>SDBV01009425.1_pt1 | contig 12985 bp, 15 predicted proteins | sample 2277081 | NCBI WGS metagenome assembly SDBV01 (sample SAMN10402039, study PRJNA504765) | marine sediment metagenome | isolation source: marine sediment core GS10_PC15, 223 cmbsf | place: Arctic Ocean: Southern Knipovich Ridge | collected 2010
GGTGACCGGCGCCGGGGGCTTCCTCGGTTTGTACATCGTCGAACAACTTGTCGCACGGGGCGATCGTGTCCGCGCGTTGTGTCGCGGAAGCTACGGCGAGCTGGACGCCTTGGGGGTGGAAACCGTTCGGGCCGATCTTCGCGACCGCGAGGCGACCGTTGCGGCCTGTGGCGACGTCGACGTGGTGTTCCATGTGGCCGGTGTGGCGGGCATCGCGATCGATTGGGAGCGTTACTACGCAATCAATACACTGGGCGCCCGGCACGTGGTCGAAGGGTGCCGCCGGCATGGAGTCGGCCGGCTGATCTATACCAGCAGCCCCAGTGTGACCTTCGACGGCGCCGATCAAGAGGGCGTCGACGAGTCGGTCCCCTATCCCGACCGCTGGCTGTGTCATTACCCGCACACCAAGGCGCTGGCCGAGCAACACGTGCTCGAGAGTAACGGAGCCGACGGGCTGCTGACGTGTGCGTTGCGTCCGCACCTGATCTGGGGGCCGCGCGACCGGCACCTGATCCCGCGGCTGTTGGCCCGGGCCCGCCGCGGCCGGTTGCGGCGCGTGGGCGACGGCAGCAACCTGGTCGACATGGTCTACGTGGAAAACGCCGCGGCCGCCCACCTGGCGGCGGCCGACGCCTTGACGCCGGGCTCGCCCATGTCTTCGGAATCTGGGGCCGGCCGGGCCTATTTCATCAGCCAAGGCGATCCGGTCAACTGCTGGCAGTGGATCGACGAGATCCTCGCCCTGGCCGGACTTCCGCCGGTTGGCAAATCCATTTCGCTTTCCGCCGCATGGAAGCTCGGGGCCGCCTTCGAGACGATCTATAAGCTATTGCGTCTGAAGTCCGAACCCCCCATGACCCGGTTCCTCGCCGCGCAGTTGGGCACCTCCCACTACTTCGACGTAACCCGCGCCCGAGAGGATTTCGGCTACGTGCCAAGGATTTCCACCGCCGAAGGGATGCGACGACTGGAAGCCGAGTTGGGCGCTTGAACTCCGACTGGGATCGAGAGCAAACAGCCGCCGTGCCGGCGGCAGCTAAACGCGGAAGGCTATCGGCCCGACTCGGTCAGCAACGCATCGAGTCCAGCGGCCAACTCGGCGGGCAGTTCGTCGAGCAATTCTCGACCGATCAGGCCCACGTCGATCATGTCGCGAAGGTGGACCCGGTCCTGGTCTCGGCCGGCGGTGAGTTTCATCCGCACCAGGGCGGCCAGCGAGACGACGTGAATGCCCTCGGTCAGCGCCTCTCGCTGCTCGATCGTCGGGGAAGGAACGGCGTGGTCCGGCCGGACCTTCTCGCCCGCCCAAACGAGATGGACTGCGTGGCGGGGGTTGGGATCGCCGCGGTCGAGAAACATCCCCACACCCATCACCTCGAAATAATCCATCTCGACGGCCAAGGCCGCCGCCCGAGCCTTGGGCAGATCCTGACGCGTCAGGAGAATATCGACATCCTTGGTTGTCCGCACGGCCGCGGGGTCGCGGGTCGCCACCCACATGGCCACGGCCTGTCCACCGACCAAGGCATACGGCACCGACGCTTCCTCCAGGGCGGTGCAGATCCGCCCAAGACGATCGGTCACACGGTCCAGCGCCATCACGTATTGCTTCCAGAGATCCGCGGCTTGGTCGCCAGTTCTTGTAGACATGACTGATCCATCTTTACCAACAACCGCCGAAAACGGCCCGGTAAACGGTGTATCTCGCGACGCTCAGCGAAGAAATCAGCGGAGGACGGACGACGCCACGGTATCGAGCCGTGGCGCGCGGCTTGGGATAGGAATAGCCCCCGGGATGACCGTAGCGGTGCGTGGCGGCAGCGGACTTTCTCGCCGCCTGTTGTCTTTGCACGGCGAGTCGGTTCAAAGTCATGCTCTGCGCCCGCAGGTGCTCGGAGGCTTCGCGACGTTGCCTTAGCAGCACGCGTTGCCGCTCATATCTGACAAGGAACCATCGCAACTGCGTCGACGACATGTTATCGAGCCGCTGCTTGAACTCGGTCACTTCGTGCTGGGAGTAATCCATTTGAACGGCGAAGTACTCGTCCAGCCAGACGAGGGCCTGCAGCATAGCGTCGCTTTGCCGGATTTCGGCCTTCGCGGCCGCCTCCAACGCGGCTTGTTCGGGATCGACGTGGAGGTCGGTCTCGGACGGTTTTTCTTGAAGGACCTGTCGGATGAGGCCCACGTGCGGCTGCCGATCACCGTCGGCGGCCGCCGGACAGGCCGGCATGCCGCCGAGGGCGAGCCAAACGACCGCAGGAAACAAACGTACTCCAAGAGGCAGGGGCTGCTGACGAAACATGGTCGAGATACTCCTTGGAAAAATAGCTCGCATCTTTCGCAATCCAAGAACCGGCCGGAAGACGCTTCACCATAGACTATTGTAGGGCGAATTTCCAGCTTGTCAAAAACTCACCGATGCTCGAGGTTAGTAGTGCCCAGCCCGAGCCCGCCGATGCGGCCGGGTAATCGTCGCCATTTCCTCCCAAGGGCTCTGTAGACACACAGCGACAGTCCAAAGACGCCAAAGCAAAAGACCAGGCCGACGCCGCGGTATCGCAACGACTTGTGACTGTCCAGCGAGTTCTGATTGTCGCACTCGATCACGGTGAAGACTTCGGCAACCCCCGAGTCGTCGAGGTATCCGGGCAGATGGGCCATCAGGCTTCCCCAGGCCCCCATCCTGGTCCCTCGGCCATCGTAAGTGAAGCAGACGCCGGCCGGGAAGTCGAAGGTACATCGCAGGTCGTCCCAATCCTCGCGGTAGTCTTTCGGTCCCAAGGCCAACCACACGGCGGCACAAATCTCGTCTTTGGCAAGGGCGATCACGCAAACGTCGCCGCGCTGGACCCGATCGCGGACCCTTTGCGGATCGGAAAAAAACGACTCCAACGCCGACAGGTCTTTTTCCTCCGCCGGCCGCACCACAAAGGCGCGGGGGATCCGCCGGGGACGTTTCAACTCGCCGGTGGCCACCGTGAAAACGTCGACCGCGCAGAAACGACACCACCGGCGCAGCCAACGGCGTTCGGCCAACCACCGCACGGCCCGATAGAGGGCACGCGCCCTGCCGTGCGATCGCCAGAAACGCACCAGCCGGGTCAAGCGATTGGGGGCCCGTGGCGTGCTGGAGACCTTGTTGCGAGCCATCGCTACTGCCGCCGCGTGACGACAAAGTCGGTGAGCCCTTTGAGGGTCTCGCGGGCGGGGGTAAGGGGGAGTTTGTCGAGTTCGTCGCCGGCGAGCCGGACGTGCCACAGGGCCCTGTCACGGGCGTAGGCGATCGCGTCGAAGCGTTCCAGCCATGGCCGCAGCGCCTCGCGGCGGTGGTTTCCCGAGCGAGAGAGCACGGCCAACAACTCGGCCCGGTCCGGTGGGTCGGCCTGACTGAGCAGCCGGATCAGGGGCAAGGTCGGTTTCTGCTTGACCAGATCGGTCCCCAGCGACTTGCCGGCGACGGCCTCGTCGCCAAGCACGTCGAGCAGGTCGTCGACGATCTGGAAGGCGATGCCCAGTTGGCGTCCGAACCGGGTCAACGTTTCGCAGACGTCCGGTTCGGCCCCGGCGTAATGCGCCCCCAACCGGCAACAGCAGGCGGTCAAGGCGGCCGTCTTTTCGGCAATGATTTTCAGATAGTCTTCTTCGTCCAGGTCGTAATTGCCGCGACCTTCGATCTGCCGCAATTCGCCCTCACACATCGTCTGCGCCGCCTCGCCGATGGCCCGGCAGGCGTAGGGGCCGTCCAACGCGCTGACCAGACAGATCGAGCGGCTGAACAGGTAGTCGCCCAGCAGGACGCTGGCCTCGTTGTCCCATCGGGCATTGACCGTGTCGAGGTGCCGGCGCAGCGTGGCCTCGTCGAGCACGTCGTCGTGCACCAGCGTCGCCGTGTGAATCATCTCCACGGCGGCGGCCAGCACGAGGTGTTCGCGCTTCAGCCCGCCGGAGGCCTTGGCCGAGAGCAGCACCAAGGCCGGACGCAACCGCTTTCCGCCCAGCCGAAAGCCGTGCTTGGCCAGTCGATCGACGAACGGATAGTCGCTGCGCAGCTCGCTGCGCAATAATTCCTCGACCTGGTCGAGTTCCTTTCGGATCGGTGCGTACAGTTCGCTCAATACCTCGGGAACCGCCGCCCGATCCGCGGCCAGTTGTTTCATGGGTACCTTCCTGACTCCGGCGGCGCTCTGCGATGGCGCGCCGCCGCCTGACACCACTCACGAGGATCGGACAAAATGCCCGCTTTGGCCCCCGGACTTCTCCTCCAACCGAATCTCTTCAATCACCATCGCCCGATCGACCGACTTACACATATCATAGATGGTCAAGGCGGCGGCGCTAACCGCAACCAGGGCCTCCATTTCGACGCCGGTTCGCGCTGTGACCCGGGCTTCCGCCTCGATCGCGATGGTTTGCGGATCGAGAAAATCGAACGACACCTTGACTGCATCCAGCGGCAGCGGATGGCACAGTGGAATCCACTCCGCAGTCCTTTTGGCAGCCATAATTCCTGCCAAACGAGCGACTTCCAGCACATCTCCTTTAGCCAGTTTCCCACCCCGCACCAAACTAACCGTCTCGGGCTGCATTCTTACCCGACCGCTGGCTCTTGCCACCCGAGCGGTCGTTTCCTTTCCCCCTACATCGACCATGCGGCTGGCGCCCTGCGAGTCGAAATGGCTCAATTGGTTCATCGACGCGGTCCAGTCAGCGGCGGAGACGCCAAACCGAAGACCTCTATTCTAGCCTTCTTCGTGCATCCGTCGAGGGGGACCGAAGCCATGATTTGTCCGTGGGTCTCTATCCGTGTGGAGACTCAGCGGGCGTACGGGCTCCTTGACGCCGGCCGGGTGATCCACAAGAATCGGGCCAAGCCAATCGAGGAGCATGCCATGTCGAATGCAAACAAGGTCGCACTGGTCACCGGCGGAGGTCGCGGGATCGGGCTGGGCACGGCGAAGTGTCTGGCCGCCGACGGTTGCGACGTCGTGATTTCCGATATCCACCCGGACGAGGATGTTGCCGAGGCCCTCGACCAAGTGCGGCAATTGGGCGCCGAGGTCCTCTATTGCCGTTCGGACGTCGCCGATCCGCAGGCCCGCCTGACCATGCTGGCCCAAATCCGCGAGCACTTCGGACGCCTCAACGTGCTGGTCAACAACGCCGGCGTGGCCCCGAAGGTGCGGGCCGACGTCCTCGAGGCGACCGAGGAGAGTTTCGAGCGGCTGATCCGGATCAATCTCCAGGGACCGTACTTCCTCACCCAGGCGGCGGCCAATTGGATGATCCGGCAGCGCGAGCAGGACGAGACCTTTGAAGGGACCATCGTCAACGTCAGTTCGGTCTCCACGACCATGGCCTCGGTCAATCGGGGCGACTATTGTATCTCGAAAGCGGCGGTGAGCATGGCGACGCTGCTCTGGGCGGCCCGGCTGGGAGAGTTCGGCATCCCGGTCTACGAAATTCGGCCCGGGATCATCAAGACGCCGATGACCGCTCCCGTGCAGGAAAAATGGGACCAGGCGATCGCCGACGGCGTCATGGTGCAGTCGCGATGGGGGTTGCCCGAGGACGTCGGCAAGGCCGTGGCCATGTTGGTCCGCGGCGAGCTGGCCTATTCCACCGGCCAGGTGATCATGGTCGACGGAGGATTGGCGCTGCCACGACTCTAGAAGGTCAGTTGTTAGTTCGCAGTTGGCAGTTGGTAGTAGGTAGTAGATAGTAGGCAGTTGGCAGTTGGCATTTGGCGGTTGGCAGTTGGCCGTTTGTGGTTGAGAGTCTGCGGTTTGCCGCGGGATGCTTCGCTGCTCGATCGAAGCGATGAGGAGCACTCAGCGGTCGATGTGAAACGCCCGGCGCCGTTCGGCAGATTCACAACGACCTGCCTACTGCGAACGAACTGCCTACTACCTACTATCTACTACCTACTGCCAACTACCTACTGCCAACTACCTACTGCCAACTACCTACTGCCAACTACCTACTGCCAACTACCTACTGCGAACCGCCAACCGCGAACCATCAAGCCGGCGATGAAACTCACCAACCAACAACAACAGATCCTCGCCGGCGGCCAAGGCCCCTTCCTGGCCAAGTGCCTCGGCTGGCTGGTCGACTGGGGCGACGCCATGGGCGCCCGGCGGCTGGTCCCCGTCAGCAACACCCACGCCCTGGTTACCGTGCCGGGTAATCTCGTCTACGGGGCCGGCGAAAAGCCGCTTCAGGCCGCCATGGAGCTGTTGACCTCGGCCTGCCAACACCGGGTCCGCTGCCTGAGCACCTCGCACATCACCTTCGCACACGAAGACCAATACGAAGAGATCGAGCTGCCGCCGGAGCAAGTCGCCGCCCAGCAGCAAGTCGAGCGCATGGCCCGCGACGCCGGCTTTCTGATGACCTACACCTGCGCCCCGTACCTGGTGGGCAACGTGCCGGTGAAAGGGGAGATCTGCGCGTGGACCGAGTCGTCTGCGGTGGTCTACGCCAACTCGATCCTCGGCGCCCGCACCACCCGGCACGGCACCGAAAGCGCCATCGCCGCCGCCCTGTTGGGCTGGGTGCCCGAGTTCGGCGTACTGCTGGACGAAAACCGCCGGGCCGCGTTGCAGGTGGACGTGACGGCCGAGCTGCACACGCCGACCGATTGGGGCGCGTTGGGCTATTTCACCGGCAAGGCGGCCGGGCTCGACGTGCCGGTGCTCGCCGGCGCGCCGCAGCCCTCGCAGGAGGACGCCAAACAGTTGTGTGCGGCCCTGGCCTCCGGCGGCGGCGTGACCATGTGCCACATCGCAGCAGTCACGCCCGAGGCGCCCACGCTCGAAGACGCCTTGGGCGGACGGCCACCGACGCGCTGCATCACCTTCGGCCAAGAAAAACTCCGCAGCACGTACGCCGAGCTGCGCACGCACACCGGCCAACAGATCGACACGGTGATCCTGGGATGCCCTCACGCCTCGCTGGCGGAGATCGCCGAAATCGCCGCCGGCTTGCGCGGAAAACGCCTTGCCGAGGGCGTCAAGCTCTGGGTCTGCACGGCGTACTCCACCCGGGCGGTTGCCCAGCGGCTGGGATACGCCACGATGATTTCCCAGGCCGGCGGCTACCTGTTTTGCGACAGTTGCCCGACCAATTCCATGCGGGTAAAGGCCAAGCGGATCGTCACGGCCGGCTTCAAACAGGCCCATTACGCCCGGGGGATGATCTCCGCCGAAGTGATCGTCGATTCGCTCGCCGGCTGCTTGAAGGCAGCGCTGACAGGAAGGTGGAGCGAAGACCAATAACAGCCGCTTGCGGCTTCGCAACAACCCGCTCGCGGCTTCGCAACAACCAGCGACGAGGTGCAACCATGCCCAACCAAACGCTAATCAAGTGCCGCGGCCTGGTCAAGGGCCGTGCGGAAGGCGAAGCCCTGGTCGCCCGAACCACGCTCTCGTTCTGGGGCGAGGTGGATCCGATCAGCGGCCGGGTGATCGCTTCAGGACATCCTTTGGAAGGCCAATCCCTCCGCGGCAAGATCCTGGTGATCGAGTCGACCAAAGGCTCCTCGGCCACGCCGCTGGTAATGGGCCTGGCCCACCAGGAAGGCAACGCCCCGGCCGCCCTGATCAACGTCAACGTCGATGCGCTGGCGGTGCTCGGCTGCGTGGTCAACGGGATCCCCATGGTCACCGAGTTGGAGCAAGATCCGTTCGAAACGATCGCGACGGGGGACCATGTCTCCGTCGACGCGGCCCGGGGTACGATCGTAGTTACCAAGAAGTGAATTGAGGAGAACGACGCGAATGCCGTGGGATAGCAAGGAGCTTCGGAAGCTGGTCGAAGAGCGGCATGGCCAAGGGCAGTGCGAGTTGCTCAGGCATCCACTCAATTCTGCCATTCTCAAACTGCAGTTCGCTCGATACCATGCTGCCGAATCAGCGAGAGTTCTGCGGGAGTCGATACCAGTCAACATCGAGAACGAGACAACGGAGGCAGCGAAACAGTTGTTGCGGGCGTTTTTGTCGGCCGAAGAACGCGCCGCACTCAAGAATACACACTTCAAGGCTGAGGCCCATCTGATAGCCTTTGCGCAAGCTCTCCACTCCGTGGCTGACATTCTGGCGGGCGTCGTTTATCTCGCCCTGGACCTCCCCGGAAGCTTGCGAATCGAAATCAAGCCCAGGAAACTGAATCTAAACACTGTAACGAACGAACTTGCCAAAGTGGACCGAGCATCTGGTGTGGTCAAATCGCTACGGGATTTCGCCCAAGACCAAGAATTCCGATACCTCAGCGCCTATGTCAATACAACGAAACACCGCAGCCTTGTCCCAACAACGCCCTCCGTTGGCCTCTGGGAAGGAAAATATGGCATCAAGATCCGAGCCTTTGACTACAATGGAGAATCGTGCCCGGAGAAATGGGCGTGCGATTTCATTGAGGAGGGCTTCGATGTCATCCGGGATTGCTCTTTTGCAGTTGGACAGGCGCTAAACATCCATTTGAGAGACGAGCTTGAGTCAGGGCGCGAACTCGAAACATGATCATGGAGGACGATCTGCTCTCACCTCTCGCTCTTCGCAGGTTTCCAAGCTGGAGCTTGGCAACCAGAGGAAAGCGCCCATGCCGCCTGCTACGCCGGTATGGATTCGCGCTGCATCTCGACTTTGGATACACGGTGCCCGGCTCGCTCGACGTCACGGATCGCTGAAGAGATCGCGGCCTGCAATGAATCCGCGGTTCGTTCGAAAAGGAGTTCCATGCCGACGGCGTGGCCTCGGATCGATGCATCCGTGCATCCGGCATTGCCGAGTGCGTCCGTCGCATCGAGGATTTCATCGTGCGTCATCGGCAGCGCGGGCACGATTACAGAAAACCGATAGTCGGGCATGGTGGCTCTCCCGTTACTCTCCGGGGCAGCGGTCAACGGTTCGTCGAATGTCTCGGGCGTGACTCTCGGGGTTCTTTGGCGTCGAATAGACGGCCATCCAGCACTCCCGGTGCCCAAGCCGACAGTAGATCACGCCCCACGCATGGGCACGCGGGCCGGATTTCCTGACGGTCCAGCCCTGCTCTTCCGCGTACTTCAGGGCTTGTCGAATATGCTTGTTCGGATGGTCGGCCACCGTTGTGCTTTCTGCCTACTGCTCCTGTGACCTAATTATACCATTGCGGCGGAGCCTAGTGAAAGTCACTGCTATCGAATTCTGCCGCAAAATGCCTCCAGTTCCTCCAAAGCGGCGATTTCTTCGTGGGGGGCGTCTTGCGGCGAGGCCGGCTCTGCGTTTCGATGGAGACCGTCCGTACGCCGAATTCGGATCGTGTCCATGCCCACTTGCCGGGCGCCTCGGAAGTCCTTGGCCGGATTGTCGGCCACGTAAACCGCCTCGTCGCCGGAGACGGAGAGCCGCCCGAGGACCGCCTCGAACGGCCGTGGACTGGGTTTCCAGGCGTCTCGGCCGAGGGCGTCGCTGTAGACGATCGCTGGGATGGGATGCTCCAGGTCAAGGGCGGCCACTTTACGCTTTTGGACGTCCAGATAGCCGTCGGTGACCAGCCCCAGGCGGTGGCGGCGGCCAAGGCGAATGAGCAACTCCCGCACGGCCGGCTCCAGGGTGATCTGCGGTTCGTGCTGTCGATAGGCCTTGACCATGGCCCCGAGGCGACCGTTTGGCTCCAGGCCGCGATCCGCCAGCCAGCGATCGAACGTGTCGCCGCGGACGCCCTGCTGGAAGAGTTGGCGGAATTCGGCGAAGCTGCGCTGCGGCGGGAAGCCCAGTTGCTTTTGTGCCCAGACCGCGACCGCCCGCATTCCGCTGAGCACGTACTGGCACTCGGGGTAAAGCGTGTCGTCGAGGTCAAATACGATGGCTTGCCATCTGCTCACGTTGGGCCTCGGTGACAAAGGCAGAGTCGTCGAATCGGGACACGTACAAACCGCGGCGGTAGGAGCCGAGCGGGGGGATATCGACCGGCAGGTGGGCCGCGGCGGCCAGCAGCCATTGCGGGGAGTCGGCCCCGGCGGCGATTCCCAACGGCAGCCCGCCGCCGAGTCGGGCGTTGATTTCGGTGAACTTCGCCGCACGGGCTCCGCCGGAAGAATTGGCGTCGATCATGCACTGCACGGTGATCGGTCCCACGGCGGGCAGCGCCTCGGCAATCCGCACGCAGGCCTCCGCAATGGCCGGATCGAAAATCGTCTTGCCCACGATCACCTCCCCGGCGCGGACCCGGATCCGTTGGCGCGAGACCACGGAAAGCACCCTGCCCCGCAGATCGCAAATCACGTCGTTGGTGACCTCAGGCCCCGGCAGGTATTCCTGGATAATCGGCCGGTCGACGTACTCGCAGAAGAAGTCCAACTGCCGCCGGTCTTGCACCTTGAAGGTGTGCTGCGACGCGCTGCCGAAGCGCGGCTTGATGAACAATGGATACTCCGCCGCGGCCGGGTCGCGTTGGCCCGGCAGCCACGATCGGGGAACGGTCAATCCCAGCCGGCGGAAGAACTCGTTGGTCCGCCACTTGTCCGCGGCGATGCCGGCCGCTTCGGAGCCGACCACCGCCAGCCGGGCCCCGGTGGCTTCGAGCACTTCGCGATGCGCGGCCAACACGGGCACGTCCGGATCGATCAACGGGAACACGGCCGCCGGCCGATGGCGCTGGAGGATTTCCAGCAGCGTCGTGATATACTCGGGATCGTCCAGACGCGGAACGAGGTAACTCTCGTCGGCCCGGCGCAAGGCGGGGGCCAACGGGTCGCAGTCGATCGCCACGATGCGTCCCGACAGACCCAGGGTCCGGTACGCCTGGCGGAAACTCCGCAAGAGTTCCACGCGTCGTCCTACGCTGGTGAAGAGGAGGTTTACGTCCATGTCTTATACAGTTTTGTAGCGAGGGTCGAGGCGATTATTGTAGCCATCTCGCTTCGCGAGATGAGGCTTCGTCTCGCGGAGCGAGACGGCTACTATTCTTGGCGAACGCTGATCGGTTTGTCCGATCCTTGGAACTCGGGCATGGTGGCCTCGCCGGCGTGGTTGACTCCTTGGCGGCCGAGCACTTGCCGGACCGTGCCGAGCAAGATCCGGGCGTCGACCCACGGGCCGTGGTGGTCGACGTACCAGACGTCCAACTCGAACTTCTCTTCCCACGACAGGCTGTTGCGGCCGCTGACCTGGGCCCAGCCGCTGAGTCCCGGCTTGACGTCGTGGCGCCGGGCCTGCTGGGGCGTGTAGCGGTCGAGGTATCGCACCAACAGCGGCCGCGGCCCGAACAGGCTCATGTCGCCACGCAACACGTTGAAGATCTGCGGCAACTCGTCGAGACTGCTGCGGCGGAGCAACCGGCCGAAGCGGGTGAGACGCTCGGCGTCAGGAAGCGGGCGGCCGTCGGGGCCGGTGGCTTCGCGCATCGTGCGGAACTTCATCAGCCGAAACGGCTTGCCCTGGTAGCCGGCTCGCATCTGCCGAAACAGCACCGGACGCCCCATGGTCATCCGGATCAGCCCGGCCACCACCACCATCGCCGGCGCCGCCAGCGCAAGCATCGCCAGCGCCCCGCACAGATCCACGACTCGTTTGAATGAGATCGAATTCATGTCATGCGGCCGCGCGCCGCTGCGGCTGGGAAACGGCTTCCAGCAGAACCGACTGCCACTGTTGGGACAATTTGACGCGATCGAAGCGCTGTTGGCCGAGGCGTCTTGCGGCGGCGCCGGCCCGGGCGAGCCAATCGCCGTCGCGGATCGCCGCCACCATCTTCTCGGCGGCCGACTCCAGGTGGTGCGGGTCGAGCACCAGGCCGCAGTCGTATTGACGAATCAGGTCCGCCCACCAGCCTTGATGGTTGATGGCGATCGGCCGGCCGGCGGCCAGGGCGTCGAACACCTTGCTGGCGGAATTGTTCCACATCTGCTTGACGTCCTCGAACACCGAAGTGGCGATGTCGGCGGCGGAAAGGATCGGCGGCATTTCGGTTTTGGGGATCGGCGGGTGGATGAAGAAGTTTTCGTCGAGCACGCCCAGTTGCTTGGCCACCCGACGGACCTTCGGCTCTTCACGGCCGGTTCCGACGACCAGGAAGCGGACCTGGGGATCGCGGGTCCTGACCGCGGCGGCGAGCCGGGCAAGGTAGTCGACCCCGTTGATGATTCCCATCGTACCGGCGTAGACCACCAACGGCCTCTGGCCCAGCCAGGCATGGCGGCTGCGGAACTCGCGTCCCGCCCGGTGATCGACGCCAAACAGCTTCAGGTCGCAACCGTTAGGGATCACGGTCACCTTTTCGGCCGGGCATCCGGTGGCCACGATGCCGTCTTTCATGCCGGGCGAAAACGCCACGATGTGTTGGGCGTTGTGGTAGGCCCAGCGTTCCAGCCGGCGGGCGGCGGCGATGGCCGGACGACTCGTCAGCGCGCCGACCGCGATCGGCATCTCCGGCCACAGATCGGCCACCTCGAACACCATGGGGATCTTCTTCCGCCGCGACACGTACACGCCGGGCAAGGCGATGGTCAAGGGGCTGCTGCTGGCGTAGACCACGTCGCCCGGCAGCGTGGCGGCTTTTCTGGCCGCTTCCCAGGCGAAGCGGAAAAACGCCCGGATCCGCCGACGGTAGCTCATTTGATTCGAATACGGCAGCGGCAGCCAATGCACCCGGATGCCCGCCTCTTCGGTTCGATACCAGCCGCCGCCTCGACCCGAGCAATCGGCGGTTACCATCTGGACTTGGTGTCCCTGGGCGACCAGTTGCCTGGTGATTTCGTAGGAGTACGTGCCACCGTTCATGCTGGGTGTCTTGAAGTACTGGTGCAGGTAGATGATTTTCATTTTCGCCTAACTTGCGAACTAGCGCGGCATGGCCGCAACCGAAGGAGGAGGGGTCAGGGGTCAGGGGTCAGGGGTCAGAGGTTGTGAATCATTCGGAAACAACTTGTACGATGGCCCTCCGAGGCCGTCGAATCCAGGGGATATCGACTTTTCGACGGGCTCGGAGGCCCATCGTACAC
>SDBV01009426.1_pt1 | contig 12985 bp, 12 predicted proteins | sample 2277081 | NCBI WGS metagenome assembly SDBV01 (sample SAMN10402039, study PRJNA504765) | marine sediment metagenome | isolation source: marine sediment core GS10_PC15, 223 cmbsf | place: Arctic Ocean: Southern Knipovich Ridge | collected 2010
ACCCTTGAAATCGAGGGTAGAAAGCTGAAGGGTAACTTTGACGTGAGCCTAACGAATCAGGGCGACCGTGAGATGATCACTGAGTTCATCAGTGAGATCCGCAAGCAACTGTTGAAGTTCAACCCGGCAAAGAAAAAGAAGATGAAGAAAATCAGACGCAAGTGATCATGATCGATCTGGAGGGGACGCTGAGCGATCACACCGACCGCTTAGCTACCCTTCAGGCTAATCAAGATAAGTATCTCAACCGAGATCCCACTGCGTGGAAGACGTACTACAAAGGACTCATCGAAGACAAGCCACGTCCGCACATCATGGATCTCACGCGGGACTACATCGCAGAAGGCATCAGGCCGCTCGTGTACAGCACCCGCTTCATCAACAAGTACAACCACGAAGAAGAGTGGCTCAGGACACACGACCTTTGGAACTACGTCGATCTCATCCAACGTCTCAAAACAGAGACAAAAATCAAAGGGCCAGACCTAGTTCTTCAGTGGGTACGCAGGTATGATCCAGACGTCGTGATCGATGACCGCGATGATGTCCGTGAGTTAATTCGTAACGCCGCACGTAGCACTATGGTGTACGGTCCAAACGCTTTCCTCCAGATAGAGGGAGAGTCTGATGAACATCCGCTGCAAGAATGACTGGCTATTTCATGACTGGGGTACCGACGGCAAATGCATTAGAGGTTGCGGTGCTATCGCCTCCGTCCTGCGCGCCCGAACCCAGCCCGACGTGACATCGGGGGACGACCCGTCCCTCTCTGCATCGCCCGTGAAAGCGCGCCTTGTTGATCCGCCATCCCGACACGGTTCGCGCCTCCTCCCACGTTAGCTGGAGGACGGTTCATCATTCGTTGTCGTTGTAAGTAGCCGCGCATGTTGGGGGGCACTCTAGGTCCACCCGGTATCCCTCCACCCTCATCACCCGGCGGCATCATTCCCGGTCCCGGTCTCGGTTTCCCCATTCCACCTACTCTTTCAGGTGCAGGTCCGGGCCTATTCCATGGGATGACTTTCGGCATGAACGGTGGAGTACGACCTCTTACTGGTCCATCCGGTCCCCACTCTGGGGTTCTGCCACCACCGAGATCAATTTCACCGGAAGGTGTTCGGTTAAGAGGTCCGGGCTGCATGTCCATAGGTACTCGACCCATCGTGCCTCCACCTGCAGGTCCACCCATCACTCCTCCAGTACGGAGATCATCCATTCTACGTTGCGCTTCTTGCTGTTGCGCGAACCTTGGATCTGCCTGATGTGTGGCCCATCCCTCTCGGTCTGCTGCAACAGCTCGGGGATCAATGCCCGGAGGTAAGCGACCTGCAGCACCTGTCTGTTGCTGTCGTGTCTGTTGCAGCATCGCAGCTAAGCCCCCCGGCTGAGCACCACGACTGATCATGCCGCGCTGAGGAGGAACGCCGCGGTACTGTCCACCCATCACTCCACCTCTCGGTCCACCCATACCTGCCACAGCACTTCCAGCTGCTGACTGTGCCTGAGCCATTGCAGGTGCAGGTGCCGCTGTAGGTGGATTAAACCTATTGGCAATTCCACCGAACTGATATCCCGGAGGAGGTTCATCCATGTATCCGGGACCGGATCCGGTAGGTGATATCCACGGTGGCACACCTCCAGCCGGTGCAGCTATCGCAAGACCACCAGCCTGATAGCCGACACGACCACCGTAAGCTTGACCGATTGCTTCGAGCCCTTCGTCAGTCTGCGTTGGTCCAGCCCCGTAGCCCGCAATTTTCTTCCACCAAGGAATGTCTTCCGGCTCTGCTGCAGCCTTAGGGGGCGGCGGCGGATCAATATGATTTTCTCGCTCCCACAATCTGTATTGAGCGGGCTTATTTTTCCCCTCGAAAGGATTCGGACCTTCCGCATGACCGGGACGGACTGCGCCCCCTTCTTCGTAGTAATTCACGTGACCTCCTCGGGCACTGCCTAATGTTGCTGCAATTTTTGCTTTATGTTGACGTAATTGTTCCCGGTACGGACTTTCTTCTCCGGAGCCACCACCACCTCCACCACCTCCACCATCTGAGGTACCGAGTGCGGTCCCCCCTACATAACTTGTAGGGTCCGTCGGAATAATTCTCGGGGGAGGGGCACCTTCTCCATCCTCTCCTGCGAGCGTCCCCTCGGGGGGATACCACATTGTGTTTGCCAGATCCCCGTCGCCCGATCCACTAGCCGGAGTCCACCCTGCTTGCCGTAACCCAGAGGTGAGCCTGAGGTAACCCATAGGACCGCTGTACCCCATTCGGTCAAGCATCTGTTGAGTTGTACTAGCCTCAGTCCCGTAAGGAGATTCTTCTGGGTCTTGCGACGCCATTTCTTGTGCACGTCCGTACGCGGCAGCGATTCCACCGACTCCTCCTCCGAATTGCATACCCTCTTCCTCCATCATGATGGGATTACCTGCATCGTCAACACCGATGCGTTTCAGTTCTTCTTCAGTCGGCATTGGTCCCTTAGCTTCTCGTGCCTGCTGTTGCAGTGCGTTGCTCCACTTGCCTCGCCACAGGCTTACTTGATCCGTTGATAGCCAGTAGTCCTTGATCGAATACTGTTTAAACTTAGGTGTCTCACCAATAGTTTTCATCTCTGCCATTGCTGCAAGCAGTCGGGGCTTAACGTACGCTACCTGCTCCGGCCCGCTCATAGCTTCTAGTCGCTCATCAAGATCCGTCTCGGCCTCTCTCGATTGAGTTTTGTCCCACGTGTAGTCGATGACCTCTCGCTCTCTTCCTTTTCGTGTTGCCTCCATGTCCGAGAACATTTGCTCCAGCGCAGGACCCATTCCTTCAACGTCCGGTGCTTCGTACACCCCCGGCTCACCGGGAACACGGTAATCAACCTCACCACCTTCCTGCCACTTGAGCATTTCGAGAGAGCCCCTCTTACCGCCGGAGTTCACGTTGTCCATAGGTGCGAGTCCGCCTGTCCAGTACCGGTTCTCTGCAAAGCCACCGGAGTATTTTCGGTCAGCGTTCACGAACTCCTGTGCCACTGCACGCGACGGTGGACTTTTCATACGACTTGGTGTCCAACCACTTGCAATGGCATGCATAAGTTTTGCTTGCTCTGGGCTTTTAGACGGCATGTTATTCGTCCACCTTCCCAGTGCGCTCGTCAATGACTGCGTTGTCTGGTTTCGGTTTGATCAGTGAAAGAATACTTGCCACGACTTCCATCTTCGTCTCGTCACGAATACCAATGGGTGAGCTGTCATCCTTACCCGATACGTTCGTGTGATGACGATCTTTCCAGTGTTCCTTCTGCCGGTTGGTCAGCCACAGCTTGATCGCTGCAGTGTCTGGCTTGTAATGCTTGACCGTTTCAGCACGGACGATCTCTCCGTCCCACTGAAAAATTTTCTCTTCCTCGTGCGTGTAACCGACGGCACTCTGATACAGTGCACCAAGCACAGCAGCATCAGCATCGGTGTAGCCTCCTTCAAGCGCTTCCTTGAACAACGGGTACTGCGACTTCCACAGACCCATCTGCCTCGCACCGATGTCAAAGATCTCACACATCTGGTCTTCTTTAATACCTCGCATCGCAATCGCACGCACTTGGTCGAGGTGATCAGGGAGAAACATACGCGAACGCTCAACCAGCAGGTGACCTGCACAGTTACGTATGAACTTGCTCTTTTTCTTCCCGTTTGTTAGTCGTCGTGCTGGCATTACGGTTGTTCTTCCTCTCCACCAAAGCCCAGTAGTTGACCTACACCTTGTTCGGGATCGTAACCAGTTGCCTGTCGCAACTGCTCGATCAATCCCGGTTCTATCTCGCCCGGTTCACGTACACCTATTACAGGGTTGAGCCGCTCGGTAGTTGGTTGCCCTTGCGGGTCCGAGTAACCTTCTACAAATTCAGTAGATCCAAGTACCAAGTCGTGAGGATCTGTCTCAGTCCAGAGCTGCATCATCTGACGACCACCTGCCATCAGAAGCGGGGTGAGTTCGTTCATGATGGCATCCTTTTGACGCACATCCTGCTTAACATGCTGCAGTCGTAGCAATAAGTTACGTATGGTAGCGCTCTGGTAAACATGCCCCGCTGCGCCGACAAGTCCCAGCGTTACCAAGTTCATTGCGTTGATGCCGATCTGTCCAATACCACCGGCAGCTGCCATACCTACACCTTTGCCGATCTGCGATGCCATTACAGTTGTTCTGAGGTACTCACGCATACCGTTAAGTTCTGCCTGCGCGGCCTTACCCGGAAAGAATACTTGCATTTGAGCTGAGACAGCATCGTTATCCAACCACCTCAACATTTTGTCGGGATCAATGGCTGCTTCGAGAGCCTCACCTCGACGCCACCCAGCAACTTTCGTGGCGTTACGCAGGATCATCTGCTTCGCTGCATTCCTACCTTTTGCACTCATGTTGTCGTACATGAGTTTCATATCTTTGGTACTGCCGCTCTTAAGTACTCTCCGTATTACCTGCTGATCGATTTCACCTGCAGCAATCAATGAGCGAATTGATTTTCCACTCGCCTCAGCGACAAGTCGTGCCTCTTCAGCACCGGCTTGCAACCACCGTTGACCTGCTTCGCCGCCACTCTCTTGGGCAGTGCGTTTTAGATCCGCTTCCAGTGCATCGGCTGCTCGGTTAAGAGATGCACCTGCTCTCGGAGCTGACTTGCCTGCTTCCATTCGGAGTCGTTGCACCCAGTCGTCAATTACACCAAATCCGCGACCGAAATCCTGCTTCCTACCTCCCTGCCACACAGCACGTTGCGCTCTCTGTAGAAGATCGAGAACACCCGTGTCTGCCAACTCTCCGTAGACCTTTTCATCATTGACGATGTTCGTCATCGTCTTTCTGAAATTAATAATGTTAACGTTCTGTCCTTGGAGTGCCTCCGCTGAGGTCTTAAGTGTTTCGCGGGCTGCAGTGAGTGCTTCACCTGCACCTTTATTCAGTTCTCTGATGACCGTCGCACCGTAGTTAGTAGTTGGATTCAGATGATAACGATCTGCGAGGTGACGCAAAACTTCAACGCGTTGTTCCCGCTGTGCAACACGTTTAGCACCCGTCCCTGTGAGCGGCATACGTTCGACCATCTTCAACAAGATTTGTCGGAATGGAGTGTGTGCTTCTGGTACCGCATCCTGCGTCATTACAATTGCTTCACGTCCCGACTGCAGATAGTCCTTAGCCTTTCTTGCGAAGGCAAGCACTTGAGCTTTTGTCTCAGGGATGACAGCTTCGAGACCACCGAACATCTTCTCGGGGAAGTAACTGCCGATGAACCTCCCCGTACGTTGGGCAAGTCCCATAGCTGGACGTGCTATGTCAATAATAGGACCGAGAGCAGTAGCCGCTGCGACATCTCCCGGATCGTAGTCACCACCTCCTGCTTCCTGCCATCGTTGTATGATGTCTTCGGTGATACCCGCAGTAAGTCCACCTGTGAAGATACGTGGGGCGGTTGCAGCAACACCTGATGTAATTCTTGCAGCTGGAGTGAATAGAGCAGTGATACCCATCATCTGCATCGCATCCATCGTACTCATGCCGGGACGATTGATAACAGCTCGCGCTCCATTCTTATTATTCGCAATGATAAGGGTGCCATCAGGTGCTTGCTGAATAGCAAACTCAGGCCACTTACGTTCACCAGTTTCTTCATCTCTTTGCAGCAGCATCTGTCCGATCTCTGCTGGATCGAACATAGTCATCCCCGCTGCTGCAATCTGGAGTGCATCTTTTTTAGAGAGCGTCGCACCGACACCCGAAGATTTTAGGCCGCTAGGAATCCAACCTAATGGTTTCAGAGGGTCAAAAGGTATATCAAACTCACCTTCTCCGGGTTCGCCTCGCCCAGCAAACTCCGCGGTGCCAAACATTTCAGGCAACTCTTGTGCCGCACGGGACTCTCCCGGCTCCATCGGGAACTCTGACATCGGAACTGCTTCCCGCATGATATCAAGACCGGGCACGTCACCTTCTTGAAGTAGTTCCGGAACTCTCTGAGCTGCTCCCACGGGATCTTCCGTGAGTTCACCGAACCCGACATCAATAGCTCGTCCAAGGTCAGCTTGCTCGCCCGGTGCTGTCCGGTCATCGAGAAGGATCGCGCCCCATTCGTCTCGTTCTGGATCGGCCATTACTCTTCCTCAGGCTTGTAGCGACGTGCGCTACCCCAATCCCCTTCTTTGTAGAAGTGAGTCCCCGAAGGCAACTTGTCGTACTGTGCTTTCGTTTTAATAAACGGAGTGCCGGGATGGTAAACATTCCCTGCATAGTCCGGCCACAGGTCAGCAACTGCATCCATATCTTTGGTTTTGTGCGCCGAACGAATGCCTTCCTTGACACTTCGTGCGTAAATGAATTCCATTTTTTTCAACTGGCGATAATTTGCTGTTGTATTGCCTCTAAGACTTACAGAGATTGATTGCATCTCCCGAACATCACGATCTGAAGCAGGACCTTTTAAGTCTGACAGCCTCTGCAAGTAATCCTGCGCAATACGCATTTGCAATTCGCTAAGGTTGACTGTATCGCCAAAATCAATACCCAAGAAGTTTGCTAAACGATTCTTAAGATTTTGAATGCCGCTCGTCTTGAGTTCGTCAGCACCTTCGAGAAGTTCGTTAGCACGTCGAATGTCAAGCAGCGGAGTTCTGTACGCATATGCCTTCGCGATAAACGCTTGATTTCGACCTTCTGCTGCTACTGCCCTCTCTTTTGCTTCTACAATGGCAGCTGCTCGTGAAGGTTCTAATCGGTCAGCAGCAATCTGGTACTCACCGTCAGCGTCTCTTAGAGCCTCCATCACCGGACCCCCCGGTCGATCCAGTGTGACTCCAAATACCAGTTCCTGCTCAGCCTTAGGTTTACCTCGATCCTCTGGCTTGACCATCGTCTGTACCCGTCCATGGAGGTCACTTTTACCCGCTGCAGTGGAACGTCTTGCCGCGATTGTTTCCTGCTCAAGGAGCTGGTCGATCATCTGCGCTTCGATCTCATCCTGCTGTGTCTGCGATGCCATTGCTTGTTCTTCTATGGTTGCTTCCTGTTGAGCTGCCATCTGTGACTGCTGTTGCATCAAGCCTGCAGTTGTACCCAACGACTCACCAAAGCCGCCTGTCTGTGTCGGTGCCAACATACCTTGTGCAAGTGCAAACCATTTTTCTTGCTGCGCTCGCTTTTGTTGCTGCACTCGTCTCTCTTCGATGCGTGCCTGACCAGCTTTCAGACGATCCAACGCATCCTGCCTGCCCTGCAGAATTATTTGGGTAAGACCTACCCCTGCACCGGGATGTGTAGTGCGCTCTACGATCTCGTCTTGGATGTCGAGTTCCAGTGGAGGACCCATGACATCGCCACCGTCTTGATACGCCTGTTCCACTTCTGCTCTCATGCTATCAATCCTGTTTCCATTTCAAATGCTTAGGTTGTTCGTCTTCGTCTGATCCTTCTTGGATCAGCGTCTGACCACCTATGACACCGATACTTTTACTAGGGTCGGGACGGAGTGAGCGAGCCCAGCGGCTCAGTCCGCCCCATGCGCTTTTCCCAAGCCGTACATCCCTTTCCATGCCGCTGTAGCAAGACCTCCTATCCCGTATTCTTCCGGGTAGATGTAACCACCTTCTGCATAACCGTCGCGATCAATGTAACCACCTTCGGCATCACCCTTCAGTCCGCGGTACACACCGTAACCACCGACAAGTTGTGACAGTGGTGATGGCTGGTACACCTGTGCGGGTCCTACATCAGTACGCTGCGTTGCTCTCGGTACGAACGATGGCGGCAATCCTCGAATCGTCTCCGACATTTGTCCAATGCGTTGCCATGGCAGGTCGCGTTGCTCCAAGAAATCCTGATAGGCAAGATCCATACTTCCCTGAGTGAGACCTCGTTTCTGTGCACCGATAGCTTCGAGTGTTGCGGCATCGAAGGCACCCATCCGCTGAGCTTCTGCACCCAGACCAGCTATTCCCTGAGCACCTTGGTACATTGCACCAGCTTGAGCTTCATCGAGGGCACCCGACACACGTGCCAATTCTCGCGCACTTGTAATGTCTCGCCCATAGATGTCAGCTCCCTGACCGTAGGCTCCGGAGAGTGCTTCAAGACGTTGTGCTTCGAGTCCCTCCTGAATATCCTGAATGCCTCGGATACCGATGTCTTCCATCGAGCCGGTGCCTCCACGGGAGCCGAATTGTCCAGCCCCCGTGAAAGATTTTTGCAACCCCGGCAGGAACTTGTCCATTAACGTACGCTCGGCAAGTTGTTCCTGCCGGTCGAGCACGCCACCGATGTACGGATTCATGTACGATTCTGCGACGCCGGGATCAGTCCATTTCCCAGTCGCCGCATCAATGTAAGGTTGTGCTCTCTCCCGTATACCACCAGCAGCCTCTAAGCCACCCATGTAGCCTTGGGCTCCCTGTTCGAGGTACGGTTGATACGCACCAATATTCTCCTTCGCCAGTCCGAACGCATCCTCCTGTTCCTCGGAGAACCCAGCGATCCTCGGTCCACCGTACGGAATGTAAGGCTCAGCTGCCGCTGCGTTCGCACGTGCGATCAGTCCCTGCGTGTAGTCCGACATCCACTTCGGGGTGCCTTCTACAGTCGTCCCATAGGTCGTGACCGACTGTGGAGGTTTTCCCTCAAATAGAAAGTCTGTGGCACTGCCCATTTATATTCTCCCTGACTCGGTCATTGCTCGGCGCAGTCTTGCCATGCCGCCTCGCGCCATGTACTGGTTTGGTTGCTTCGCCTTGTGGCTGAACCCTCCTTTCCGGAGGTTCTGAGCTTTATGCTTGCGGAGGTTCCGGCGCATCTCGTCGAGGCGTCGAGCGCCCGCGCTCCCCGATCCGTCACCCAAGAGCGCCACCGTTTCTGCGTCCATGACGTACTCACCGTCGCTCAGTCGAGCGGGGATATCGTCCGACCTGCCAGTGCCCTGCCCTTTAACATAACGTCCCTCAGCGCTCACTGAGGGCGCGACACGAGGAACATCTGCATTCTGAGACCAGTAGTCGAACTCGCCTCCACGCTGATAGCCACCTTCAGCCTGTCCCCCCAGTCCTGCTGCCTGCGGTGGGTTCCAGTTGCCTGTGGCATCTTGAGTGTAGCCAGCTTGTGTCAAAGGTGCTGCTCCACCGACACCTACCATGTTGGCAGGCACCGGCTGACCAGCTGCAATCATAGCCTGCATGTCGCCCCCGGCTCCCGGAGTTGGAGTTGTCGGGTCGGTGGGCACTCCGGCAAATGGCTGGGGCTCCATGAACAAGTGCTGTCCAGACTGGGGTGACCCGGCCTGTCCGTACGTGTAGTACGAACCGGGATCCATGCCTGCGAACTGCCGATTCATCTCGTAAAGCGGCAACGGATCATTCCAACCTTCTGGCAACGGAGGAGGCTCGCCTTCTTCGTACTCGCCTCTACCGAGTGCGCCCGCAGCTAACAGTGCAGGCATGCCGTATTTCTCCAGTAGACCGGGATCCTGTGGACCTCCGGTATCTGGGACGTTAGCTGTCTTATCCCCACCACCAGTAGCCGGAGCAGGCGGACCAATTTCTTGCACTGGAGCAGGCGGACCTATCTCACCCGGTGCCAGACCTTCAGCTCCCAGACCAGCTACATCCTCAAGGCCACCAGTCACTTCGGGAATTCTCTCAGCCATGATGCCACCACCAGCCGGATCTTGAAGACCCAACATTTCCTGCCCTTTCGCAGTGACGCCTTCCATCACCGGACGCATCATCTCCCCGGTAGCACCCATGAGGGCACCTTCAACGAAGTCGCCACCAGTCAGGGAGGAACCGGCACCACTTGCCAAACTCGAACCGACAATTTCTGCGGTACGGTCGGACAGACCGAGACCTAGTTTCCCGACCTGCTCACCAGCTAGCGAACCAAGCCCGCCGGAGATAGCTCCAGAGATTGCTCCAGTTGCGAAGTCACCACCACCGGCTGCACTCAGTCCGCCTCGAACCAGAGCATTACCGATCACACTAGCAGTAGTACCACTCGCTCCCAGCATGCCACCGATGGCAGCACCAAGACCCGGTACAAAAATCGACAGCGCAATAGGTGCGAGGACCTGAAAGATCTTCGAGGAAACAACCTTCTTCACGACTTTCTTGACCTTCTTCCATACCTTGCTCAGCCACCCGTACTCAGGTAGCCCAGTATTCGGATTGATATCAGGTTCGCCCCACATCTTTTTGATAACACCGAACTCATCTTCGGTCATGTGGACCAGCATCTCGTCTTCGCCACGTCCTGCAGTTCGTGTTCTCTCTGCTGCAGCCTTGACCTTGCCCCCTTTGGCGTAGGCTCGTTCGACTGAACCACCGTATTTATAGAGACGTACCTTCTGGACATCTTTCTTCGGGATGCCTTGCGACTTCATCAGTTCCTGAGCTGCCTGCGTGTAGAGCAACTCCTTACCGCCCGGTGTGTCCTCGATTTTCTGCACATCCGCGACCATTTTTTTCGATGCGCCCTGCTCTGCCATCATCTGAGCCAGACCACCTTTGGGCTGTAGTGTCGCTGCAGCCTGCTGTTGTTTCTGAGCTAAGTTTTGCATGCGTGTACCTTCCATTAAACGTTTAGCTGATCCGCTCGCAGCTCGGAGTCTGTCCTGATTCGTATCCAGCACGTTCGACCAGTTTTCCCCGCGTGCCGCACGGGCGAGATTCCGGCCCTGTCCTACAAGTTCCTTGCCCTTTTCAATATCACCTTTAAATAATGGCATAGCTCTATCCCGTAAAATTCGAGGTTGCAAAAAGTCTTTCTGCCCATGTGCGCCAGTCATCTACCTTATATGCAAACGGATCAGGAGAGTCCTGTCCAAGAGCATCTACTCCACCGAACACACCCATTGCCCAGTCCTGCCATTTTTCTGGATCATCTAAGCGTTGGTAATTAGCATCTGACCCGCATATCGGATCTGCGAAGAACCCCAATTGACCTGTCATGAAGTCTGCCCAGTCCATGACATTATCAAAGCCCTGAGGATTGATGATGCTCATGTCTCAACCCTTCCGTCAGCAGGCTCGATGTGTGCAAAGGTCTTGCCCATTTCGTAGTTTCCTCCACGCACGTTCGACTCAAACCTGAAACTCATTAATCGCTTTATGTCTTTGAACTTCACGGTCTCTTCATCGCTCGTAGCAGGGGTCTCGAAGATGGTTCTCGCCGGAGTTACTTCCGTCACGGGAGCCTTCGCGTTCGCACGCCCCTTCATTGTCACAGTCATGTCACCTATCTGCACGAAGTCAGGTTCCAAGTAGGAAACACTAATTGACTTGGTACTCTGACCGGTATCCAAGAGTGACATCTCACCGGTCTCGAAAAACGATTGGACTGCGTTGACCTGCGTCGTGCGAATTTTGTCGAACGCAGTTTCGTGCTGCCAGAGCGTACGACCGTTAAAGGTCTTCTCGTTGTCCACCATGAACGGACGCTTGTATACGTCAGCAAAGATACCAGCCGTGCGTCCCTGATCGGTGTTGTCGGAATCAGGTAACGGGGTGTCGTACCAGAACCCTTCACGCACATTGAAGACCACTGCGTGAGTACACTCGGTTGCATTGCCACGTGGGTAGCACCACCAAAGCTCACCGTAGCGTGGCACTTTCATACCGAAAACTTTGTTCCTGTGAGTGAAGTTGAGATTGTCGAAGAAAAAATTCTGGTTCATATCGTTGGGCATCTCTCGCACAACACCATTGAATAGCAACCAACGATCAACACCGGGCCAATAGTAAATGCCATCCATCTCAAGGATGCCCTGTGAACTTAAGACTGTGATGCCTCTGGCAACGATGTCGAAGGCAAAGTCATTTGTTCCACCGGGCGAGAACGTTCCTCGAATAAGAGAGTCCAGTGCCCACATCAAAACAGCAGGACCAGTACCTGCACCTCGAAGAGGAAGCCCCTTGACGATCTTTTGCGTGCCTAGATTGAACTCAACTGGGTCAGCACCCAAGTCGTTGATCGCTGACTGTCGGATGAGCCCTCTGCTCCCGTACGCGAACATAAATACGCCACTGACGACGAGGCCACCACTTACAGGTCCTAATGTGCCGGTATTCCAACCAACCAGTGGGTCGGTATTCAACCCTACGGTGCTCAGCGGGGCTCCGGCAGTCATCGTGTCAATGAAGATGTCGCCACCAATTGAGTTATCGATGTTGACTGCATTAGGAGCTGCGTGTGCAACCAGAAGATGATTACCAGTGCCCGCTGTGTCAGCAAAGACATCGAACTGCCACAAGTTATCAATATCTGCGTTGTAGGTTACGGGCGTACGATCATTAAAAATACTTAGCGTGCCGTTCGAAACTTGGTATTGCCCAAGTGTCATTGGATGACCCAGATGCAGGAACTGGACGTTGTTCTCGGAGAAGCTGGTCATGCCGCGTGTAATCTCCGGCACGGTGTCAGTCACCTGCTGGTAACCACCTATCTTCTTGGGCTTGCCACGTTGAAACCTGCACCATCGACCATCGATGTAGTTCTGGCTGTCGAAACGGGAGCCATCCCGTTTGATACCGGGTTGCGACGCGATGAGTACAGGTTGCTTAGCCATTACGGATTACCGATTTTGCTCCTGATGCTCGCGTTCACCGTCCCGAAATTTAAATCTGGAAGAGCGTGAAGAGCACGCAGCACATTAAGTTGATCCACCATCTCCTTGATGAGCGCGGTCAGATCAGAGGCATCATCGAATTGATCTTTAGCTGCATCACTCGCCACATCTTCTAAATGATCTTGGAAATCAGAATCTTTAGCTGCCTGATCAGCAGCATAGTCAATCAATGCTTGGTCAAGGACTGCTTGCGTAACAACTGATATGCCAAGTACCCGTGCAGGTGCATCAAATGTGTAACCCTTATTCGGAGCTATAAAATGAGCGAGTGCTCCTTCGTTTTGAGTCCCTGTAAGAATTACTGTAGCCATTATTCTATAATCTCCATTTCAAACCA
>SDBV01009428.1_pt1 | contig 12982 bp, 11 predicted proteins | sample 2277081 | NCBI WGS metagenome assembly SDBV01 (sample SAMN10402039, study PRJNA504765) | marine sediment metagenome | isolation source: marine sediment core GS10_PC15, 223 cmbsf | place: Arctic Ocean: Southern Knipovich Ridge | collected 2010
ACGCCGTAAGCGCTTCACCTTCGACATCTTCTGAGATTATTATAAGCGGAGCGCCAACCTGTGCCACTTTTTCGAGCAGCGGTATGATCTCGCGAATATTCGAGATTTTCTTTTCATGCAGAAGGATATAAGCATCCTCAAACACTGCTTCGAGTGAATCGGCGTTGGTCATAAAGTATGGTGAGATGTAACCCTTATCGAACTGCATACCTTCGACGATATTAAGTTCGGTTTCGAGCCCCTTACCCTCTTCGATCTCGATAACGCCTTCATCGCCGACCTTGTCCATTGCATCCGCTATAATTTCGCCGACTTCCGGATTGTTGTTGGCGCTTATTGCCGCAACCTTGGCCCTGTCGTCATGGCCCTTAACCGGCTTACTGACGGATTCGATATACCCAACCGCTACCGCCACAGCCTTATTGATACCGCGCTGCACTGCCACAGGGTTTACACCCGCTGCTATATGCTTGAGCCCTGCGTTATATATAGCCTCGGCAAGAACCGTCGCCGTCGTCGTACCGTCACCAACAACATCGCTGGTTTTGCTGGCTACCTGATTGACCATTTTTGCGCCCATATTCTTGAACGCATCCGGCAGTTCGATCTCTTTGCTGACCGAAACACCGTCCTTGGTTACCTTAGGCGATCCGAAACTCTTACTCAACAGAACATTCTTGCCCGTCGGACCCATAGTAATTTTAACCGCTGCGGCCAACTGTCCCAAACCGTCTTTGAGCTGGGTTCGTGCCGCTTCTTCAAACATCATTTGCTTTGCCATTTAATTTGACCTCCAGTAATCGTAAAGCTCATTAGCTTTTGATTTATTTCTCGACAATACCGAGTATTTCACTTTCACGAAGTATCTTGTACTCCGTCCCGTCAACTTCAATATCGCTGCCGCCGTATTTGCCGTACAGAACAATGTCGTTTTTCTTAACCGACATAGTTCCGCGCTCGCCGCTGTCAAGCAGCTTGCCGGTCCCGATGGCAACGACTTTGCCCATCAAAGGTTTTTCTTTCGCCGACTCCGGCAAAACGATCCCGCCTGCGGTCACTGCTTCTGCTTCCTGCGGCTTTACGACAACTCTATCATCCAAAGGTTTAAGCTTCATAACTTTACTCCTGTTTTTATAATTTATTTTTTTATTTGATTGTTTAAGTTACTGTCTATGGCTTACATCATACCCATACCAGGCATTCCGCCCATTCCACCCATACCGCCCATGCCGCCGCCCATTCCACCCATTCCGCCGGGCATACCACCCGGCATACCGCCGGCTTCGGACTTATCGGTGGGTTTTTCGCTTACAACGCAATCGGTCGTCAGCAATAATCCGGCAACGCTCGCGCTGTTTTGAAGTGCTATACGCGTCACCTTCACAGGATCGATAACGCCTGCTTCGATGAGGTCCTCGTATACATCCGTGTCGGCATTGTAACCATAGGCTCCTTTGCCGTTAGCAATGTTATTGACTACCAGCTTACCTACCGCACCTGCGTTGTCGGCGATATAGTAGCAAGGCATCGTAAGAGCGTGTGCAACGATCTTGGCGCCGGTCTTCTCGTCACCCTTGAGTTTCAGCGCTTTGACAGTTTCGATACAGCGTATAAGTGCCACACCGCCGCCGGCTACGATACCCTCTTCGATAGCGGCCCGGGTAGCGTGAAGTGCGTCCTCGATGCGTGCCTTCTTTTCTTTCATCTCGACTTCGCTTACAGCACCGACATTGATCTGTGCTACACCTCCGGTAAGCTTTGCAAGCCTTTCCTGCAGTTTCTCACGGTCATAGTCGCTGGTCGTCGCATCGACTTCGTTTCTGATCTGTTTGATCCTGCCCTTTATACCCGCTTCGGAACCAGCGCCTTCGATGATAACCGTAGTATCGTTATCAATAGTTATCTTCTTGGCTTGACCGAGTTGCTTTACACCGATAGATTCCAGTTCGATACCGAGATCCTTAAAGATAGCTTCAGCACCGGTAAGTACCGCGATATCTTCCAGCATAGCTTTGCGCTTGTCGCCATAGCCCGGAGCCTTCACTGCCGCAACCTCGAGAACACCGCGAAGTTTATTGACTACCAGCGTAGAAAGCGCTTCGCCTTCGACGTCTTCGGCGACGATAAGCAAGGGCCTCTTGCTCTTTGCAACCGTTTCAAGAAGTGGAACCAGTTTCGATACGTTACTGATCTTATCTTCGAAGATCAAAATGTACGGCTTGTTAAGTTCGCACGTCATGTTATCCTGGTTCGTCACGAAATGCGATGAAAGATACCCGCGGTCAAACTGCATACCCTCAACATAATCCACCGTGGTATCAAGGCTTTTGCCCTCCTCGACTGTGATGACCCCGTCTTTACCGACACGCATAAAGGCTTCCGCCATGCGTTTGCCGATCTCTCTGTCGTTATTGGCAGAGATCGACGCGATATTGACGATGTCGTCTTTCCTGGTGATGTTGATGGGCTTTGCGATCGATTGAAGCTTTTCGACCGCAGCTTTTATCGCCTTGGAAATGCCGCGGTTGATCGCCATTGCATCGGCACCTGCCGCCAGATTCCGGAAAGCTTCCTTGAAGATCGCCTCGGTAAGCACCGTTGCCGTCGTCGTGCCGTCCCCTGCAACCTTCGAGGTCTTGCTCGCAGCTTCCTTGACGAGTTGAGCCCCTAAGTTTTCCGTCTTGTCCAGCAGCTCTATCTCTTCGGCAACTGTAACACCATCCTTGGTTACCGTAGGTCCGCCCCAGCCCTTATCGATGATAGCGTTGCGACCGCGGGGCCCCAACGTCGACTTCACCGCCAAAGCCAGCTTCTCAACCCCGGCCAATAACGCGCTCCGTGCGTCAGATTCAAATGATAGATCTTTTACTGCCATAATAACTGGTACTCCTCATCATTAAACAATATTTATTGCGGAAAGATATTACCCTTAAATCCTTTTTCCCGCACTCAAATTCACGACATACAAAATGTCCGCCTCACATTATATGCAAACCGGGTACCAGTTTCACACCCCCGAAGTGACCGCAATCGCATATTTTGCGCAAGTTACGATATTAAAAGATGTTATGCACGTTAAATTTAACAAAATAAAGAAGTTAAATAGCGCGGCAAATGTCAAAACTGCCACTTTTACCCCCCCCTCCCCGCCAATCCGCCATTCTGTCAGTCAACAAAATAAACGAATCCGGGATTCTTTTTGGTAGAATAGGTAATTTAGAGTATTACATCAATTTTCGGCAAGTATTTTCAAGTTCACCGAGTTTGTTCGTTACTACGTCCCAAAGGATTACGACGTTGACTCCAAAATACTCATGAATAAGAAGGTTGCGCAACGCGATAATTTTATGCCATTCGATTTCGCTGCTGGAATTTTTTATGTCATCCGGAAGACTGCGTGCTGCCTCTCCGATGATTTCGAGGTTACGAATTACAGCATCCTGACTTTTATGATCTGAAGAAAAATCTTCTTCACTCATGTTTTCAGTATATTCTTTTATCCGACCTATTGCCTCAAGAATATCGTCCAATTGTAATCTATAATCCCTGGGCATAAATTACCTCCCGGTCAATAATAGGGCGTAGCCTGGGTTTGATCGTATCGGAAAGCACCAGATCGACGGAACGTTCGAAAAGCCGCTCAAGATAGAATTTTAAATCCATATAATGATCAAAGCTGGGTTCATTAAGCTCGACAAGGATATCAACATCGCTTTTTTCATTAGCGGTCCCACTAACAAAAGAACCAAAAAGCCCGATTCTATTGACGGAAAAAGATTTCCGCAGTTCAGGTGCGTGTTGGCTCAATGTACTTAAAATGTCTTCTTGCGGGCTCATATTTGACCCTTCCAACTCAAAATATACACATTTAACCCGAATTGTATAGCATGATACTGATTGAATGTAAACAAATCAAGCTTTTTCGGGAATTCTGTGAGGTATCTTTTTGGCCCGGATTCCCTTAAGATCTCAAAAAGTTCAAAAAATATTAGACTGAAATGACCGTCTCGATTGTGTGTTTAATGAAGGATGATCATTCTTTCATAGCTATGAGGTGTAAATGCTCGAAGACAAAGTGCTCTTGTATAAGTTTAAGCGTGGTTCAAGCCAGGCTCTCGAAAGGATATATGAAAAATACGAGACCTACCTTGTTACGGTTGCCACTGCTCTTTTAAATAATACCCATGCCGCCGAGGATGTACTGCACGATTTCTTCGTCTCATTTGTAACGTCGGCTGACAAGGTAAAAATGAACGGCAGCTTAAAAGCGTATTTAGCCATCTGCGTCGCCAACCTTGCCCGCAATAAGATAAAGCGAAACCAGTTAGCCCCGACCGCATTAGACGAAAACGAGCAGATAGCCTCAACAGCGTTTCAGCCGGACCTGCTGGCGATCCAACAGGAACAAACCGAAACACTGAACCTGGCCCTGTCGCAACTGCCGCATGAGCAAAAAGAGGTGATCGTCCTTCACCTGCACGGCAATATGAGATTTACACAAATTGCAAAATTACGAGGTACTTCTGTAAATACGATCCAAAGCCGTTACCGGTACGGCCTGGACAAACTAAGATCAATATTAAACAGCGAGGTAATAAAATGAGATCGCTAAATGATATTAAAAAAATTATAAAAAAATTCAATGTAAAACCCAGATCAGTGATGAAAAGCAAGGTCCTGAACGATGCACTGCAAATGCAAAGAAACCGAACCCGGCAAAACATCCCTGACACTAATACATGGAGAATAATCATGAACAACAAAACAACAAAATTCGCAACCGCAGCGGCAATAATTTTAGTCGCAATAACTATTATAAATCAATTTGACGGCTCAATCGACGGTTCAAGTGTTGCATGGGCATCATTGTCGGAAAGAGTTGGGCGTATTCAAACTTGTTTTTTCAAAAGTCATTCAAAAATAACTGGTGGCTCACTGGCAGAAAAGACACGAGAACAGGAAGCGGAAATTTATATTTCCTCGGAATATGGTACTCGATCTAACTCATATGCGGATGGCAATATCATGTCTATGCAGTATTCAATCCTAGCAGAGAAAGCCATGGTTATCGTCTCGCCCACAGAGAAGCATTATATACGGATGTTATTAACGGATGAAATGGTGGAAAAAATGCGGTTACAGGGTAACGATCCGAAGGCGATGATCATGCGGATAATGCAGGGAGAATATACACATCTGGGAGAATCTGTAATTGACGGTGTCAAGGTTGAAGGGATAGAAACCACTGACACGAGAGCAGGCGGTGGGCAATTTAAAAAATATCTTGCGCGTTGTTGGGTAGATATAGAAACTCAATTGCCGGTACAATTAGAAATGGAGGCGGAGATGTCTGCAGAAGCTAATATGCCCCCGATGAAGGTGTCGGTGATAGCGGACAGTTTTGAATGGGGCGTAGATATTGCCCCTGAGATATTCAAGCCAGATATACCTTCGGATTATAAACTCATGGCAGAAACGCAAGTGCCAGACCGTAATGAAGGGAGTACTGTGAATGGGTTACGGGTTTTCGCTGAAATTTCTGGCGGCAAATACCCTGAAGCATTGTCGATGATGCGTATCGGGGGAGAAGTTGGTACAACTGTGCAAACAAAATACGAGAAAGAATGGCAAAGCAAGGTCGATATCGATCCGACTTTTAAGCCAACAGAGGATGAGAAGAATGAGATCAGAGCTATGATCATGGATAAAATCATGACTGTTCGAGTCGCATGTGTGTTTTATGCAGAGTTGGTCATGGCAGATAAAGACGTGGCATACTACGGGGATAAGGTGACATCAGATGACGTTGACGCTGTCCTGCTACGGTGGAAGATTTCGGAAGATGAGTACAGAGTGATTTTCGGTGATTTAACTACGGAAAACGTCAGTGCAGAAGATTTAGTTGAACTCGAAAGGCTAACATTAGAGTAACATCTGTAATACGGTGAACAATCAGGCCGGGCAATTTAGCTCGGCCTTTTTCGTGTCTTTTGGGCTGAAATCGAGTGGAATTGCAAGAAATCAGAAAAATCAGAAATTATCTATACGAAAAACGCCCCCTGCCTTATCCTATCCCGCCTGTCCTGCCTGCCATGAGGGCCTGTTGCCCAAATTAAATTCGCCTTTGGTAGGGTGGGCCGTGCCCACCGCCGTTTCATCTCAACGTCATCCTGTCAAAAATAGCAGTTAAAAAAAGTAAATTCCAGTAATTAAAAATTCAAGATTAACAATTCAAAATCGCTCAATCGCGCTTGCACTATCTTGCTACAGACCAAAAAAATAATTTTTTTTTACTCCTTTTCTAACAATGACTTACCGTTTTAAACCCCAAAAAAAATCGCCGATTTTTGCATCAAACACGCAAGTTCGTGCAAAGGGTGGGGGGACTATGTTTTTTGAAAGAGTACAAACATAATATGAAATATATACTTAAAGCAACGTTTCCAGTACTGTTAGCCCCCCGATTTATTCGGGCGGGTTTATTCACAAAAATCAAAAAATCCGTTATCATCCGTGTTAATCTGTGGCTAAAAACCTCACTTTTTCCAGAAAATACCGCAAAACCGCGAAACCTTTTTTTGAGGAACGAACCCAATTTCAACTACACAAATATCATTGCAATCTCTTATAGTACAGTGGGTTACAATGATTTACAAACAAAAACCCAAAACGGAACGAACCCAAACGAACCCAATTTTCTCATGGCGTTTTTTCGGAAAAAAAGCGTGGAACGCAAGCGACACGATGGGAAAAAGTATCATAAAAATAGGAATAACCAAACAAAAAATAAAATTATGCAATTCAAAGCCAAATTCAAAATCCAGAAAAATCACAAAAATCTGAAATTATCTATACGAAAAATGGCCCCTGCCTTATCCTAATATATAGACAGTCGATTGTTTTTAGAGAAGTAGTGAGATTTGATGATGCATGAAAAACTGCTGATGATGCGGTTCAACCGTGGCGATTGCCGCGTATTGCGCGATATATACGCCATGTACAAGGATGAACTCGTCAGTCTCGCCAGCGCTCTTTTACATGATAAAACGTCAGCCGAAGATGCGGTACACGATGTATTCGCAAAGCTCATCGCCCGCCAGCAAACCTTGAAGATTACACAGAACCTCAGGCGATATCTGCTCTCAGCCGTAGCCAACGCTGCCCGCCAGCAGTATCGTTCGAAAAAGAATGACCCTAAGCTATCCTTAGACGCTCCAGATGTTTTGGAGATCGATACGAATGATACACCGGATTCAGCGGCTATCGCCACCGAGCAAAAGCAACACTTGGCCACAGCTCTGTCGGCACTGCCTTATGACCAGCGGGAAGTGATCCTGCTGCGGCATTTCAGCAACCTCAGACTCAAGGCAATCGCATCTATCCAGGACGTTTCAATTAACACCGTACAGGGCCGATACCGGTATGGCCTTGAAAAACTGCGATCCCTCTTAAATGGAGAGTTACTATGAAATCTGCAGATATAGACAAACAAATAAAAAACAAATTAAAAACCACCGCCAGCCCAGATCTGGACCAGCGGATCGACACACTGATAAACCGTGCAGAAAACGCGCAGACTCAGACGTCGAATACATGGAGTATAATTATGAATAACAAAACAACAAAATTAGCAACTGCGGCAATGATCATTATTGCTGTACTCGTCGGCATAAACCACTTCGGTGGATCAATAGATGGGAGCAGTAAAGCATATGCCATGAGCGATATGCTGGAAATGATGCGAAATGTTGAGACTATGCACAGTTGGGGGTACAATATTCTCTATCATGATTCTAAAAACATAAGTGATCTCGCCAAAGCAACAACCGTACCAGTTGAATCCTGGATAGATGTTAATAATTCCCGGATTTATAGCCGCAACTTTATGACTTCCAGATCGCCTGGAGAAGATGATTTTAAGGTGAGAACTCTCGAGTCACTGCTCGTTGACGGTATGCAAACCGAACTTCATAAAACGGATAATTATGTATCCTATCACAGGCTAACACCTCTTGGACAAAAACTAAAAATCCGTAGAAGTATAGATGACATTGCAAGTACGATCAGGCCAGATATGCTCGAAAGTTATGAAAATGTGGGGAAAGAAAATATCGATGGGGCTATCTATGATATTTGGCAATGCAGTAATATGACAGCCTCTCAAGATCAAGATCTTTTACTGAAATGCTGGATCGACCCTTTAACCCATAATATTGGGCAAATGCATATATATTCTAAGCCTAAAACAGGCTTGCAACAGTGGCGTCTTGGTGTTGTAAGACATTACGAGATCAATGTTCCTATAGAAGAAGACGTTTTCCAGATAGACATTCCACAGGATTGCAGAAGACCTTTCGATAACTCTACTCCCGAAAAAGCACATCTTGAAGGCCTAATGAATTGGTCGGCTTTCCCGGTCGCAGGTGTTTACCTCACAAATAGCCTTACATGTTTTACTCTGGAAGATGGTTCTGTAATTTCCGCATGGTCAAGCCAAACTGAACGAGACCAGAAGAATCAAGTGTCATCTGATGGTCTCTATTCCGGCGGTTCCTGGCCGGAGTTACCATCGATCCTCGAAAAGCTAACCTATATAAATACTGTTGAAAGACCCAGCGGCAAACAACTTGAATCTGTTTATAAAGGCGCCCACCTGGCTCATACAATAAAAGACAGCAAATTTATTGAGTGGGGGCTGTATGTCCCCGTAGACCGGGCACCTATATCACTTCCAAGGCATATTTACAAGTGTTATTGGCGGCACAAAAACGATCCAGAAAAACTTCACAAGTTTAACCCGATATCCGGCCCTGAGATCAAGGCCGAAGAGTTTGAGGAGCTTGTTCTTGGCGCAATGGCAGAGCTTAGCGATGACGGAATAGCACCCGAAGGCATAACTTACGATGGGGTATTGAAACTAGCGCAACAGATTCGTGAATCACTCGATGAATAAGATATTTTGCAGATTAACCAAAAAGGCCGGCCAATTTAGCTCGGCCTTTTTGCTTTTCTGCGTATTTTCGGGATTATTGCATAAAAATAGCCCTGCAGCAGATTTGCTTGTGCAGAGCTTTGTGCCCCTTTTATCGTTTTTTCTCGCCCGATTGGACGATTCTCTCGTAACTATCTGCGCCACATGGCCTTACGCACCATAAGCGGCGGCATCTGATGCGGGCGGACGTTGCTCATGTCCTGTTTCACACAGCTTCGGTTACTCGGATAGAGACTGATCTCGACATCCTTTGCCTTCCAGTTCCATGTGAGCGATCTTTTTTTCAATAACTTAAACATAGTAACCACAACCACTTATAATAATAACTCAGTTCACGTTATCTCCCGCTTTCCGCCTTATTAACATCGACCCGATTCGAGGCCCACTTAACCAGACCAGCCGGAAATTATACCTCTCAGAACTTGCCTCATATCCGTCCCCGTCATTATAATAGCACAAAAAAATACTTTACAGCCGGATAAGAACGCAGGTATAATACCCACGCAGATTCTAAGATTTATCGTTGAACAAAATGGGGATCCTGTCGGATGGAAATAATTGCCGCTACAAGAAAGCAAGCAAAAGATCGCGCCGAAGCCATTCACTTAAGGCGTGGACTAAAGCTCGGCAAATATCGCCTTGATAAGCGATTGGGCGAAGGGGGATATTGTGAAGTCTGGAAAGCCCGCGATACGGTCGAGGGAATATGGGTTGCCCTGAAGATCCCCGGAGCCGACGTTTACGGAATGCGGGATAACCAGACGGTATTGCGTGAGGTTCGCCTCGTTGCCCAGTTGCGACACAAGCATATCATGCCAATTAAAAACGCCGCGATAATCGATGGCCACGCCGTTCTCGCCACAGAGCTTTCCGAGAGAACCTTAGCCGATTGCTATAAGCCGATGAGCGCAAGAAGGATCATTTCGATAACGGCTCAGGTTCTTGAGGGACTCGGCTATGCCCATCGCAAAAAACTGGTTCACTGTGATGTCACACCCGGCAACATCTTTCTTTTCCCCGACGGTCATGCGATGATAGGTGATTTCGGAATAGGCATCGAGGTCAGGGGCCGAATGAAAACTGTCGATGATTACGGCACCCCAGGTTATGTCGCGCCCGAGCAGGCCTATGGACGGCCGACGTACCGAAGTGATTGCTTTTCGACGGGACTGATACTTTACCAATATCTAACCGGCCTCCTACCAGGATGGCCTTTCAAGTGGCCGTTCAAGGGGCATGATCGTCTTAAGGAACGTACAAGTACTGAGTTCGCGGCTTTCATAAAAAAGGCGGTCAAGGTCGATCCGGCAAAACGTTTTGCCAGCGCAAACGCGATGCTGGCGGCACTTAAACAGGCAACTCCGAAAATACTGCAAAGCAATGGAGCAATTGTCGCTGCCGGTACCAGCAAGCTTAGCTGGAAGCAGATAAGACGACAGGCATTTATTAAGCGTTACAAAAAGATCTTCCCCGTAGTTTTTCCATGTGCCGAATGCGGCGAGCCGGTAGCAGAGAGTATGACAGTTTGCCCGTGGTGTTCCAGTAAGCGAAACAGGTTCGATGACTGCAGTTCATTTGACTATATTTGCTGGCGTTGCCACAAGGGAATGTTGGGTAATTGGCATTACTGCCCATGGTGCTACGGAGCCGGCTTCAAGCCGCAGGACAGTGATATAGCGGTGCCCCTGAGCTACCATGACAGGTGCACCCATTGTAACGGAAAAGTAATGCGGTTTATGCATTATTGTCCATGGTGCAGGCGAAAGGTAAGCTACCCATGGCACGTCTGGCCCTTTCCGGAGGTCTGCGGGAGATGCGGTTGGTCGGTCGATTCGAATTTCTGGAATTACTGCCCGTGGTGCAGATTGAGACTGATACGATAGCCAAAGGAAAATATGCAGCTTGAGCATGATAACAATTCGCAAGGGTATCCGGCTTTCAACTGGGCGGCTGCTACGGATAAAGGTAAACAGCGGGACGAAAATGAGGATGCTTTCTTTGTCGAAGAAGAGATAGGGCTGTTCCTTGTTTCCGATGGCATGGGCGGCCACCGGGGAGGAGCGCTTGCCTCGAAAATAGTCGCCGAGGATATGCCCGTTGCGATAGAGGCAAGTCTGGACAAACTCAAAGGCGAAAGCACACAGGCTGTGCGGCAAATGTTCGGTAAAATAATAATCGACCAGAGCAAACACCTCTTGAGAGAGGGAGAAAGCGAGAGCGGCTACAAAGATATGGGGGCAACGGTCGTAGTTGCGATGATCCGCGCAGGCCGGGCCTATATCGCAGGCTTAGGAGACAGCCGAGTATACTTGTTCCGGGCAGAGAAACTAAAGCAGATCACAAAGGATCATTCTGTTGTAAGTGAACTCATCGAAGAAGGACATATTGAACCCGAAGAAGCCGCCGACCACGAAGCCACCGGTCAGCTTACGCATTATATCGGGATGGATGACGAGGCCGAGCCGTTTGTCAGAACATTTGTTCTTGAGCAGCGCGATAAGCTGCTGCTGTGTACCGATGGACTGACGGATATGGTCGATGATGAGACTATTGGCGGCGTACTGCAAAACGGGCAAAATTGCCCGGAGATATGCAAAGAACTTGTAAGCAAAGCCAACAAAGCAGGGGGGCATGATAATATTACAGTAGTGGTTGTGGAATATAAAAGAAAAGCAAAAACAGATATTGAGACCCCCCCCCCAATAGTATCCATCGGGCATTAGACCCTGCCGAAACTCTCCGTAATTGATATCAGTTTCTGTGAACACCTAATGTTCAGTTGCGTTCTCTTAACTCGCCACACCCAGTTCCCACGCAAGGTTCCCGGCACATTCATGCGCCCGTCGGTCCCCAGCCCGAGTACATCCTGCATTGGAATTATAACCATCTTCGCCCGCGAACCCATCGCAAGGGCGATCATCTCCTCGCTTACCCTCGCTGCATTTACCTTCCGCTGCGCACTACCGAAGAGTCGCTTCTTCTGCTCGTCGCTCGCCTCATTTTCAAACCAACCCCTTGCCGTATTATTATCATGCGTCCCGGTATAAGCTATGCAGTTGCGCACATAATTACCCGGCCAATGCTCGTTGTCTTTCCGCTTACCGTCAAGGCCGAACATCACCACCCGGCTGCATGTTATGTCGAATTTTTCTATAACCTCTCGCACATCGTCTGTGATATGGCCCAGGTCCTCAGCAACAAATTTCTCGACCGGATAACGATTAAAAAGCGCCTTAAAAAATATCTTCCCTCCGCCCTCGGTCCATTTACCCTTCGCTGCCGTCTTTGCCCTTGCAGGAACCTCCCAGTATGAAACCAAACCTCGGAAGTGGTCAAGCCGCAGAATATCAAAAAGTTCAAGATTCCGTCCAACCCGATCGAGCCACCATTTATAACGAGTCGCCCTCAAATGCTTCCAGTCATAAACCGGGCTGCCCCAAAGCTGCCCGGAATCGCAGAATATATCCGGCGGCGTACCCGAAACAAACTGCGGTTTCTTATTCTTGTAAAGCCTGAACACATTCGGATTCGCCCACACATCTGCGCTCTCGCCGCTGACATAGATCGGCATATCCCCTACGATAGATATCCCGTGCCCATTGCAATACTCCTTAAGCTTTTGCCACTGACGCTCAAACTCATACTGAAAAAACATCTCACGCTCGACTTTTTTCCCCAACGCCTTTCGCGCTGCCTGCACATCTTCGCCCCTGTTATTGCGTAATCCCTTTGGCCAATTTTGCCACCACCGGCCGAATTCATCCCGCAACACCATAAAAACCGCATACTCGCCAAGCCACTTTTCATTACGTTTGCAAAATTCAAAATACCCTTCATCATATCCACCTCGCCGAAACCGCTCAAAAGCGATATTAAGCAGCTTACGTTTACAACTCATCGCCGCCCTGTAGTCCACGCGATATTCAGGAAACGCTCGCTCCGGTTCAATCTCATCCTTGCCAAGCAACCCCTCACGATACAAAACCTCCG
>SDBV01009429.1_pt1 | contig 12980 bp, 14 predicted proteins | sample 2277081 | NCBI WGS metagenome assembly SDBV01 (sample SAMN10402039, study PRJNA504765) | marine sediment metagenome | isolation source: marine sediment core GS10_PC15, 223 cmbsf | place: Arctic Ocean: Southern Knipovich Ridge | collected 2010
GTTAGTGTCGGCTCGCTTCCCCTTGGTGCGCAGTTTGTGCTTGGCCGTAGGCGATATCGAAAGATCGGGGTACAAGCTGGGAAAGTTTCAATTCTCCACTTAACCAATCCGGAGCGGGGTTGGGTTGGAGTGACAACTACTGCTGTCACCCCCCATACGGTGGTGCTGCCTGTATAGTTAAATAAAGTCTCCCGATAAGAAAGATAGAAGGAGGAGAAAAACATGCCTGAAGATACTAATCTCGATCGAGCAATTTATGACGCACTTATGAACCTATTCCCCGGCATACAGCTCGGAATCCCCGTTGGGGTGGGGAATGTCTTTTGGGTAGATAGCGTTGCCGGAGACAACGGTAATGTGGGTACCAGGCCCGACCAGGCATTTGCAACCATTATCTATGCTCTAACCCAATGCACAAATAACAATAACGACTATATTATGGTCATTCGCAGCGCTGCAGAAGCGGCTACAATAACCGTCGGCATAAGTCGTGTTCACATTATCGGGTTAGGAAACTTCTTTAGACCTAATTCTAATCATCCCTACATTGAACTAAGCGCCGGAGGCGACTGGGCAATTTTTACATTGACGGATGATAGTGATAATTGTGAGATAGCTGGGTTCAGTCTTGGCGGTGGGGCCACCGCTGCTGGCATTCAAAATCTGGCTGGAACACCTGAGGGGGTCAATATCCATGACTGTGTGTTCGGGCACGCGTTTATCGCAGACACTCCCCGAGATGGAATATTCATTGACCTTAATGCTACCAATATTCGCATTGAACACTGTATTTTCCTTGGTATCCCTGGGGGGAAAGGCACTATTACCAGGGATGGTATACGTTGGGATTCTGCCGCTGATCCATTAACTGGCGTCATTGAAAATAACCAGTTCAAGGGGTTGCCCGGTCTTGCTATAAACTTTATCGCGGTTCTTAATGACACTGGCGGAATCACCATCAAGGACAATGCGATAGTCTGCGAAGAGGGCTATGCAGTAGGCAATGCAATTACCCTTGCTGCTACCTGCCGAGGATTTATGATTGTTGATAATAGGGCTATGTATGGGCAACTGACAGCTGGGATGGCTAATAACCCATACCTTGACAATTGTATTGTGGCCCCATTTAACTCTTGGGCACACAACTACAAGGGCAATGCCCTTATTGATCCGGCATAAATAATAAGTGAAGAGGTGAGAAAATGATAGGAACAGAATTTCCAGCATTTGCTATACCCGCTATTGATCGGCCACCAGCTATAGGACGAGTATTCTATGTCAATTTAGGTGGAGTTGATGCCGTAGGAAGGGGAACTGACCCTGGTAACCCCTTTCTAACTATCACTTATGCATTGGCCCAGTGTGTTGCTGATAGGAACGATTACATCATAGTTTTAGATGCCTGGCAGGAGGCTATGCCCATAGTTGTGGATGTGACTCGTGTGCATATCATTGGATTGGGGGTTAATTCCAATCATCCGTTCGCAATGTTGAATGCTACCGCCGATACCGCTATCTTCACAGTGTCCGCATCCAGTAACAACGCTGAGATAGCCGGCTTCCAGCTTGGTGGCGGTGCCACTCACGCTGGTATTGAGAATCCAGGTGGTACTCCGATGGGACTCTATATTCACGACTGTATATTTGGGCATTCGTTTGCCGGTGATACTCCGCAGGACGGAATACGCATTGACCTCAACGCCACCAATATCCGTATTGAGCGCTGTGTCTTCCTCGGTAATGAAGCTGAGGGTGGCGGGACTCTTACCAGAGATGGTATTCGATGGACTTCTGGAGGCGACCCTCTAGGAGGCGTAATTATTGCTAATACTTTCACGGGGCTCGTTGGCGTTGGTATCAATATAACACAAGTCGCAGCGAATACAGGTGGATTTATTATCAAAGATAATTTATTTATGGCAGAAATCGCCGATGCGAAGGCTGCAGGTTGGGCTATAACACTACAGGGAGCAGCTCTAGTTAAGGGGTCTTTGGTTGTGGGTAACATGGCTTCACAGGCAGGTGATAATGCTGGTAACAATCCATATCGAGACTTATCCACTGGTGCTCTTGCAACTTGCCTAAATGGTTGGGTAAATAACCATGATGGCAATGCTCTATCTCCGGGACCGGCGGTGGTGTAAACAGAATAAGAATAAAACAGCTTTCTTAATATATATAAAAAGAAAAAAGGAGGAAAGCAAAAATGGAAGGATGTAAGGAGGATTGGGCATACCTAGCTGGTATTGTAGACGGCGAGGGTTATCTTTCTATAGGTGCTCATATCTCTCCTAGTAAAACCTATACCTTACGCCCCATATTAGACATAGGTAACACTGATAAGCAGATAATAGATTTTTGCCATAAGGTTTTGGGTGGTAGGGTGGGAGGGCCTGTTATAAAAAATAGGCAAACTCCTTTTCATCGGTTTCGGCTTTATGGTAAAGAGTTAGAAGCTCCACTTCAGAAATTGCTGCCCTATCTAATTTCAAAGAGAGAAGTAGCTGGACTTATCCTGAAATGGATATCTCTTCATCATTACCCAAAGAGTGGGTATAGCACTGAAGAAATCAAGCTTGCTAATCAGGTAAGAGATATGTCTCGCAAAAATGGACACCGAGCTAGGCAAATCCCCTTAGACAAAGTGCCCATAAATATTAAAAAGGAGGAAAGCGATGCCCGATTTGTTTCCACATAAAAGCGGGGGGGGGATGATGGAACCCGTCGCCCTCATCAACCACAATGTTTGTATTCTCTATGGGAGTATAAAACATTTCCGAAAGGTTCAGTACTTCGAACCCATACCACCTTTTCAGTGCCTTGACTTAGGTGCGATAGCTCTCGGGACAACCACGGCTAGAATACCTGCGCCAAACCTTGAGGTCTTCGACAATGAGTTCGGGCAGTACCGGTGGTATCCTATTGACAATGTTCAGGTTACGCTCTGGTTACCACAGGTTGACGGCAGATACTCGCTGAGGAATATGCAGGTACCGGTTGGAATGGAGATTGTTGACCGGGATCCAGACCTGCATTTCACTGAGATGTTTGTCTGGGAAGACCGCCACCCATTTTTCGAGGCGACAAACTTCATGGACTATGCCCTTACCCAGTGCCGGATTATAGCCCAAGGCTACCGCTTTGTAACTGAGCCATTGGCCAAGAATGTAATTAGTAGGATTGAGGCTGGCGAAGTAGCATGCACCTATGTTGTAGCATCTGGCTGGGCTGGGTCCACACGATAAATTAAAGGAGGAGAATACTTATGCCAGTAGGATATTTACAGGCTCGTAAGGGAGTGAGACTTCAGGGACCTCTTGTCGATATCATAGTCGCTGCTAATGCTGGCGCATTACCTATCTTCCAGCAAAGCACTTTTGCCAATATGGTTGGCACCAGAACGTTTAGAATCAAGCGACTAAGAGGGATTAACCAGGCTGGGGTTAACACCCTGCTTCACATTGGCACTGGTGCCGCTGGGGCGGTCGTTGATGTGATGCCGGAAATATGGACTTTCGCCGGTCTGAACTTTGACTGGGGTGAAGCTGACCTCCCTGAGGTTGAGGTCAACGCTGATTTAATGGCTTGGGCTGTTGCCGTTCCTGTCGCGATCCAAGTGGAAATCGAAGAATTGGGCTGAGGATAGCTATGCGAATAGATAGGAGAGCCTTAGAGGAGTTATATTCCCAACAAAGGCTATCCCAGAGAGCAGTGGCTAGACATCTTGATGTGACATATGGAACAGTGCGATATTATCTAAAGAAGTATGATATACCTACCATTGACAGGGATGCTTTTGATTGGAACGAAGATATCGCCTATATTTTAGGAGCGATGCTAGGCGATGGTTGTGCGTATATTAGCTATCATTGTAATGGCCGTTCAGGCATAAAATATGCACTGTATCGAGTCGATTTAGCTGTTTGTGATGAGCTGTTTGCAAAACGGGTGTTTGATAGTGCAAAGCGTACTAAACTTCGTCCCCATTGGTATAAACCACAAATCTTAACAAACTCTATAAAAACCTATACCCTTTATAAAGTAGGCTTTCTGTCAAGACACTTATATCAACTGGTCAAAGATATTAAAGAAGAACCCTTTAAGCTTTTAGAACTGATTCAAAATAACAAAGAAGCTATTTTTTTATTAGCTGGATTCTATGATGCTGAAGGACACTACTGTAATAAAGATAAGCGACATTATCATTTACAAATGTCCAATACAAATATTCCTTTACTTTCAATGTTAAAGCTAATACTCGAGAAAATTGGATATGAGTTTCGATTAAGGCTTGTCCGTAGAGACAATATTAAAAGAAAAGCCCTTTATGTTTTATTGGCAACTCGGCACTCAACAATAGATTCTTTTTTAGAGGAGATATCTGGAGTAAAGAGGTGAAAACATGGTAGAAACAGATAAAAAGACAGCAGTCGTGGCTGGTGTTGGAATAACTGCTGCGGCCGCAGCATTACTTTGGGCTTCTCAAAAAGTCGAAGCTAAGGGTCCTGGTGGGTTTGATGAGGCCGCCATGGAGACCTTGATCAGCATACTCCAGCACACTGAAAACCTTGATGCTGATACAACTACGCTTATTAATACCCTAAACCAGCTAGCAGCAGCTTTTGGGGTAGGACCTCTTGAGAACCCCCTTGATATAACAGCTTTTACGGCCTATCCTCCTGCTCTGATAACCCCTGTTCGATTGCCTTATCGTGAAGTTCCCTGGGATAAAGAGCTGGTTATCAAAGCGTTACATACTAACACTGGTGTGATATTAGTTGCTCCTTCCCAAGCAGCCGCGAGAAATATTAACTCAAGCTATTGGCTAATTGCCAATGAGGCTATCGAGTATAGAATCAAGAACGCAGATCATATCTGGATAGGTCTTCACCCAGCCCTTGGTTTCGCCGGCGATGGTGTGGTTTGCACGGTAGAACAGGGGGCTAGTCGCTGATGGCACACGCAGTAAGTTCAGCGCCGATATTAAGGCTTAAGCGTTCAGCTCAATCAGGCTCAAAAGGGATGACGGCGGCTTATGTTGTAGTCTACACCGAGTCCACTGTTTCAGCTATGGCCTACATCTTTGCTGGTGCAGAACTTGACCTAACCACTATGGCAGCTGGGGATATTATTGATATCCGAGTCAGGAAAGTAATAGTTGCCGGCGGAGCCTGGGTTAACCATGATGAGTGGCAATATACCGGCGCTCAGCCAACAGGGCATCCAGCCAAACATATTAATCCCATACCTAACGCCTATGGGGTTGAGGTTTCTATGAGACAAACAGCTGGAACACTAAGGACAATTGATACCGAGTTCTATGACGCTAAAAGAATTGGGACGAATTAAGGAGAGCTATGACAGGAAGTGGAACATTAATAGACCCTTATGTAATCTGGGATGTTGATGATCTGCAGGACATGAATCTTGACCTGACGGCTTATTATGAGTTAGGGCAAGACATCGATGCCGCGGTTACTGTAGGGTGGAATGGGGGCCTAGGTTTTGACCCCGTTGGCAATTTCGGTGGTATGCCACCTGATCCTCTTAGATTTTCAGGTTATTTTGATGGTAAAGGACACATTATATCTAATCTATTCATAAACAGACCTTTAGAGAGATTTGTAGGCTTATTTGGTATTACAAACTATGGAGTTACTGGTTATATTAGAAATGTGACTCTAGCAAGTGTTGATATAACGGGTTTGAGTGAGGTTGGCTCTCTAGTTGGTTTTCATGAGTGGATGACCGATTTTGTTGATGGTATAGTATCGAATGTTCATACATCAGGTGCTATAAAAGGGATAACTTTTCTCGTAGGTGGTTTGCTAGGATATAACGGCGCCTCAGTTGAGGATTGCGATACCAGGTGTAGTGTTACTGTGACAGGTACCACGACAACTATGCGGCAGAATGGTGGGTTTACGGGGCTTAATGATGGTCAAATCACACGATGTTTTGCTACTGGTAATGTAACCTGTGAGCATTCTAATGTTGGGTCAGATATAAGAGAGATTGGAGGATTTGTTGGGCTTCAAAATGCTAATACAATAACAGAATGCTATGCAACTGGGAATGTCCTAATAAATAGTGATGCGGTAGCATTGGACGATGTGTACTCTTTCGGTGGATTTGTTGGAGACAGTCAGGAAAGTATCTCAGACTGTTACTCACGAGGGAACGTAACTGTAACTGCAGGCACTGGAACTGCTGAGGCAGTTGGTGGATTTGTTGGAATTCATACCTCAGCGACTCTTGATAATTGCTACGCCACTGGGACCGTGTCTGCTACTGGTCTCACTGCCGTAGGAGGATTTTGTGGAGATAATTACTCTACAATCACCAATTGTTTTTGGGATACCGAAATATCAGGTCAAGCTACAAGCGAAGGCGGCACCGGTAAAATCACCGTCGACATGAAAGATTCATCCACCTTCATTATTGCTGGCTGGGGTTTTGGGGCAGAATGGGGGATGACCCCACTATGTAATGACGGTTATCCGTGTTTACTGACTGTAACTTCTAGTTGTCTTTGGGCTCCGGTAGTAATTCCCCCTTTGACGGCACCCTCTGTTATAACGCTCCCAGCCACACATATTACCGAGCACCAAGCTCAACTTAACGGTATGATTGAGAATGACGGTGGCAATTTGGGCTTTATCAGGTTTGAATGGGGCTCAACTACAGCCTACGGAAACATAACACCATGGCGAGGTCATTTTGGGGACGGTTATGAGTTCGATGAAACACTCGATCAGTTAGCAGAAGCAGCTGCTTTCCATTTCAGAGCAGTGTTTAGAAATAACCTTGGCACCTTTTATGGTAGAGACCTGACATTTTCAACCTTAGGCCCACTGGGACCGGTCGTTTTAATGGAAGATGAACTAGCTTATCTGTTGGAGGCTACATAATGGCAATAGATCCTATAGGCGAACTAAAATCTTTAACAGGTCTTATCAGTTATGTAGGAATCACTACCGCTGACGGAGCTGCCGGTGGCGGGACGCTGGTTTGCTCTGATTTAACTTTACGGCCTGACTACGATGGTAACCTGGTAGTGATAACCTCCGGAGATTATATTGGACAAGCTAGAGACATAGATGGTGCTACTAACCTGGGTACGGTAACTCCTGCCTCTGTTTTTGGCGGGCAGATCGTTTCTGGGACAGAATTCTTAGTAGTCGCTATGCGGGTGTCCATCGCTGAAGTAGCTGAAATTGAGGAAAAGCTTGACCTGGTAGTAGTGCCGGGTACCTTAACTTATCTCGACGCCGGCGGGGAGCAGGTAGTGTTTGCTACGGCTACGGCGCGACCATGGAAGATGAATAGTATCTATCTGGATTTAGTCAATCTAACCCAGAACACCACTATAAGAATTTATCATCAAATAGATGCCGTGAACTGGAGAATTATTGAAACCTTCAACTGGACTGTTGGAATGGATGATGGGGTTTATTTCAGAAATCTGTCGATTGGTACAGGTAGAGACCTGAGGGTATCGGTTCAGGAAACCGCTGATGAGGGCGCTGACCGGGATATCCCCTGGTATTATGCTTATGAACCGAGGTAATAATGTGCCACATGGAGAAGAAGAAAGGCAATTGAGAAATTATGACAGAAATAGCTCAAGGATGGATGAAAGAACTTGCAGAGGACGCCCTTGGTAATGCTACTATGGGCTTGTCTATAACAGCCACCCTTCGTGTCTCACCTAATGGAAGTGGTGAGGACGGATTAACATGGAGAACGGCCTATCAAACCATCCAAGCAGCCTTAGATGCTGCTAGTGCCGACCCCGAAGATCTTACCTTGATCCTCATTGCTCCTCATGCTACTTATTATGATATTGATACCACCGGTGACCCAACCTGGGCAGCTAATGTCGTTCTTTGTGGCTCTATACCTGATTTCGTACAAATCCGAAACACACATGTCTTAGCGACCAGTATCCTGAAGCTTACAGGGAATTCCGCCATAATAGACCTTCAGTTTTATCTCGGGACAGGTAGCTTAAATGGAGTGATTATGACTGGCGGTGGGGCTACAATCATTCGCCTAATCTTCGAGGGGACTGGTCTGACTGGGGCAGCGACTGCCATGCACCTGGATGGGTCTGGCCCTCATGCTCATCACGCTAGAGCGCTCGGCTGTACATTCCACGGTCATATCAACCACATGACTGGATTACTGATTGACGAATACGCGTTCTCTAATTTCGATGGGTGTGTGTACCATCAATGCCTCATTGGGATTAAGATTGTAGGAACGTCAGCAGATGAGAATGATTTTGCTAACTTGGATATTGGGGATTGTGCATTAGGCATAGATATAGATGAAGGTAACACCCAACACTTCCATGTTATTAGATTCCATGGCAATGTTCGCAACGTGGATGATGAAGTTGGCGACCACGACTGGTCGGAGATCATTGGTCCCTTCAACATCGCTATTCTCCCAGATAATCTAGTTGGCACCAATGTTGCTACGGGTGGAGCAGGTGCCTATGGAGGCGACACGGAACTTTTGGCTGCTGCTGGTCGGGACAATCCATTTAGGATAGTGGGTGTCCACTTTGAGCCTGATGCTGCACCTCCGGAATGGTATCAGGTAAGATTTAGTGATGATAGCGGTGGGACCTTCTACGATATCCTTATGTTTCAAGGCGTGAAGCGCGAAGGCATTGCTGCCCCGTCCGGAACCGAACACATCTTTAATGCCGGAACTAGAATTAGCGCCAGTGCTAGGGATGTTTCCGGAGGCGATAACGTACTCGTTTGGGTAGAAATACAGGAGATATAATGCCAGAAATTAAACAGGATATAAGGGGGGTCACGTTAGTAGTAGCAGCAAGTAATTCATTGCATGCCAATGATGCTGACTACACCTGTGGTGGAGCCGGGGACGAGGTAGAGATTAACCAGGCCCTTAATGCTCTGCCCGCGACAGGCGGCAGGGTAATTCTTCTTGAAGGAACTTATGTCCTGGCTCACCCTATTGTTATTCCCGATGATTACGTTACCCTTGAAGGGCAGGGCTGGGGTACCTTGATTGATGGCGATGCTCTACCAACGACTGAACATGCCATATCTATTACCAGCCATTCCGGGGTTCATATCAAGAACTTGTCCATACAGACGCAAAATGGTGGCGGCAAGGTCTGCCATTGTATCTATATTGAAGACGGGGCTAATGAGTTTATTATTGAGAATATCTACTTCTTGGATAGCGATAGTGACGCCATTCATATTGAAGGTACTAGCATTAATAAAGGATGGATACTGGATAATTTCATTGAAGGAGCTGACGACGATGGAATCCATGTTGATATGGGCGCCGGTGACTTTATGGTCAGCCTTATTATTACCGGTAATTACATTGCCAGTACAGGTTTGCAGGGGATATATTTTGGTAACACCGGTACCCCCGCTGAGCACTGTGTAATTGCTCATAATATTATTGCCACTACCAGCGATAGCGGAATATGGATCAATACGGGCAATTTTATCCTTATTAATGATAACACCCTGGATAACTGCGGTACCTATGGTATTTATCTTAGAAATGTCAACGACTCAACTGTAGAAGATAATATCATCGATCAAAGTGACTTACACAACATTTACCTGTTCACCTGCGCGCAGTGCCTGGTGAAGGGGAATTATGTTTACGGTGCTGGTGATGATGCTGCCGATAATATTAACTTGGATACCAATAGTTCTGATTGTACGGTTATAGGTAACTACAGCATCTGGGCCGGGCGCTACGGCATATACTTAGGTGGTAGCCGACAAGCATGCTCTGAAAATTACATAGCCAGCAGCGGTGATGATGGTATAGTTGTCGACAGTGCGGATTTTCAGGCTAATGGAAACCATATTCAGGATGCCGGGCGGGACGCAGCGGGAACATACCATGGTATTAAAATTACCGGAACCTCCGATAGGGGTCAGGTAATAGCTAACTATATTTTCTCAGATGGCACCGTTACCGAGGATGGTATTCATCTGATGTCCAATGTCCAGTATCTCCAAATAGTCGGTAATTACTGTTTTGATGGTATGGGTAGTGGCATTCACCTGGTCGACGATAACGACTATTGCATGATTAAAGATAATTACTGCCTGGAGAACGATGATTATGGAGTTAGTATCGATAATGCCAACTGTGCTAACAATACCGTGATGAATAATAAGCTCGTTGGCAATGTCACCGGGCAAATCAACGATGTTGGCACCGATACTATTCTACCCGAGGTCTCTGTTCCAGTGCCTAACCCCTCTACTAATATAGGCACGCACCCTGCTGAACTCCTGACTGACGGTTTAGCCGTAGTCAGCAGGTTTAATCTGTATATTCCTACTGAGTATGTAGAGCTGGTCAGGGCAAGTATAGTACTGGTTGCTGGGGGGTCTGGAGATTTGAGACGTGAAGTAGTCACCAACTGGGGTAAGGTATGCAGCACTGAACATTACAACGCGGGGAGCGATGCTATCGCCGCCGGGGAGGTTGCGGTCCTGGCGGATGATATGACTTGTATTGATATAGCAGCCGCCCTTACCGGCATAGCCGCTCAAGATTTGGTTGGTGTTGAATTCACCAGGCATGGTAATCACGCCAACGATACGGTCAATGCTAATTGCTACTTATTAGGCTTAAGAATACAGTATGTCTAAAGATAGAGTAATCAGAGATATTTTCTGTATGTCTAAAGATAGGGTAATCAGGGACATCTTCTGTAAGAAGTGCCATAAATTAGCAGCCCAGGTGGAAAAGGGCGAGGAGGGCACTAAAGTTATGCAGGGAGGGAAAGTGCTAATATCCCTGGGCGATAAAACCCGCCTAAAAGGCTTGAATAAATTGTCGGTCGCATGCCCAAGTGGGCATAATGTGAAAATAGAGGTATAGCATGTCAAACATATTTGAGAACAAAGGAGCTCTAGTGGCCACAATAGTCGTAGCTGCCTCAGACAGTTTAAATCAGGGCGCTGCTAATTATGTCTGTGATGGCGCCGCTGATGAAGTAGAGATACAGGCAGCTATCGATGCCTTGCCTACTGGTGGCGGCACTGTTTTACTGCTTGAAGGAACATTCAACATATCATCACGTATAGAATTAGTAAGCAATATGATACTTGCTGGCTGTGGATTTAATACGTTACTCTACCTGATAAATGCTGCAGAAGACCATGTTATATATGCCGATGGCTCAGCTTCAGCCAAAGAGAATATTATTGTAAGAGATTTGCAGGTAGATGGCAACGATGCTAATCAAGTGGGAGCAGTCAATCTTAACGGCATCCACTTTGAGCATGATGTTTGGGAATCAACAATAGAAAACACGTGGGTGCACAACTGTAAAGACTTAGGCATTGTTTGCTGGGGAAGTGTTGCTAATCATGCTAAAGACATTGTAATTCAAAGTAACACGTGCTATGACAATGTTAGGGATGGTATAGCTGTTGATAACGATTGCGAACGTATAGTTATTAGTAATAATATCTGTAACAATAATGTAGGTTTTGGTATTGGTATAGGTTCAGATGTTGTTAATTGTGTTATTTCTGATAATATATGTACTGGAAATCTGATTGGTTTTTACATAGCGGTGGCCTGCCACTATAACCTCATTGCTAACAATGTTTTTGCAAATAATACAACGCATGGTATTCGTTACATTGGGGCCTCGCTCTATAATGTGATTACAGGTAATTATATTTATGGTAACGGGCGTAACGGCATAATATTTGAAAATGGTAATACTGATACTTACGCACAAATATGTAATAACTATATTTACCTTAATGGGTGGCATGGTATGGACCTATACCAGAGCTCGTACAACATAATTCAGGGGAATGTAATTCTCAATAATTCGCAAGATACAACGAATACTTATGATGGTATCAGGATTAGGAGCACCAGCACTCATAATGTTATCTCTGAGAACTTCATACGTAGTGATGTAGTAAACGTACATAGATACTGTTATGAGGAAGCTGCAGCCGTAGACAATAACAATACAGTAAAGCACAATTATATGTCTGGAGCAGGCACGGCTTTAATGTTGATACAGGGAGCGGACACTCGGGCATGGCTACAGTTCTCCGACCTCTTTATGGATGTGCTTGCCGTCTCGGCAACTCAGGTTAGAAGTAATGAAGACTTGAGTGCTGGTGTTCCGATAACTTTTACAATAGATGCACAACCTGATGTGCCTAGAACTCTATCAGGGCTTTTTGATACCCATGCCAATATTACAGCTTATACAATTGTCATTACAGGGGTCGATGCTAAGGGAAATACCGTAACTGAGACTATAACTGAAGCAGACGGCTGGGATTGGGAAACCTCAAACGCTTTTGCTACTATAACCAGTATTATTATGTCAGCACGGACTGGCACAGGTGTAGGCGACACTATGGATATTGGCATCACTGATGTATTAGGACTCTCCAATGTCATATATGAGACTGGCGATGTCTACAAGATAAAGAAGAACAACGCCAATGCGGTGGTTGCTGGTGCTCAAGTGGATACCGATTATGCTACTTATGATATGGCGGTGATAGGTTTGGGCGCTGCTGATGACTTCACTATATGGTATAGAAGCAATCTCAATATAGTAGAGTAGAAGGAATAGACATTTAGGGAGAAGGATGAGCAAGATCAAATTTCAGCAGCCGTTGATTACTCAGTTCAAGCAACTGACATTACCGTAAACGCCACATATCACACAGTGGATATGGCTACTGGAGCTGGAATAGTGGCCGGTGATTGCTATATAGTTAATTATCAGGCGAATCTCAATGTTTTAGCTTAGGAGAATAAAATGGTAGAAAAAAAGCTAGATAAAAAAGCCCCGATGATTCTTGGAATAGGAGCTGCTTTAGTTGGAGTATTCCTATTGCTCAGGAAGAAGAAGCCGGCCAACGGAAACGGCATACCTCCTCCTCCGCCACCACCACCAGGCTATGCGAGTC
>SDBV01009430.1_pt1 | contig 12980 bp, 10 predicted proteins | sample 2277081 | NCBI WGS metagenome assembly SDBV01 (sample SAMN10402039, study PRJNA504765) | marine sediment metagenome | isolation source: marine sediment core GS10_PC15, 223 cmbsf | place: Arctic Ocean: Southern Knipovich Ridge | collected 2010
AGGTACAGTTGTGGAAATCTAAAAATGCAAGAGATTTGGTACATAAATGGCAAATTACACCGTGATGATGGACCAGCGGTTATCGAGTACAATGGGAAAGAACCCAACTTTAAAATAAGGGAGGATTGGTATCAGAATGATATTTGTTATAGAAATAGCGGCCCGGCCGTCATAAAATACAGTGGATTTCCACCTAATAGAATAACAGAAGAAAAGTGGTATCAGGACGGTAAATGTCACAAAGATGACGGCCCGGCTGTCATGATGTATAATGGCGAAAATCCAAATGTTAAAATAATAGATGTCTGGTACCAGAATGGTGAGCGTCACAGAGTTGGTAGCCCAGCCTACATACAATATGATTATCAGAAGTCAGATTTAGTAATACGAGAGAATTGGTACCATAATGGTGAGTGGCACAGAATTAATGGCCCGGCTTCCATAGTATATGATAAAGAAAAGCCTGATATAATAGTAGAGGAAGTATGGCACCAAAATGACAAGATTCACAGAGATGACGGTCCGGCCATTATCAGATACGATCAGGATGGAAATATAGAGAGTAGTGAAACATGGATAAATAATGAGCGAATTGATGTAGCGAAATAATAGGCGAATTGAGTATTTAATCTAGGCCGAAGAACTAGCTAGTAAAAAATAGATGTATATACATATCATAGCTTCTATGAAAGCTATGCTACCCCTATAGTTTGCCGTTTTTAAATGATTCTAACTTCGGTATGACCCTTAGTTCTTTACAATCCCCAGTTCTTTTTGCCAAACCTATATGACTATTTTTTTGAAACTGAAAGAGGGCTCATAATAGTAGTATTATGGATAATGCTAATGGCTGTGAGCAACGAGGACCGCCCTCAATAACAGGTTATCTACATCGAAAATCGACTCTTGGTCGCTGGAAAAAGGGCTTCTATGTATTATATGGCGCAACATTGGAACAGTATCGAACAGCAGCCAGGAAGAAGCTTCGAACTCAAATTGTCTTAGATTCATATTTTGTATTTGATGCGGTCTCACTCATTCAGAAGAAAAATGTACTGGCGGTTGTACAACGTGGATATAGTACTATATTTCTAAGGTCGCCCGAAGAGATGTTCGAGAAATGGTTATCAGCCTTAACAAACATAGCTGGAGGAGGCAACGTAACAAGTTTGGATTTGGAGTTGTTTGAAAGGGCGGCCATCGCCTGTAATGAAGGAGGTATTGTTCTAGATATAAATAAGGAGTACACTAAATTACTGGGTTGGGAGAAATGTGATCTGATTGGTCGAAATGTTATTCTGACTATGCCGTAGTCATTTTCCCGAAATCATGATAAGTATATGGCTAGATATTTGCAATCACTTGACCGACGTCTGATTGGTAAGCCTCGTTTATTACCTGCGCTCCGAAAAGATGGAACAGAGGAAAAGTTCATAGTTGTTCTCGGTGAATATCTTGATGGGGGAGGTAACCGTAAATTCATTGCCCAATTTCACCACAAAGATGAGAAGGAGTTGAAAAATGCAGGGGTTATCATCACTAGTTCTCAGGCCAAGAGAGGACAGAAATCCAAAGAGAGGAAGCCTAGAACCATTTCATTGCAGAACAAGCTATCTAATCTAATGCCAGACAATACCGCGGGAGGAAACTTGATTGACTGGAGCGATGACGAGACTGATCTCGAAACTAATCAAAGCCAATTGAAGGAAGAGGATGAGAATACAGATAGCTATTTAACGAATAGTGGGACAGGTCCTCGATCAGTTTCAATAAGAGGCTCCTTCTCAGAGGAGCTATTGGTAGATAATAACCTGGTAGCAGAACCCAATGAGACCTCAGATTTTGGATCGGGGACAACCTCCCCTCAAGAAGTAGTGAGTGGAAAGCCCATCCAATCCAAGGTTCCAATTAATGGAGATGATACTGAAACCAATAGAGATCAGGCCACAAATAGGGTTGCAATTAACAAAAATCAGGTTAGAAATGGTCCTCTAAATAATACTGCAATTAATAGGAATCAGGCCGCAAACAAGAAGACCGAGAATGGCCAAGACGTTAAATTTTCAGGTTCTCTTCCGAACATTATACCTGATCGGGTCAAAAATAAGGGCAGAAGCCAGTCAACCAGTTCTATGGGAAGTAGCAGGATGGTAAGTCAGAATTCAGAGATGAATAGAAAGTTTATGGTTCCCAAACATCTGAAATTGGTCCATTCCTCCTCACTATCTCATCTCCCCAAAAGAAGAGTGATTGAAGCCAGAACTCCCAAGTACTCCCCGGATAAGAATAGTGAGGTGGACGGACTATCTGAAGCCAAGACTGCCATCATGGAACATCTATCAAACCAGTTGGATTCATTCCACCAAAAAATGCAGCTCGAAATTCAGACTCTCCGTAAGGCTCTAGGAAGTGAGCGAAAGAAAACCGATACTCTTCGCAAACGATTAGAAGTGGCTTCCAAGGCTAGTGTTAGTACCCCTACATATCGACGCTCACTACTGGTGAAATCTCGAGGAAAGGGGAAAGCAGAGGATGATGCAGTTCAAATTCGGAAAAAAATTTCCCGGGGAGGTAGTGGGGCCAATATCTATGAGTGTGTAGTAAATGGTTGGGTTTGTTGCATGAAAGAACTACTCTTAGAAGATGTTGGCAATACCAAATTAGCAGTGAATGCCCTTCGGACCGAAATCCGGGTGCTGGAAGCGCTCCCGTCTCATCCGAATATTGTTCAATTTCTTTTTCACACCATTGCCATCAAGTACATCCGCATATTTACCACCCTCTATTCCCAAACATTGCGTAATCTCATTCTGCAAAAAGAATCGAAGGGTCATCAGTTCGCTCCTGTTCAAGTCTGCCAGTTCTTATATGATATTCTGAATGGGATGGCCTTCCTTCATTCTCATGGAATCTTTCATCGTGATCTAAAGTCGGATAACATATTTGTCTCTTCCGATATTTCTGGAGATAACATTCTGGTGATTGGTGATTTTGATCAGGCCCATCACTTTTATCTCTCGATGACTAAAGAGGTAGTTGGGACACCTGGCTACATTTCGCCAGAAGTGCTTAAAGGGGACACCTCTTATGACTATCCGGCTGACGTCTGGTCATTTGGAATGATTGTTTATGAACTACTTAGACTTCATCGCCCCTATTTCGAACTGGCTCCCATAAATATATCCACAGCGGTTCTAAATGGCTCTACTCCTCGAATTCCGGATCATTCGTCTGAAAATCCTGGATACATCCCCCTCTGGTCTATGCACAAGGCCTGCCTATTCTTTGACCCCCAACAGAGATTTACAGTGGAGGCCCTCAGAGAAGATCTGGTTAAAATCTACAAATCCTTGTCGCAAGTGTAGACTTCTAATATGAGATTTAGGCCCAATATTGAACTTCAGCCAATTGATCTCGAGGAAAAATGAAAGGAAAAAGAGCCTAATTCTCGAAAGAAAAGCTGATGGACGATAATTCAGAGCTCAAATCTCACATTCTAGTTACTCTTCAGGGGACTACAGCAGAGCAGCCGATCAGAACTCTAACTTTGGCCAAACAGATAGGGGGACCGAAGGCCACCAAACGATTGGTTAACCCTACTCTTTACGCTCTTCAAAGGAAAGGGAAGGTGGACAAAATTAGTGAAGCCTGTGGGGGAAATCCTCGCTGGTACTTAATATATCCTTATGTTTGAACCTTTCCAGCTTTCGATTAAGCGGTTAATCACGGCCTACCAGCGATCTATGATAAAACTATATATGATAAAACTATCTATAATACTATTATAATAGTATTATATAAATAAATATCCTTAATCCACCCCAAAATCATGAAGACCTTGCACAAAACGCTCGGCTAGACTTCCCTCATTTCCCTGTTCTGACATTTGGCCAATCATCAAGAGCTTCTTGATTGGAATGCCCTGATGGACGGCCCGCGAGACCAGGTCAATGTCTTTGGCGGTAAACGAACCTAACGACTTCAAAACCGAGCCAACTTCCTTTCCGGCCTTTACGTTTGGCACGGTAAATACCGCATTGAAGGCCTCGGTCAATCCGACGTCATCCAGAAACTTCATCTTGCTACTAGTGCCAATTATCAGCAAACGTCGTCCTTTCGGGGGCAAACGCTTCAGCATTACGAACAGGGCTTGCAAGATAGTGTTGGAAAATCTGGGGCCAATTCTAACGTAATCGAGCAGTCGCTCAATATTGTCAATTACTACCAGGCTGAGCGGTGATTTGTAGGCGTCATCAAAATAACCGTTAATCTTCGCCACCCGTGAAGATTCACTGAATCCAACCATTTTCTCGGGGGTTATCAATTTGATGAAAGGAAATTTGCTTTCCTGGGCCAGAGTGGCAGCCAGAGCAGTCTTTCCAGAGCCGACCTGGCCACTCAACAGAATAGAGATTAGCGGGGTGCGCTCCACCGTCCGAATCTGATTGACAAATCGCTGACAGGTGGTCTTCAGTTTAGTGAAGACCGGACCAAAGGGGATCATGCCATTGCTAACACAATTTGCAAATTCATCTTCTCCGGCCCAAAGCGGGGAATCACCTCCTCCAACCCGTGGATAAAATCGGTCCGGGTCACCGTCAATTCAGTTTCTCTACTAACACTTGAGAGGTTGCGGATATCGACCTTTTTGGTCAGGGCGAAGGATACGGCCGACTTGACCAGACCTTCAATCTCGGCCCCGGTAAAATTCTTGGTCAGCTCTTTCAGCTCCTCCAACGAGACGTCTGGCCCTAGAAAGCCATTGGCGACCATATCCTTGGTCTTGTTTCGCAAGATTTGCAACCGCCCATCGTCGTCAGGTAGGCCTATCTCCATGTGAACCTCTAAACGCCCGGGACGTAGAATGGCCTCATCAATCATGTCTCTTCGATTGGTCATGCCAATAATCAGAATATTGTTCAAGGCGTCTACTCCATCGATTTTGGCCAGCAGTTGGTTTACAACCGTATCAGCCACCCCGGTGCTGCTACTGGTGCTGCCTCGAGCCCGACAAATAGCGTCAAATTCATCAAAAATCACGATATGGAGATCAGAATCAGCCCCCCGTGACTTTTGCTCGGCTTCAGCCTCCTTGAAAAGCTCTCGCACGTTTTTCTCGGACTCCCCCACGTACTTATTTAGGATTTCAGGACCATTGACCACTTTCAAATCTTGACAATTCAGCATTTTGCCAATCTGTCGGGCCATCAAGGTTTTTCCGGTGCCGGGCGGGCCATGTAAGAGAATACCTTTAACGTGTTGGATACCCAATTTCTTGATGACCGAGGGAGGAAAGAGGCGAAGGCCCGGCGAAAAATATCACTAAACTCATTATCCAGTCCGCCAATCCCCATACTCTCAAAGGTCCAATCGTGCCGCAGCAAGGAAGTTCCCCTGCCCGCTTCCTTAATACCCCGTAGGACTAATGGGGTGTTCCCCTCTAGCTGGAAGAGAACGTCCGAGCTTTTTACGAGCATTCCTCTCATGGCTTCTAACTCTAAAGGGGTTGTGTTATTAACAGACTTCCCTTTTACTGCGTTGATGCCTATCACCATTACTTTTCGAACGGTTAGATAGAAGTGAGTTGAAAAAAACATCTAAGAGGACGGTTTGTCCCACCGTGAAAAAATGGGTTTCATATCGTCTGATCGATTTTTGCAGATCTTTTATCTGGAAGGGGTCGGTTGTTTCATAATTCTTGTTGTAGAATCGAATGCCAAAACTTAATGAGCTAATGTAGTGGCTTTTACCACTTGGGACAAAGGGAGATATTGAAATATTGTCTTTTAGGGCCAATCTGAGGCCTTTTCGTTGAACCCCATTCAGTCCAATACTGTCCTTCTTTACAAGCTTATTTGCCAACACCGTATAGACAATTTTGGTCTTCAACAAGACTTCAATATATTGGGACTTACCTTTTCTCGGCGACCTGCCTAGTAGTTTAAGATCTTCCGGATTAATAATGGCGCAGTTTTCGATGGCCAGTCCGGAATTTGGAACCTGGGCCACTTTCAATCGAAGGATATCAGCCATTCTTTTTGGAGTAGTTCTTGATCTAATTAATTGAACAGTTTTTTGATCTATTCGAATCTGATATTGAATCCGGAATTCTGACACCCCGGCCCTCTAGCCCCATTTGACTTTCGAGGTCATCCTTCTATCGTCTATCATTTGTATGAGGTGTATCACATATATCATTTGTATAACCGGTATAGCAGGTATGAGGTGTATGAGGTTTATCGTTTGTATGCCACGTATGAGGTGTATGCCACGTATGAGATGTATGAGGTTTATCGTCTGTATAAGGTATATGAGGTTTATCGTCTGTATAAGGTGTATGAGGTTTATCGTCTGTATAAAGTGTATGAGCTGTATAACCGGTATAAGGCTTATAAGCTGTATCATCTCTATCATATCTTCAACTTAAATTCGATTGGCGTCCCATGTAGACGGGTCTATTTTGGATCAAAAATGGACCTAAAATCTTATAAACTGAAAGTTCATTATTTTCCCTATTAATAGGGAAAATAGAAGGAAACAATTTTAGACCTGGCTCCTGTTGGAGGTTGATAAACTGTAGTAATCCAGGGATTATGAAGCAAGAGAACTTTATCGACAAGCGCTTCAAAGATTAATCCAGAGTGGAACGGTAATTGGCCCACGCAATTTCTTAATCTTTCCTTTTCCTAGACATGCTTTGCAGTCGTCGTCTTCAATTTTAACCCCAATGCAGGAGGGCGGAAGATTTGGATAACTAGAAGTGAATTCCTCCAACGACCCATCGGCTCCGACTCCATACCAATGTCCATCTTCATATTCTGCACCAGAGGAAAGGTTTTTCACATAATAGTCTTGCAGATGGACATCGACTGAGCCATTGATGAAGCGATAGCCACGAACTTCTCCATTGTCGGCGTGCAGTTTTACGGCATAAGTACGACAAAGTTTGGCGTTAATGACCCGGGAAAAGCTCCAGCCGGAAAGGGAAGAACCACGATAACCGGGACGAACTTGTTCATCATGGGAAGTTTCATAGGCTCCGTCCACTACTTCATTACCCATCCGTCCATGGTTGGCTAAGTCATAACAGCCGGAATCGGTTACAAATAGGCCTTTAACCCCGTCAAAACGAAAACCATGCATTGGCTTAGCGACATGGTGCATGGAGTCACCGTTACATTTAAATTTGTAACCTTTGGCCCGCAACCAACAAAAGTTCCTCCCCTTTCGGGCCCATTCAATTACATCTGGCGTGATGTTCAGCTTTGCCAACTTAAGACTCTTCTTAAGTGCGAATTTAGCCAAGGCAAGTTGAGCCTCAGTAAGAACGTTTGGCACATATCGGCCACATTCGTCTGAACATCGAAGAATCTGAAAAACCGATCCACTGGGATCAGTTTGAACTCCTTTCCCATCTTTTTGTGAAAGGCCAACGATCTCGACGGTGTTGGTCTTAAAGTCGAATACTTTTACCTGCTTGAGATAAATACCAGTGGCATACTTTCCCTCGAAATCCTCTTCGATAAAGTCTTTTACCGCTACCCCGATGGGATGGAAAAGGACTCCATAGTTGGTTCCGTCCGACAGTCCTGACTTGTTACCAAAAACGGGATGAGTCGTTTTGCCCGTTTCTCTCACCTCCTCATAGACCCGGCGGGAGTCACGGAGAAGAGCCTTTAATTTCTTCCGCAAATACTTCCATTCAGTACTAGTGGCATGAGGTTGGGCCATTTCATAGAACTTGGGCAGGAAACTAGCTGCGCTGTAGGTTCCTACTACAGGGACCTGTTGGAAGGTGGGACCGATACTAACGCAATCTAAGATGATATTTTTGGCCCCATTGAGAGCGACGCCGACTACCTCGAAGTCGCGGATAGACAAATCCTTAAACAAACAATAGCTATTGCCATTGCCGTGAATTCCATGATGAGCGGTGCGACCAAGAGTTCCGTTGTATATCATACAGTAAGAGGCGGATTGGATCGATGTGCCAAAGTTAACTGGTCCTTGTTTTGGGATGAAGGGGGAGCTGGCCAGCTCAACTATCGAGAAGAAACGTTGTTGCAGAGCATGTTCATTGCTTTGAGCAATGGTGTAACCATTTAAGTCAAGAAATACGTTCTTAGTCTGAATGACCACCGCCGCAAAGAAATCAAGAGTGAAAGGTCGACCTTTATATTTCTTACCTTTCGGCCGGAAATCATGCTCTTCATTGGGATGAAAAGTTATATCTTCGGCTAATTGGTAGATTCCGGGTTGATCGATAATATAGGAGCCATGTTTAAAGTCCCTATTCCAAAGGCAATAGACCGCGCCTTTCCGCAGGTATTTGGCCCTTCTGCGGTAAATTTCCTTGAGAATATGGCGTTTCTGACCGATTTCTGGATGAACTTGACAGTCAGCCATGGATAATTACGGATTCTTTTTTCAAGGGCTGGAATTATTTTTTCAAGGGCTGGAATTATTTTTTCAAGGGCTGGAATTATTTTTTCAGCCGGAGGTTAATTGAATTAATCAACATCTAAATCTATTTGAGTTAGCTATCTCTGGCATCTCCGATGTCTATGGCATTCCTGACGTAAAAGTATATCTATGGTATGAAGTAGTCCTTCTCCGCTTTATTTATGAGTTAAGCTAACTCCCCTATATATATTTATTGCTAGATATGCGAAGTGTGAGGGTTTGAACATTTGAAAATTTGAAGGTTTGAACATTTGAAGATTTGAAGGTTTGAACATTTGAAAGTATGAGGAGTATGGAAGTATGTTGCTACGCTTGTATGCGAGGTATGAAAGTATGAAGCGTATGCGAGGTATGAAAAGTATGCGGAGCACAAAAGTATGAGGTGTATGTCCAGTATGTGAAGTATGCGGAGTATGAATGGTATGCCAGGTATCAATGTATGCGATGTAGGCGGTGTATGGACGTATGAAATGTATAAACGTATGAGGTGTATAAACGTATGAAGTATATAAACGTATGGTATGTATAAGATGTATCTATGTATGAGATGTATCTATATATGAGATGTATGCGATGTATCAGATGTATGAACGTATGAAAGATATAAGCTGTATGTAAGATATAAGGAGGAAATTTTCAGCAGTAAACAAAAGAGGTTCCATCGATTTGGATTTGGGGAGTTCTTCCCTTTCAAAAGGGCTCTCCATTTACCTGATATTACTTCTCTCTTGAAAAATGACTTTTCATTCATTAGAGATCCAAATTAAGAAAAATGTCCAATATTCTGCATGTACTCAATTCTATAACGAATGATACTCTTTGAGGGAGAGTTCCTTTTTATTGGATAGTCTGTAAATGCAGTCAGAGATCATTAGAGGAACAAGTTAGATGCGGCTCTTACTGCAGCGATTGCTGGAAAATTGTAAAGAACTATATGAAATGTACTGATTGTGGCGTTGATCTAAAAAAGGAGAGACTTTATACTACCACTGATAATCAGCCTCCTAAATGCAAAACTTGTTTTTTAAATAGGGATTAACTGCCGTCGCCTCCCATCTCAAACTGGGACCGAATAATTCGATCTGTAAACTGTCGATTTAGATCAAATTGATCCAAATCAACTTTCCGAATTTTGACCAAGAAATTCAGACTTTCCAATTTATCCTAAATCGCCCTATATATACCCCCGCCTGACTCTCCAATTGAATTACTCACTTTTACCCATCGAATATTCCCTTACTTACCCACTTCCCAATCATGGCTAACCGATTCAATCTGGTCTTCATGCGGCCATCCACCGACAAGAAGGACAACTGGCCATTCATCCTAGCAGTTTAGACACTCGAGATGCACTGGTATTGTCGGTGCTCAATAACACTAAAATAAAAGACATAGCTAATTCCATTGAGAACCAATGGTACACTCATTCCCATCGCCTCCTCGAATGGCCCAGCATCGTAAATATCTATCTAATCACTTCACTCGGCATACTGAGCTTAACCCGCCAGTCGACTGTGGCTCAAGCTTTGGCTCGAACCACCGATCGCTGCCCGACCTTCATTTACGAGATAATTTTTTCCGGCAGTATGTTTACCGAGCAGGGCCACCTAAATCGAACCTATGGGGGATTGAATTGGCTTCGAAGTGAGCAATCAGTTTAGGATCCATATTCAACTCTAAACTTGGTCGGAGAGGACCGAGTTTGGCTAAAACAGAGAGCTTAACTCTGAATGGAAAGATCCAACTGCTAAATAGCAAAGGTATATCTCATAGCTTCCCTTGCTATCTGGTCAACACTGACAGTATTCAAAGTAGATGTGGGGAGATACTCTCAAGTAGACCGAGATTGACACCCTACTGTCCAGTAGAATATTGATCGCCATCCACTTGGAGAGTGTGTTCCGACCTCTATCTTGAATACTGTCAGCGTTGGTCAAATAACAAGGAAACCTATGAAATATAACTTTACTATTTAATATCTAGATTTTTCCATTTAAGCTAGAAATTTGACGGAATTTTCAACTGAATGGCCTCCAAATAACTAGCTAATAGAAAATATGCATTAAACATTAACATTGATTTATCTATAATTTAGCCAATAAAAAGTAAAATGAACGATCGCGTGACTATCGCTAGATTGCGGGTTAATTTATTGGTCGAAAGTTCCTCTTCGGTCACGGGCTGGCTGGAAGTTCGGCGAAAAATAGACGATACAATTAAGACCCCATTTTATATTGAAGTCTCGTTCAGCGGCGGTTATTGCCGTTACGAGATTCGTAATAGAGAGGGATCATTTACTCTAATCGCTGGCGATATTTATCAGGTTGATATCCCTACTAACCCTAATACTGACCGCTATCAAGTCATTGATGCCAGTAGTAATCTAGGTAGATTCCAACTTTTTACCTTTCAGCACGCCTTTCGATCTAAAGTTTTATCTTATCGGCTCTTCGTCCCTGTTCACATCAGGACTTTACACTATGCGGTTTACAGAAAAAGATATCCGGAAAAAGATGGACCAGAGGCTAAATACTGGCCCTATTTAAAGGGTAAGAAGGGCAAATTACCAATGCACCCGATGGTTCAGGCCATGTTATTGATAGGCGAGGAATGGTTCCGCACTTTCGGTCGGAGCCATAAGATGGCTCTAAGGGATTGTATTAAGAAATGGTGGCAGGATAATAAATTGGACCCATTACCTCAGCCTCTACCCCGACATAAGGATTTTCTCGATTGCATTAAGCCTAGCGAAAATCTCTTTGACTACCGAACGGTTATGTTCTGATCTTTATTATTTGAAAAATCGCCTAGAAATAAGGGTTAAAAATAGTATATCCTACCATGACCCAAAAATCTGATTAATTTTAGATTAAATATTTAAAATCATTTCGCTTTCAGTTTATATTTCTCTATATTTCCCCGTTAAAGCAGGAGAAATTTAATTAAATTTAGTGATAGTAACCGCAAATCGAGCACATAAAAATGATTACTTAACTGGAACATATCCGATATAAAATATGGCAGCCAGCGAAGAAACAGAGCAGACCGAACGTGCATTCACTCTCGTATTCAAACCATCGGTTTCTCAAGCCTATAGCTTTAGTTATCAACCTCAGCCAACGGCTTTCCCTCAATTGATACCCGCTTCATCGGTTAGTATAGCAGTCAACCCAACAAGCAAACCGCCCCATAGTCGATCTAACTTTTTAACGGAAGATCGGCGAATTATCATTGGATCGTTCCCCGAATATAAGGCGACAGGTTTGACTCCTCAGTTGCTAATAAATTACGGAGTCACAGTGATCGTCAATCTATCATCCAAAGAGTACACAGTCGAGAGCAAGAAGCTAATTCATTATCTATCTTATCCAATCAGGAGCGGGCGGGCACCCAGCAAGAAAATGGCTCGAGAACTAATCGATCGATTAGTTACCTACCATTGGGAAGGTCATATTATTTATATTCATTGTATTGGCGGACACGGTCGAGCCGGAACGATCGCCGCCCTACTAATCGGTACATTACTAAACCTGGATGGAGTGGAGGCAATTCGATGGGTGGAACGGGCCAGAGATACTCGAGAGGACACTTCCCGAAATTTCATTCCGACTCCCGAGATGCCGGGCCAGATTAAGTTTATTATCAATTGGTTGGGTAATCCGACAGGTCGGCCGATACCCGATCGATCCGATAAGTCCTGGATGCGGCGACGACGTCAGTAGATGTATTTCCTGGTTAAAATAGGGAATGAAACTTATGATTTAGGTTTTCGCATTTGGTCGAATTATATAATGTCATCAGTAGATCAACGGAGCCAGCTCCATCCATTTAATATCTATCATCCGTAAAATTAATGCTAAATTCCCATCAAACAATAATGCCAACAATCATCTAGTAAGATCAGATGTTGATCTCCTAACTTATTTTAACTACTGGCAACTTCCTCTGGCTTCTCTCCTAGACCAGGAATTATCTGGTCAATAATCTCCAGCTCATGGTCAGTATATAGCACAGTTTGCATTACTGATGATAGATCAACTGAATTGTCTAAATCGGTTAAATTTGCAGGAAGGATAATCATATCGCCACTGACTGAACTAATTATGTTATTTATTTCGTCGACCTCATCCTGAACTAGGGCAGCGATTTTAAATCCTTGGCTAGTATCTCGTATCCACAAATTATGCTCCCATTCATTCATAACTGTGATTCCTTCGACCGAAGTAGTAGGCCACAGTTCAAGATTCGGCAATTTCTCCCCTTCTTTTCGAATCTTGTCACTAACTTCTGGTCCAACAATCTGCTGTAAATACTTTTCATCTTCCGTTCCAGCGTAAATATCGCTGGTTAGCAAATGCTTAGCGGTGGGAAATACACTTACTGATCCCCGCCCGTAAACATAGCGATGTAGAACCTGGCCTGAAAAGTCGACTATTAAAAGTATATTGCTGCGAGCCATTAATGGTCCATGCGCTGACTGTTGAACATGGCGATAATTGCTATCATGAGTATAAATT
>SDBV01009431.1_pt1 | contig 12979 bp, 13 predicted proteins | sample 2277081 | NCBI WGS metagenome assembly SDBV01 (sample SAMN10402039, study PRJNA504765) | marine sediment metagenome | isolation source: marine sediment core GS10_PC15, 223 cmbsf | place: Arctic Ocean: Southern Knipovich Ridge | collected 2010
GTACCTTCCTTTTTCTGATGTTATTAATATCTGTTCGACCAATCAAAAGTTACATACCTACTGCACAGATCCTAGATATAATAACAATTGGAAATCATTGATTGATAATACATTTTCCCAGGTTGATAATTATGAAGAAAAACTAAATAAAATATGGTCAGATCTTAATGTTAACAAAAATACTTATAATTATCGAGTTTATACTGGACTGGTTAAATTACTTGATCCCATTACTCAAGCTATGATATATTATAAACAAGGTGATATGAAATCCTTTGAGAATCTAACTCAAATTCAAAAATTTTTAGCTATGTTTTTATTAGGTAATAAAGATCAAATGGAAAAATATTTACCTTTATATTCGGGACAGGGATTACCTTACAATACGTTTATAAAATTATCAGAAGGAAAGAAAATATATCAAAATATTTTAGATGACATGTTAATAGAGATTGCAGCAAAGGGAAGTATACAAGGAGTTAAAAGAATGGAAAAAGAAGGAGCCAATATTCATGCTTATCATGATTGGGCTCTGACAACGGCTAGTGGAAATGGACATTTGGAAGTTGTTAAATACCTAGTTGAACATGATGCCAACATGCATGCTAATAATCATGCTTCTCTGATATTGGCTATTTCTAATGGACAATTGGAAGTTGTTAAATATCTAGTTGACCATGGTGCCAATATTCATGCTCAGCATGATATGGTTCTGATAGTGCCTAGTGAAAAAGGATATTTGGAAATTGTTAAATACCTAGTTGAACATGGTGCCAATATTCATGCTAACTATGACGAGCCTGTAAAATTGGCTAGCCAAAATGGACATTTGGAAGTTGTTAAATACCTAGTTGAACATGGCGCCGATATTCATGCTAAAGATCCTGATGATATGACTGGATATATATTTTGAAGTTGTTAAATAATTGAAATCATTACCAACAGAATTAACAAAGGAATTTATACGTATTTTGTCTATTCATTTTAGCAATACTGTATCCATTTAGATTAACAAAAATGCGTATTTGTTTGGAGATGCTATTAATAAAAAATAAATATTTTTTATTCTTTAATTATCTATTCGGGATTTTCACCTTCTTTTTCTATGAAATGATGATATCATTTTTATTCTAATCTCTCAATCTCTATCCATTCAGGATTTTTTCCTTCTCTTTCCACCAATACACGTTCACCTTCAATCTGTCTTATAACACCTTCCCCACTTAGTGTATTTACCACGTCTCCTATTTCGATCGTTTTTGGGAAAACTGGTACTTCGGGAAATTTGGAAGGATCTATCGGAGCTAACGTTTTTCTCACTGGGTGTATTTCTTCTGGATCCGGTTCACCTGGAGTAGTATAGCCGTATTTGGAATTTATTCTTGCCGCTAATCTTTTTATATTAACAAACGATGTAAACGTTCCTGTTTTTGTTCCAACCATCTCTAACATACCAGCGTCGAAACCGTCCTCACCGTATATAAACTGAAATATATCACCAAAAGCATTTCTTACAGATCCATCTTCATATACTTTAACATCTTCCAAACTCTTCACCAATCTCTTCTGTATTGTTCCTGTATCAGCAGTATCTACAACATGCAATCCGTTGGCTAATCCAAAATTTAATGTACTAGGAACTGTTAAATCGTATACTTTGGGATATAACTTAACATCGATTATCTCAATACTGGTTATCTTATCTAGAACAGTATCTCTCTGTCTCTTTATCTGTCTCTTTATCTGTCTCTTTATATAAAATTCATCAAAATATATCAATTTATTCTCTTCTAATTTACAGTATACACCCATAGATGATTGAAACACACACATGATATCTCTATCTTTATTATTTTTAAACGTAAGTACAATCTTGTTATTATATTCAGATATTTCATAATCATCGTCATTTTGGAAAAGTGTGGATAACATATTGTTAAATGGTAATTTACGAGTGGTTGGCATATAATCGCCAACCTTCACTTCAGGTGTCGATTTTCTAAGATATTTCTTTTTATCTTGATCCCAAACCAACAAAGATTTAGATTCTGTAACGATTACTTCTCTTCCGCCCAATGTTTTTACTTTATATAGTTCTTTTCCAGGATCGTGACGTGTTATGGCTGTGATCTCTCCCCACGAAACGTTACCATATTCATCTACCGTTGGGATAGTAACTTTATTAGTTAAACGAAGCAGTTCCATATCACGTTCCTTGTAATGTTCTACCTTAGTCTGATCTTTGTCTAATTGCTTATCGATCCAATCACCTATATTAGTATAAACCGGTTTTTCGTTTTCAATGATAATGATAGGAGTATCTCCTGTGACAGATTTGATAGCTGTATCAGTAAGTCCTTCCCTGCCTCCAGCTTGATGAAAGAACATCTCAGCCGGAGTAAGTCCACTCAGGAATGAGTGAGAACAGAATCCTCTGGCGGCCGGATCCAAAGAATCTTCCGGAAAATAAGGCAAACATCTTCTACCACCAGAAATAGTTTCAGGCATTCTTTGTCCAAGTACAAATTGTTGTCCTAAAATTCCAGTAATGTGTGCAATGTTAAAAGTAGAACCTTTAGCGCCACTTTTTGACATGACATTATACGCGTTTCCTGGAGGTAAATTTTTCTCCGATATACGAGCACCTAATCCTTTGGCAGTATTTAAATACGCAATAATCTGTTTTTCTCTGCGTTCTTCTTCCAGCGGATCTGTCATCTTCCATCCCATCGATCTGATCAACATTTTAGCTCTTTGTACCTCGTATTCGATCGACTTTTCAGGATCTTTTCCAGATAGAAAACAATCATCTATTCCTACACTAAAACCTCTCACATTAAGATATTCCCTCATTATATTGTAAATATCTGTGAGAAAATCTATAACTCTCTCTTGACCGTAATCTTTATATAATACTTGTATGATCGATCCTTGTTCAGCACCAATATGATCTTTTGTAATAACACCACTAACTAAAATACCGTTTCGAATCAATACATCGTTTTTTCTATAATAAAAATCTTCGGGTAAAATAGCACTAAAAAGAGCTCTTCCCGAATTATGCGGAATACTATATTCGTCTAATCTCTTATATAACGTATCTCTCCCATCGTTGTTTTCTAGAAAAGAGATGATATTACTAAAAACATCTGATTCTATAAATGTTTCCGGTTGAGTTAGAAGATAAGCACCTGTAAGAGCGTCATAAACAACACTGATAATATTTTTATTTGTCTGTGAATTCATAATACAATTCTTTACTCCCATAAGTAGAGCCACTTCTAACATAGACTCTCTTGATTGAGGAGCGTGAATATTTCCTTCGTCTCCGTCGAACGTTTGTTCACCCATAGTTTCCCATGGGACTAGACTTTACCTTAAGCCTGGTAATATATGTTACCAAACCGACCGCCGTCAAGTCGTTGCACCTTTTTCGTGATAATACCTTGTGATATTATTTTAGAACTTGGCTCAGGATTGCCCATTACCCACTTTAAGTAGTAGGATATCTGTTGGCGTTGTCACCGTACCCGTTGCGAACGTTATTCGCGGCCCCATATCGATTTCTCAATATGGTTGGTATCCAACAGTTTTAGGGGTTTCCCTGAATTTGACGGTCTTGCAATCCTAATTAGGATTACTAGGCAGTTATATCCGTTATTGGTCGAAGGACTCCCAACGTACCGGGTTGATATTACACTGTTTTCCAAACCAAGTTTATCAACAACTTGATCTGCAGCTGCCTGTTACGGACTTCAGATTTGGAGAGATCTCAATCCGCATTGTGTGGGGGAGTATATGATAGATGAAGTCCGATTGTCATAGGATCTCCTAAAACAACTTCATATCCCATAATACTCTGTTTGTGAAGAGTTGGTTGACGATTAAACACAACATAATCACCGTTTTGTAACCATCTCTCTACTCTATCGTCGAAAGCTAGGTTATGTTCTTTTTGAACTTTTTTGGTTACTTGTAATCTACGACCTGCAATTTTTCCTCTTGCAGGAGTAATATGTGTAACTCTTCCTGCTCGAAAAAGTTTAGTTAGCCTTCCAATGTTGGCCGGAGATACTGTTTCTGGATATGTAAGATAAGACGCCCATAATCGAGGGATACGTATCTGACCAAATTTAAGATTGGGATCTGGACTCAACACAGTACGAGCTGAAAAATTCACTCTTTTTCCTTGGATCAGATTTCTAATAATAGCTTCTTTACCTTGAACTCTGCTCTTGATATCTCGGTGAGGTTTCTGAATACCCTGGCGATATTTTCCATCAGAATTATCTATCATATGACCAATAGAAAATATCAGACCGTTGATTAAATTTTCTCTTTCTTTTTCGCTCAGGTCCTTTCTCTTTAATTCCTCGTTAAATCTAACAATATCTTTGTACATTGCTGTGATATTATCTTCTAAAATCATGCCGTCTTGATATACTGGTGCGCGAGAACATATAGGGATAACAGGAATAGATTTTAGAATAAAACGTTTAGGGTGAGAATTATTTGAAAATCCTAGCAATTCTGAATCTTCAGGTGTGATAGCTTCAAAAATCTGTTCTATTTCTTCGACAGATCTCACATTGCCCTTTCCTTTTTTGGTATCGTAAGAATAAAAGATTTTTCCAACCTCTTTGGCTTTAGAAGTTTTGTATATTGGATTAGGAATACACCCAGTGGCTCCGGCTTCAATATTTTGTTGAGATCTTCTACAGTGTAGCTTAGATGAAGCGTTTGCAATAGCGCGCAATCTTTTTGATCCCGTTAGATTCAAAAAACCTTTCTCTTCTAATGTTTCTTTTGATAACAGTAATCCACCACAAGAATTGCAGACAGACATCAAAACATCGATTGTTTCTCTAAGAAACATTGGATGAATTATTTTCTCTGTTAGCTTGATGATCCCGTAATGACCCGGACAGTTAAGATTATCTTTGTAACACGTTTTGCAAAGTTTATCTCCGTCAACAACTCCACTTCTGGGATCGTTGACAGTATGAAGACCTTCGTCGTCCGTTTTGCGTACTTCAAATTCTGCCTTTTTCTCCAACTCATCGTGATCAAACATACTGTGAGATATTCTTTCGATAACTAACGTTGGAAGATCTCTTATCTGTCTACGTTCTTGTGCCATAATAAGTTCTTTTTCTTGCTTGGTAACTCTGATATCCATCGGTTCTAACTGAGGTTGTACATCTGTCGCACACCCGTAAATAGGGGTGCGCAAATTAGAAGCTTTGATCGCAGATTCAACTTGAACTCTTTGTGGACCTCTTCGCGTACTTCTTATTCTTCTAGTTAAACGTTTTGTCCCTGTTCCCAAAACAGAAAGAGATTCTTCCATAATGGATTTTATTAACTATCTTATAAATTTAAGAAGAATTAGTCTTTTTTCTGATCATTTTTATGTTCAAAATGATCATATAAATAATAATTTTATCGGAATAAAATGGGCTGGACAAAGGACTTTAATGAAAAACGTTTGAAAAACGTAAAAGAAAATAACTTTTGCGCGCTGTGCAAAAGACATGTTAACCTAAAAGATCCATTTCAAAAAGAAACACATGAGAACGGACGCAGACATCAGAAGAACGTAGTATTTTCTAAGATTGGTATGTAATTGACATTTTATATATGTTTTGTAACATATTTAAAATATGACCGATTATCAATGGGTTAATCGTGGAACGTATTGGGAATTATTAGCTCCTCAAGGTGGTGATATTTGGAAAGACGGAAGAAAAGGGCGTACAAATACCACAGCGTCGTGTGGTATGGCTGGAGAAAGTAGATTTAAAACTGTTGAGGAAGAAGGGAAATTTATTGCTGGGGTCGAAGAAGAACATTTTACGGAAGATGCGTTAGAAAGGATGGCTCATGGAACAAATACTGAACCAATTGCAAGAGAATGGTATAGTAAATATACTAATCAACTAATCGAAGAAAGAGGTTTGATAGTGCCAACTTGGGATTTAGAAATTGGAGCATCTGTTGATGGAGATATTATCGGGACTGATGGTATTATAGAAATAAAGTGTCCAAGCAAAATGTATTATCCTTTACAACAGTATATGGATCTTATTAATAATGGGTGGGAACCGCCAGACAATTTTTACAATCATATATATTTGAACCACAGACATCAGATGCAACAAGCAATGGCTATTATGGGTAAAAAGTATTGTATATATATAGTATATGTTACTACGGATAGTTCTGCATTTACCCAAAGGATAAATTTTGACCAAGATCATTGGAATCATTATTATCCCATAATTAAAAATAACTATGATAAATATGTAAGGCCATATTTAAAAGATAAATATCCTATTTTACCAAGAAGTCACTAATAAATATTATAAGAATATTTATTTATATTATACTTTAGATCGATATATTATATATGCATCCATCAATTGATAGATAAGTATCAAAATCTGATGTATATTCACTATACATATCAAGACTAAACCATTTTACACCGTAAACTTCATCAATTAATTTATTATTAATGGCTTCTTTCATCTCATCTGTGGTAATCTCCTCAACAGTCCCTAAAATGTTTGGGTTAAATAACTCTACTATTTTATCTGCAAGATATGATAAAACTATTTTAAATGTTTCATTTTCATTTCCTTCATAAAAAAATATCTCATTGATACGACCATCATGATGATCAGATTCGTAATGTAATTCGACAAAGTAACCCGGAGTTCCCTCTTTCGGTAAAATACCGTCAATTGTTCCAGACAGAATAGGATTTCCATAACCTGTCTCTAGTATTCTTGATGCAAATAATCTACGTCTAATTACTTTCTGATGATCAAATATAGAAACCTGTATTCCATATCTATATTCAATACCAGAAGTTATAGATTTGACGAAATTATACCAATCATTTCCGGTAACTAGATCACCTCTTTTAAGTACAAAATATTTTCCGAATAGTTTTGTAAGTTTTTCTTTCCAAAATTCTGGTACAGATCTACATATATCTTGATGTTGATTACATATGTTTAGTATATCAAATAGAGTTTTCTTATCTTTTGTCAGTTGATGAAGTGTAATCTCTTTTAGTTTCGACATTTTTTTTCGTGAAAATTGAAAATGAAAGATCATTTTTATAGATGTGGTTGTAATTACCAGCACTTTATTTTAATGCATTTTCTGGCGTGTTCTCTAATACGATCCAAATCCAAATTTTTATGTCTGCATATAATTTCTACCAACTTTGTATATTTCATGTTTTTTACCATAATTAGAAATCTCTTCGGGTCTCCAATAGACGAATATTAACTTCAGTGATAACAATTTTTTGATTCATTTTAAAAGTATACATATAATTATAAAATGAATCATATTTATAACTTCTTTTCTTACTATTTTATTACAAAAGAACCGTTAAAAACACCTACAATAAAGAAAAATGAAGAAGAACAATCATTCGAAATTGATAAAGAACAATCGTCCGAAATTGATGAGGAACAATCGTCTGAATTAATTATACCTGATATATCTACTCACAAAGGAATATCTAATTTTTATTTCAACATTGAAAATTACAATGCCCAAAAATTATCACAATCCACGGATACTTTTAGCTTAGTTAAAGATATTGCAAAAATTGGTTTGATATTTTTTCTTTTAACAGATAAATATAAAGAACGTAATCTGATAAAATTATCAAAAACGGTTTATGAAGATATAAAGATATCGCTAGATAACGTAATTAAACACAACAAGTTTGCATGTAATTTCGATGACAGCAACGTTAGATATTCATTCGAGTGGGAGTTAGATATAAATGTATACGAAAATCTGCCAATACCATCGATACAGGAACTGAATTTAAATTTATCAGAAAAAGATAGAAAATTATATTTAGATCTCAAAGATACTTTTATTAACATGATGAATTGTGGAAAGATATTTAGAGAAAAATATTATAAACAGTTCATCCAAACAGATGAAATTAACGATATAGAATTTATTAAAGATCTTTTGGATTTATATCATAATATTTTGTATACGTTTATAACCATGTTTGAATTTAAGTATAATTTAAGCTGGACAAATAGAAAACAGTACATTAAATGTCTTTCAAAATGTTCCAATACAAGTAGTATAAATTTAAAAGTAAATTATAAGAATAGCGTAACATATATGTACTAATAGATATCGAAAACATTGGTATAATCTTTACTATCATCATCATCATCGTTATTGGATGTGGTTGGTATGGTTGATATTCCTGCTCCTCGTAATCCTCTTCTGACTATAACACCTATTATTATAAGTACAAATATTCCTGATAATAAGTTATAAAACGAAGAAAATATTTTTCCGATGTATGTTTTTACTGGAACTACCAAACTAGTAGATGTAAAAACCATAGCACCATTATGAAAAGCGTCTATCCATTCTAATTCCGCAAATATTCTATATCCTATCGTTCCTACACTAACAATCAATAAAATAATAAACAACACAATTAAAAACTGTAATAACGGATCAGCACCTTCTATCTCATCGTCTCCGTCTATATTAGATATACCCATTATATTTATATACATTAAATATAATGTTTATGAAAAATATAATTAACTTGATGATTTTGAAATTACTCCTGTATAATCTCTACGACAGTTCCATAATCATTATCACCAAACATAATTATATTAGACATCATCTCTGTTGGCGTCAATCTATCACCTGTTCCTAACTTTCCTCATTTCTACCAAACATAAAGGGTATTTTCCATTTAATATACATAATTGATTATGTAAAACCCAGAATTATATATCCAATAACTCTTCGTTTTCCGGTGACATGTCTTTTTTATTAAAAAAGACACTATGGTCCACCATATATCCAAGAACTTGCCAGCGACCGTTACAAATTACCAACTTAGAGGTGGATTTGTTTATATCGACATAAACTGTATCGATAACATTTCGATGAGATTCTATTTGAATTACTTCTCCTATAGATTCAGCACCTCCAGCTTTAATTGTTACAGACATATCCATTTCCGGTTTAAATACTTTCCATCTTACAGTCTGAAACTGTTTGTTTTGGCCCGGTGCAATAACTGTGGGAAGAGTAGGTTGTTCACCTTGATCTGGTATCCCTGTTGTAATTTTGCCTTTATTTACAGATTCAACAAAATCGATAACTTTAGATTTTTCTGTTTCTGAGAAAAATATCCAAGCGGGACCACCAGGGAATTCTGGTTTTTCTTTTAAACGTCCATTGAATTTACCACCCAGAGATTTCAAATGCACGCGATACGCTTTTGTTGATTCCCCAAAAACAACATAAGATTTGTCTGAATATTTTGCCATGCTAAGTTCACCTTTGATATTATTGTCCGTTTCTGTTGCCATTTCTAAAAATTTGAATATTTATTTAATAATCAATTATGATACAATAATGGAATATATATCAAAAGATCTGTTATGGGAGATAGCTAATAAATTATCTAATGAAGAACTAATGACACTGTGTTTGACTAATAAAAGATATTACAATAAAATTTGTAATAACAAACAGTTTTGGTATTGGAGAATCTATAAAAGGTTTGGAAATATTGAGATACCAGATTCATTACGAAAAGACTGTTTAAACAATCCTAAATGTATTTGGGATATTTTTATAATGAATACTCTTTATATGTCTGGTTATAATTATAATGGACAGTTAGGAACGAGAGATACACAAAATAAATTAGTTCCAACAAATATTATGAAAGATATAAAGTATGTCAGTTGTGGTGGACTTCATACGGGAGTGATTACAACTGATAACAAACTCTTTACGTTTGGTGATAATAGAAGCGGACAGTTAGAAACAGGAGATACACAAAATAGATCAGTTCCAACATATGTTATAAACGACATAAAGCATGTCAGCTGTGGTGGAGATCATACAGGAGTGATTACAACAGATAACAAATTATTTATGTTTGGTTATAATATAGAGGGACAGTTAGGAACGGAACATAAATATAGAGTAGTTCCAACAAATGTTATGAACAATATAAAATATGTCAGTTGTGGTGCATATCATACAGGAGTGATTACAACAGATAACAAACTCTTTATGTTTGGTCTTAATGACTGTGGACAGTTAGGAACGGGAGATAAAAATAAAAGATCGGTTCCAACACATGTTATGAACAATATAAAGTATATCAGTTGTGGTGAATTTCATACAGGAGTGATTACAATAGATAGCAAACTCTTTATGTTTGGTAATAATGACTATGGAAAGTTAGGAATGGAAGATATACAAGATAGATTAATTCCAACACATATAATGGATAATATAAAGTATATCAGTTGTGGTCTGGCTCATACAGGAGTGATTACAAAAGACAATAAACTCTTTATGTTTGGTCTTAATACATTTGGACAGTTAGGAACAGGAGATGAACAAAATAGATTAATTCCAACACATATTATGAACAATATAAAGTATGTCAGTTGTGGTGGAGATCATACAGGAGTGATTACAACATATAATAAACTCTTTATGCTTGGATATAATAATGACGGACAGTTAGGAACTGACGATAAACGATATAGACCAACACCAACAGAGATCATGAGTAACGTAAGATTTGTTAGTTGTGGTACAGTTCATACAGGGGTGATTAGAAATTAATTATAATTGAATTCCAATATTATTATTTAATAATATAAAAATAAAATGGAAAACATACCAAAAGATCCATTATGGGAAATAGCTAACGAATTAAGTAATGGAGACTTGATGAATCTATGTTTAACTAATAAAAGATATTACAATTTAGTATGCAACAATAAAGAGTTCTGGTTTTGGAGGATCTATAAAAGATTTGGATATATCGATATTTCAGATTCTTTGCGGCAAGTCTGTTTAAATAATCCTAAATGTATTTGGGATATTCTTACTATGAATATTCTTTATATGTTTGGCGAGAATGATCACGGACAGTTAGGAACAGGAGATATAAATGATATTGAGAAACTAACATTTGTCATGTCTAACGTAAGGTATGTCAGTTGTGGTAATGGTCATACAGGAGTGATTACAATAGATAACAAACTTTTTACGTTTGGTAATAATGACAAAGGACAGTTAGGAACGGGAGATACACAAGATAGATCAACACCAATAAATGTTATGAACGATATAAGATATGTCAGTTGTGGTGATGAAAGTAGTACGGGAGTGATTACAACAGACAATGAACTTTATATGTTTGGTAATAATGACAAAGGACAGTTAGGAACAGGAGATACACAAAATAGATCAACACCAATAAATATTATGAGTAATAATGACAAAGGACAGTTAGGAACAGGAGATACACAAAATAGATCAACACCAATAAATATTATGAGTAATATAAGGCATGTCAGTTGCGGTGGAAATCATACAGGATTGATTACAACAGATAACAAACTTTTAATGTTTGGTAATAATGACAAAGGACAGTTAGGAACGGGAGATACACAAAATAAATTGACTTCAACAAAGATCATGTCTAACGTAAGATATGTTAATATTAGTGATGATCATACAGGAGCGATTACAATAGATAACGAACTATTTATGTTTGGTAATAATGATGTCGGACAGTTAGGAACAGGAGAGTCGGGTAATTTCGTTGTGACACCAACAAAGATCATGAGTAACGTAAGAGATGTCAATTGTGGTTTTGGCTATACAGGAGTGATTGCGACGGATAACAAACTATTTATGTTTGGTCACAAAGATACGGGACAGTTAGGAACAGGAGATATAGATAATATTGTTGCAACACCAACCGAGATCAAGAATAACATAAGATATGTAAGTTGTGGTGGATATCATACAGGCGTGATTACAATAGATAACAAGCTTTTTATTATGTTTGGTCATAATGGTTCGCAGTTATTGTTGCCCGTGGAGATAATGCCTAACGCAAGATATGTTAGTTGCGGTAGATTCCATACAGGAATTATATCAAAAACGATTTATTAAAATCTTAGTTAATGAAAAATATCCGTTATATAGATTGAAAATCGCGAGAACGTAAGATATGGCGGATTCCAGGAGCGATATTTTTATCATAATTGATAAAAATATAATTAATTAAGGTTATAATTAATGGTTATGAAAAAAATAGAACAACACAGATTAAATAATAATTGGCAACACGCTCAAAAGATATGGACCAAAGAAAAATCCAAGCGAAAATTAAACGGATGGAAATTGAAACGTAGTAATGATCCATTGTATATAGGGCTATGCAGTTATAACGATAAAACTATATTTCTTTCTAGTTATTTTATGAGAGGTTATACATGCAATTATGCTAAAGTTAAAGCGTCATTACTTCACGAGGTTGCACACGCAATATCTCCAGGCCACGGTCACGATCGTGTGTGGAAAAAACGATGCGAGCGTATTGGTGGAGATAGTTGTGAAGCAGGGACTGTTACTAAACCAGGGATGAATTGGGCAATATCTTGCAGGCAATGCAAATGGAGACAGGAATACTATTATCAACCAGATGTAAGAAATAAGGTATGTGGTAAATGCAGATATCCTGTAAGATTAAAATATATTATATAACCGGTAATGGAAAAATGTTTATTTTAGTGTTATCGGTTAGTCTGCCGTTTATAATGTTTAAGATTATATTGATAATATGTTTGTTCTTTCCTTTTTTCGAAAAATCTATTAAACTCAGCACTTCGTTGTTATCTAGACATATAAATATTTTGTCTGATTTTTTGTTATATTTAATTCTGGATATTTTATCGATGGGGATGAAATCGATCTCATATTCTCCGTATAAAACTAGAATTTTCCCGTCCAATTTTATAGAATTTTTTTGACCAAAATCCATTTATATATAAATTTAAAATATGCAATTATTTATATTTATATCTATTTTAATCCCATTATCGATAGAATAACAATAAATATCATGGAATTTATC
>SDBV01009432.1_pt1 | contig 12979 bp, 9 predicted proteins | sample 2277081 | NCBI WGS metagenome assembly SDBV01 (sample SAMN10402039, study PRJNA504765) | marine sediment metagenome | isolation source: marine sediment core GS10_PC15, 223 cmbsf | place: Arctic Ocean: Southern Knipovich Ridge | collected 2010
CTGTCATCCCCCAGTTCGGAGTTTTCGAGAAGATATTCGCCATCTCAGGACACCGGGGCAATGCGTACCGGGACATTGCGGCCGATGCCGTGTTCACGCGCCCCGACGGAAGCCATTGGAGCATTCCCCTCTTTTACTCGAGCAGGGGGTTTTTCAGGTTGCGTGTCAGTCCTGATGCCGAGGGCATCTGGGATTACACGATCACCTCGCCCGACGACAAGCTCAACGGCATGTCCGGCCGGTTCGACTGTGCGGCCTCCAGGCTGCGGGGAGGACTGCAACCGATGGCAGGCTACCCCTACCACTTTCAATATCAGGATGCAACCCCGGTCTGGCTGTTCGGCGACACCCAGTGGCGTGCTTTTGCGACAGAGCAGGCCAAGGCCTTGAACTGCGAAACGATTTTTCACTATGTCGACATCCGGGCCGAACAGGGGTTCAACTACATCCACACCGATCTCATGGGCAGCGGCGGAATAGCCGGTGGCGACTCGCCCTTCGAGAGCTTCGCCGTGGAGCTCATTCGCCCGGAGTATTTCGAGGAAGTAGACTCCCGCATCCGCTACATAAACGCCCGAGGCATCACCTCCGGGATCGTACTGGCCTGGCACAGGGGATTCCCAGCGTGGGAGTGCTTTCACTCCGAGCAGGCCGTTTTACGCTTTACTCGGTACATAACGGCCCGCTACAGCGCCTTTAACGTTGTCTTTATTGTTTCCGGCGAGTGGGACCAGATACGGCCCGAAAAGAAGCCTCTTTTCCAGGCCATAGGCAACGAAATCATGGCCCACGACCCGCATGGTAGAATGCGCGGAATTCACCCCTGTCGGCGACGGACTGTGGAAGAGTTCGCCGACGAGCCGTGGATGAGCTTCGGCGACTACCAGCAGTGCTACGAAGCGCCCCACGACAGGGAATCCACGGCAACCGAACGAGACGCGCTGCGACGCAAGATCCTGGGCGCCAGGGGCCACCACAAACCCGTAGTCAACGCGGAATATGGCTATTACCTGCGGGACATGACCGGGCAAGAAGATTATCGCCAGGATATCCAGGGCATAGACAAACCCCACTCTCACACCAGGGAGAGCTTTCGCCGCGCGTCGTGGGTCCTGGCGATGGCGGGAGCGTACTTCGTCACCGGTTTCGGCACGACGTATTTTGGGGGAAGGCGCAACGCCGGGCCGTTCGACGTGGACGATTCCCGTAACGACGAGGCAGAGTCCGATCTTGCCCACATAAAACGCTTCTTCACCAGCCTGGAATGGTGGAAGCCGGCAGTGAACGACCAGTTGGTGAGCGGGAGCCCCGGCGGCTTCTGCTACTGCCTGTCGGCGCCCGCGGGGCCTTACATTGTCTACAGTGAAGGCAACACGTCCCTCGGGCTGAAAACGGGAAGCACCGCCGTGCGGGAAGCCAGGCGATACGACCCTCGCCATGGGACGTTTGAACCCATTGCCACAGCCGTGACGGATGGACTGCTGCAGCTCGAGGTTCCGAACGAGCAGGACTGGGTATTTCTGGTTGGGCGTGCCAATCCGAACGAACGGACCCGCCAGGGTATCAGTCAAATGGGGAAGAAAAAGGAGCTTTTCAGGATGGAAGCAGCAAAGCCCGAAATAGACAAGCTCATACGTTCCATCGACTACTCGGAGGCCCTCGCAATCTCGGCCACAGTGCAGGAGGTAAGGCTGGCCTGTCGGGCAGCCAGGCAGTACGGGTTCCGCTCGGTGGCCGTGTTTCCCCGCCATCTGGAGCTGGTCGTCGAAGAGACACAGGGCACAGAGGTTCTCGCCATGATCGTCGTGGGATTCCCCTGCGGGGGAAACACCACGGGGGCAAAGTGCTTCGAGGCGGATGAAGGGCTGAACAAGGGAGCCACTGATCTGGACATGGTCATGGACATGGGTGCCTTCAAATCCGGAGACTACGAGAGCGTGTCCCGTGACATCCGGGCCGTCCTGGCCGTCGCCGAACCGTTCGACGTTCCCTGCAAGGTGATTGTCGAGGTGGGCGTATTGACCGAGCAGGAAAAGGTAACCGCTGCCAAGCTGGTGGCCGATACGGGGGCGGCGTTCATCAAGACCTGCACCGGCTTCGGTCCCGGCAAGGCCACACTGCACGACATACTGCTCTTCCGGAAGACCGTCGGCCATCGGATCGGCATCAAGGCCTCCGGCGGGGTGACCTCGATCGAAGACGGCGTGGCCTTCATGCGCGCGGGCGCCGGCGTCGTTGCCATGAGGAAACCCATCGTCACCCAGCTCGAGGCCATGCACTGGTAGCGGTCTGTTCTCCGGTCGCTATCAGTCAGTCCTTGGCGCCAAATTTTTTTAGCATTTCGATGAGATCGTCAACCGGAGGATACCGCAGACGTGCGGACTGCAACGCTGTCATGTTGCCATGGTCCGGATCCGTCCGCGCATTCACATCGGCTCCGGCTTGCAGCAAGAGTCCGATCATCTCCGTCCGGCCTCTATAGGCCGCTGCCATCAGTGGTGTTGCGCCGTCAGCGTCTTTCGTGTTCACATCTGCGCCGCGATCGATCAATAGCCCGACCGCCTCCAGAGAACCGTGACCTATTGCAATCATGAGTGCTGTTCCGCCAGATATGACGCCGTGATCGGGAGAAGTCCTGGCTTCCAAATCCGCCCCATGGGAGATCAGCATTTCCACGGCATCGGTAAGGTTAGCCCTGCTTGCGGAGATCAGCGAGGTCCACCCAATAACATTGGGCCGATTCACATCCGCCCCTCGCTGCAAAAGGAAACTCAGCATTTCCAGTTTTCCCACTGCCAAATTCAAAGGGGTATCGCCATGGTAGTCTTGCTGGTTGATCGCAGCGCCCGCATCCAGCAGTATCTCGGCCATCTCTAATTGGCCGCGCCGGCTAGCATCATGCAAGGCTAAGTCCCTGGCCCTGTTTTCGGCGTTCACGTCGATTCCCTCTTCGATCATCAATCGAACCGCCTCGAAGTTGTCGTCCTTTACCAGACCTTGAAACCGGTCAATGCTCAATTCACCTGTGCCTCCAGCCTTCTTCAACAATTCCGCTATCTGCCTGTCGCCGGCGTAAACAGCCACGGTGAAAGCCGTCAGGCCGTATTTGTCCCTAACATTCGCATCGACACCGGCGTTTAATGCTCGCCCAATCCCGTCTGCGTCCCCATCTCTCAGATAACGCAACAGCTTCGCCTCGTCGTATACTTCCTTTCCACCTGCTTTGATGAATTCCTCGGTCTCCCAATGCCGGGCTAGTTGCAGGGCAGTGACACCTTCATCCGGACGACCGGATTTGAGGGTTTTCAGATCGGCCCCATGATCCAGAAGCAGCCGGATGGTTTTGTTGCTGGCCTGCCAGCTCGTTTCGTTGCTGTATTTGGCTGCCAGCATTAACGGCGTATAGCCTTCCGCATCCAATATGTTGGGATCGGCGCCAAAAGCGAGCAAAAACTCGACTGTATCCGAGTGCTTCGATGTTACGGCAGCAGAGAGAATCGGCTGCCCGGCGTGATCCTTCTCGTTAACGTCGTAGCCTTTTTCGACGATGAGCTTTACCACCTCGAAGAATCCCTTCTCGATGGCCGCAATTATGGCTCTGCCCTTGCGGGCCTCGTCCAAAGGATCGGCACCGTATTCCAGAAGCAGCTTTGCTATCTCGGGCGATGCTCGCTCCACGGCCATTTCCAGTCCGCTGGTGTTGTCGCTTTGACTGAAGACGTTGGGTTTGATCCGCGCCTGCAGCAGCATCTCGACCGCCACGACGTCGCCATCGGCGATGTATTGCAGCAGCCCTTGCTCACTGACAGCAAAGCCCTCCCTTGCTAGCGCCCTCTTCTTGCCCGCCTCTTCACTACAGGAGGTCATGAGTACACTGAGAAATAGCATTAAACAGATCGTGTTTATGGCTTTCATCGTACGTCTCCTGATGTTACCGTTCCTAACGGCCGTTTGGAGGCCATTTAACCTTTTCCCCCGGATCGCAGCTTACACTGTATTATCTGAACCTACAGACATCCTAAATTCGTCGCCATAAGGGCAAATTCTGCATCCAGAGTATCACGAACAACGCCTAAAGCGCCACTTCCAAGGCCTCCGGCGGAGTGACCTCGATCGAAGACGGCGTGGCGTTCATGCGCGCGGGCGCCGGCGTCGTAGCCATGAGGAAACCCATTGTCACCCAACTCGAGGCCATGCACTGGTAGCGGAGAATAAGGAGTCACGATCAGCCTCCGTGTCAAACAGGGCTGCGCTACGGCCTAAATTACGGTTGAGCAAGGATCATTGCTTGTCAATTAAACTATCTTTGCACCCCGTCCTCAACCCCTCAACAAATTGCTCATAGACGCTGAAATCTCCATGCGAAGCCGCAAAGACTATTTCTATTAGCTGCTCGACTTGCGGTCTATGTTTCGAGCTAAGCCCATATTGGTGGAGCAATCCATCTATGTGATAAACGTGTTTGATAATGTAATTGAAACGCTCCCGGTCAAGCTCCTGAGAAGTCTCTGCACGATGATACGACATCAACACCTCGTGAAAACGATCCTGTTGCTGTTGTTCTGAGGCAGACACCATTGAAGAGACATAATCAGAGACTTTCATCTCAACATCAGTTTCGCAAGCCGTACAATCCAGGGTCGGCTTTACATACTCGAAAGTCACTTTCCCGGTGACCATGCCGCTGCTTTTTCCTAGCGGAGAAAGACGGCAAATCGCAGGTTTTTCTGCCATCAAGATACACCCTCGTGCATCCTTGTCGGCCCACTGCGGCAAGGCTTTCTTGTGGTACGCGTAAACCTTATGAATCGGGAATAAAAAAGGACAGATACTGCCTTGCGCATCTTCAGGGCGATTACGGGCATCAGCATTTACCGGCAAATATCGTATGTAGGGTAGAAATAACCCGTATTCCTCGGCGTAAAATAATTCTAAGAAAGGGGGCTCCCGATCGAAGAGATCGGCGGTAGTGCGGATGTTGAAAAACTTTGCTCCCTTCGAAGATAAAATCCGAAATATGTCGGTGATGCCGATCATGAGGTAGTTTCTATTTTGGCAGCAATTTCCTTTGCATGTTTTCAAGCAGGCCCGAGGATCGAAGTTAAAAGCTTCATGATACTCAACAGGAATCCTGCCTATTTGTTGAGTAGGGACAGGCATGATTCCATACTCAGAATCGCCTGTTGCATCGGCGTACTCTTGACTGACTTCAGCAATCAATCCCATAAGATCAGCATCATTTTCAATTGCGTCGACGAACGCTCCCAACCCATCTTTCCGCAATGCTTCCGTTAATTCCGAATATGGCAGATGTCCATACTGTTCCAGCAACATTTCAAGCAATTGTTGATACATACCACTCTGTCCTTCCCAAACACCACCTGCCTAAGGGTCTGCGCTTCGCTCTCCGCACCGAGCTGGTGACGAGAACGATCGTCACGGCGGTCTGAGCTCAGCATCAGAGCCGTTCAGAACGGTAACCACCTGGGCCTTTCGTAGAACGATGTTTTTCTTTCTGTCGATGTAGCCTTTTTTCACTACGCAGAGGATCGTTTCATTTTCCAAGGCCGTCATTTCCCGGGTTTCAACGACTTCACAGTAATCCATGCGTGCCCCATTATCGGGGAATTCCATCTGGAATTTGTGGTTTGCCTCCAGAAATCTTATGATTTTTCTATGGATAGATCCCATATTTTTAACCAGTATACGAGTTGTCTTGTCAAAATTCTGCTGTTTTGCCTTTGTATTTTCGTCAAGATTTTCAAAAGAATCCACGAGCTCAAAAAGATGCAGGTCCATCTCCTTTTCCCTATCCTTGAACGTCTGCTCCTGCTTTTTCAGGGCCCGGGCCAGCTCGTCTATCTTGAGCTGAAATTCGACAAATTTTTTTTTTAGAAATTCTTTTTCTTTTTTCATGATTCTTTTCCCCGAACGGGGTGGTATTCAAGATGAAATTCCGCGCTGTTCTCCTGCCGAAAGTGATTGATTTTTTCTTGCAGCCGCTCTTTCGAGCTGTCCTGCAAGGGACCGGTTTCAATGAAATGCAGGAACTCGTGTGTGGCTCTGGAAACGGGATTCATCAGCGCCCGCTGGGCCAGCGCTATCTCTTTGGCGCTGTAGTGCCTGTCTCTCATGGCCCGGGCTCCGGCCTGAATTATTTCCTGCTTAGTGGCACCCTTGTCTAGATCTAGTATCTTGAATGGATTCACGCTCATTTCCTCTGTTCCAGAGTTTTAATTCTACCGTTTATATCGTCCAACAGAGGGTGCGATCCATCAACCCTCGCGCACCATTTATAGAGCTCGTTCAATATGGAGAGCGTTTCTTCATTGTCTTCGACCACATCGTCAATCTCGTGAAAGATTACGTCTATGAAATCAAAAAAGGCCTCTCTTACTTCCGGGTGTTCGGAACGGTCCGCAATCCGGACAGCTCTGCTCATCTTGTGGCTGATTAGAGCTTTGTCGAGCTCTTCCAGCTCCCCCTCACAGCCTGTATTGTATAACGTGCTCCGAGCGACTTCGTTTTCGGCATCGAGCTCGAGCGCATGGGCCATAGACCTTTGCAAGGCTTTGACGTTTATCCGGTCCTCATTGTACATGAGAATGGCACGCTTGCTCATTACCAGCGATAAGGCTTCCGCGATGCGATCGGTCTGCCTCTCAGAATACATATCGTGCAAGATTTTCTCATAGCACTTCAGCTCATCCGGATTCTCGCTGCCTGCAGCCCTGCTGATGAGCTCACGTTCAGTCTCGGGGCTTTTCCGGGAAAAAAAGGACGACGTCTTGAAATAGCGTTCAGGACTTTCCCCGCCTGTGTCCAGGAGATGTATCCCATAGGCGAACTTGACCCTGCCGATGCCGTAGTCTTCGAGCTCACGGTACTCGGCAAAGCCACGCTCCTGCGAGCCGGGAAGAGCTTCCATGGCTCTAACATATTCACCGCCGGCCAGATAGAGCAAGCTGTTCCCGGCGGAGGAATAGTAGCTTCCAGCGTGCAAATAACTTTCCTCATCTGAAAAGGAATCACGGTTTTCTTTAATCAACTCGATCATTTGTTTTGCCGACCCAAAGGTATGAGCGAAGGTCGGGGTACAAACAAGGCCAGAGAGCTCGCCACTGAAGGGGACAAGAGCGCGGAGATCTTCGACCAGTTTTTTTTCTACCTCCCAGCGAGCCAGGGTCCTTTTTGCCGACAAGCTGCCGGCAGCGACGTATTTTTTTATCAGCCCCTCAGCTTCCTGGATCAAGGCTTTACGTATCTCGTTGCTTTGCGCCGGTATCGCGGAGAATGTCGATGATATCCCGTGATCGTACATGGCTGAAAGCCAGAACAGCTGCAGGCCGGAGAGGTTTTGCTCGCTCATATCTGCCAGTTTGAAAAAAGCCTTTGCATATAGTGCCAGCAGCGGGGAGCTCATCTGCTCGGGATAAGGAAGAAGCAGCTTCTTGACAGCCTCATGCTCATCTTTCTTCCAAAGCCTTGCGATACACGCGAGACGGCAGAATGCCATAAAATCTTCGCCCCCATGCCAGCCGGCAGTCTCCTTTAGGTATCCGCCCTCCTCGAGCATCGCCGCCCACTCGGCAGAATTGATAGAGCCATCGGGGCTGCCGGGTTCTTCAGAATCACTCAGGCCGTCAGAACTGCGAGGGCTTTCTGAATCGCCAAGTCGCTCGTACAGGTTCGCCTGCAGGCGATTTCTCACGCGGCGCCCCTGCTCCAGAAAAGTACCGTCGTCGGATTTTAGGCAATCCCAAGCTTTCAGGCACTCGTAGTACCTTCCTATCCGGGCCAGGGCAAAACCATAATCGTAGATGAGCCTTCGATCTGAAATAATCTCCACCGGCCAGCGCTCGCGCTCATGCACGATTGATGGAAGATCTTTGAGCGCCCTATTGGCATCGCACTCCTTGCCCGCCTTGACCAGGCAGCAGGCCCTTCTGATGATGACCTCTTCCTTTGCCCGACCGCCCGAAGCCTGCCCGTACAGATCGGCAGCCCTATCGAACTGCCCTGCCGCTTCCGCCCTTTCTGCGGCTTGAAGAGCATCGCGGTGATCGAGCCGCTGCTTGAGTCCGTCTATCTTTTCCTTGAGCCAATCATCGTCTGATATTGCATAGGCTTCCTCGAAGCACTGCAACGCCTTGCGGTAGTTTTTTTTCCCGACGTGCCGTCTGCCCCTTTTGATCAGGTCCTTCGATCTGAGACGCTCCAACTCTCTCCGGCAAGTCTTGATTTTGTCCTGGATATCGCGGTGTTTTAGTACCTTGGAGGCCTTCTCGAAATCTTTTAAAGCGGCCTGATAACTTCCCCGGCCGGCGAGCTGCTCGGCTCTTGCCAGCACGGCTTCCGGACTCTCAAGCTTTTTCTTCATAGCCCCAGCCCTATCTCTATCGAGATCATTATCCTCAAAATATTCTCACTTCAACAGTATTTTGACTATCTCCCCTTCTTTTAATCGAAGCTCGGGATTGAGATTGAGCATCAGGCGCTCCAGATTTTTGGTCTCATAAAACCGCCTGCCTATTGACACAATGGTGTCACCTTTCGCTACGGTGTAATGCCAGTAGATACCATCCTCTTCCCTGGAGACGATCGCGTCGTATATCTCCCGCGCACCCTCCGGGTCCCCGAAAATTTTGATTTCCATGCCCCTGGCAAGGGCGTAGATTCTCAGATGAGGATTGTGCTCGAGCAGGACCGGGTAATAGCGCCCCGACCCGTAATACCGTTGAGCGATGCTCCACAGGGTGTCCCCATCCCGGATTCGGTAAGCCCATAAACCTGTCTGTTCAGGTTGCTCTTTGGGCTCCGGCCCGGCAGGAGAAATTTCCGGCGCCTGCCTGTCCTGCGCAAGATGTTCCAGTACATCGACCATGCTTTGCATGGAATCCGCGAATTCCGCCCCGTGCTCGCTCAACAGAGTCACATACTGCCTGAACCAGTGCAGCTGAAAGACGACTACCGCCGCTAACAAGCCGGCAAACAGGACGATGAAAGCCCATGCCGGTATTCCCTGCGAACGTCCGGCCGCTTTTTCAGGCAGCTCATCGGGTAGAGAGCTCAGAACTTTAAAGCAGGTCAGGTCCGCATCGCATTGGGGACATCTGTCTCCATCTGCAGCAATATGTTCCAGTCCACATACAGGGCATGTGAGCTCTGTTGCCATCTATCTGGCGATGTCCTTGTAGATTAAGCGCGTTTCGGTATCGCCGGCTTGCAAAACCTCGTGCACTTCAGGCATGATTTCACTGTACAGCGTGCGGCTCTTTTGTGAATCACCCTCTGCTAAGGCCTGCATAATGTTGTTGATATACTGAAAGAACTTTGCGGCCTTGGCAGGGTTAGTTTTGTGGTAATAACTGCCTGCTTTGTGTATCTCCATTAAGATTTCAGCCACGCCCAGCTTGTCCTCGAGCACTTTTTTCAGCTCTTCCAGCGCCTCCACATTGTCCTCGTATGAGCCCTCTTCATCTGTCTCTTCCAGATGCCGGACTTTTGCTTTGATTTCCGCACGAGTTTTCGGCGGAATGACAGGGCCGAAGTTACCCAGCGCTGATAGCGCGTAAAAAATAGTGGCTTTGCTGGTACGACCTTCCGCTGCCATCTTGCGCGCCTTTTCAATTTTGAGCCTGGCCCGCTGGAATATCTTTTCGTTCACCCTGTCTGTCTCAGGATCGATTGTAGCGTTGATATCCTTGATAGAAGACAGAGCGCGGTGGAGTAAATCCAGCATGACAAAAGCAGTGTGCTTCTTGCTGTTGGCCTCATCGATGGTTTCCTCCAGGGACAGATAAAGCATCTCGTCAGCTTTGCCGCGAGAAAGGTATTTTGAAATCTGTATTTCAGAATGCTCCTTCATGGCAGCGGTAACTTCAACGAGATTGTTCTCGTCGATTTTTAGGGCAATCTCGACGTGAAGTGTATCTTCGTTCTTTTTTTCCTCATCTTCTTCTTGCAGGTCGAGTCCCAACCAGAGGTCACCTATGGATTCCTCCTTGTCATTCACAGTGTTAAAAAACTTCATGTGAACCAGTCTCTGTTCCGGGTCAATGAGCTTGAATACTTCAGATTTTTCGCAAGGCAGGGGCGTGTTCTTCTCTATGAACAGATAGCGCTCATCATTTTCCAGGCGGATATTATAGTCATGGGCCGTGGAATGTACGATGTCCAGAATCCCCTGTTCGACGGTGTGTTTTTCCAGATCAAATCCGCATGTTTTGCAAACACCGTCCGATTGAGAGACGGTCCCGCCGCACTCAGGGCATTCATAGCTATCCGAGAGGCGGTGGCTCAGGATTGCCGCACCTTCCGCAATGGCCAGCATCGGCCTGTCATGGATCAGAACTTTATCCTCACCAAACTCCCTCTCGAGCGCTGCGGCCAGGCTGGGAATTTGGGAGCTTCCTCCCACAAGCAGGACATTGTCGATGATAGCAGGGGTAAAATCGATCTCCGAGAGCATTTTCTGTGTAAGCTTGATTATGGTTTCGATCGTGGGAGCGATGAGCTCTTCAAAGTGATCTCGAGTCAGTTCGACTTCAACGTCGATGCTGTCACCGTCATTGTCCTTCAAGACCCCTAAAATATCGATGTAGGCCTTTTTTTCCGCGCTCAAGCGGATTTTTGCCTGTTCCGCCTTGGCCCTCAGCTCGCCTAAAAAACGATTCTTGCGTTTCTCATCCTGGTTTTCTATGAGCCGCTCGATACTGTCGATCTGGTAGTCTTCTGCCGTCTTCTCTAAAACGAACTCAGTGATGAGGCGATCTATGTCGTCGCCCCCGAGCCACATGTCCCCCCCTTTGCCGTGCTCGATAAACTGGCCCCCGCTTATAGTCAGAACAGAAAGGTCAAGGGTTCCGCCGCCAAAGTCGAATACAAGAACCGTTTTGGCGTCGTCGCCTTTGACTGTGTCGACGCCGAAGGAGATGGCCGCCGCTGTGGGCTCAGGCAGCAGCCGGCGCACTTTTAGTCCGGCCAGAAAAGCTGCCGTCCGGGTGGCATGTTTCTGTTTATCATTGAAATAAGCCGGCACTGTAATTACAGCGTAGTCTACCTCGTCTTCAAGGGCCTTCTCCGCGTCCATGCGTATTTTTTTCAGTATTTCCGCGGATATATCCTCAGGGGTATATTCTTTGCCGTCCAGAAGCACGGCGAGGCTGTTTTCCGACCCCCTGGAGTAGCGTTTGATTTGATAGGGAAGCTTGTGCTTCGACAGGATCTCTTGAACGGCTTCGTCCTGGTAATTTCTTCCCATCAGGCGTTTAACGGCCGTAACGGTATTTTTCGGATCTTGCTTAATCCATTCTAGAGCATGCTTACCTACAACAAACTGCGGTTTTGAAAAACGGGCTTTTTTATGGCGCAGGGCAACGCAGGAAGGAGTTATCAGGTCTCCTTCACTGTTCTCGAGCACTTCTGTTCGAACTTTCTTCACCGCGCCTACAGAATTGGTTGTTCCCAAATCAATCCCGATGGATTTAGGCATAAGTTTGTTCCCCCCCTCTTAGAGTTCTTCAGCAGTTTTTGCTTTTTTGTATGCCAAGAAATTATACACGCCGGCCGCGGCCTGTCAAGGAGGCCGCGCGTATTTGCTTGCGAGCGCCTGTAGCCCGGCTGGGATTCGCGCTCCGGCCGCCCTGTGAGAGCCACACCTCCTAGAGCTCGGTTTGGAGGGCGTTGCTAAAGAACAAGCTTGCCATACCCCGCTGCCTCTTTAAAACAACTCAATCCGGCGCTTTCCAGGGCTAAGCCTGTAAAATCGGCACTAATATACTTGACAGCTCAGTGTCTTTGGCATCTATAATGAAGTTGAATCGTGAAACAAGGAGCATGTCGATGGATGACAGCAACGATCGCTGGCTCTCTGTTGAAGAGATCTGCAAGCATCTTGGTGTGGGTAAAGACACTGTCTACAAATGGATCGATAAACATGATATGCCCGCACACCGCATGGGGCGTCCCTGGAAGTTCAAAAAGGATGAGGTTGATGAGTGGGTGCGAAAGGGAGGGGCAAACGAGACAATCGATGACCATACCTGACCGGAAAAAAGCCGGACTGATGCGATTCGGGTTCAGTTTTAAAAAAGGCAGCGTGCATACGAGCCGGACCATGATGCTCAAGGAATTAACCCGTTTGTTCGATTCAGTGCCTGAAAAAGCACAGTATGAATCGTATATATCCTCAATCATAGATGATAACTGTTTGGGCAAGCGTTCAGGAATAAGCCGGAAATTGTCGGCGAGATATCTGTCGGATCTCTATAACTTGAGTCCGGACAAAGCTCTTTTCAGAGTTTTCCGGTTCTTCTGGCGGCGTGATGAACGAGCTCGCCCGCTGATTACGATACTTTGCGCTTGTGTTCGAGACGCGATTCTTCGGGGAAGCGCAGAATATATAATGGCCCTGGAAGTTGGAATTGCAGCCAACAAGGCGGAAATGGAACAATTTATCGAGAGAAAATTTCCCGATCGCTTCAGTGATGCAATGCTGCAGTCTCTTGTTCGAAATATTCGATCCACCTGGACACAGTCAGGACATTTGGCTGGTCATTCAAAAAAGAGCCGTTCACGAGCTAAAGCAACCCCCGGGGCAGTGACATATGCTCTGCTTCTTGGATACCTTAGCGGGTCTCGAGGGGAATCTCTCTTTGCTACAGAATATGCCAAGCTGTTAGACTGCTCGTTCGTACGTTCAATTGAGCTTGCCGAGGAAGCGTCCCGGCGGGGATGGATCGTGTTGAAACGCGTAGGGAATGTTATCGAAGTCCTCTTCCCCAATCTTCTGACAGAACAGGAAATGGAGTGGATTCGTGAGCCGAATTAAAAGGTTGATCGATTCGTACAGCAAGTTTATTGCCGTCCCATGGCGGGATGATGCTGCGGCCGCTCAACGGGTAATTTTCTGTGTGTACAACGAAGATGAGGAGCTCCGTTTGAGAGCCAAAATAGATGAGTTTGAGATCGCTACGAG
>SDBV01009433.1_pt1 | contig 12979 bp, 8 predicted proteins | sample 2277081 | NCBI WGS metagenome assembly SDBV01 (sample SAMN10402039, study PRJNA504765) | marine sediment metagenome | isolation source: marine sediment core GS10_PC15, 223 cmbsf | place: Arctic Ocean: Southern Knipovich Ridge | collected 2010
CCATGAGCCCCTACCAGCACGGCGAGGTGTACGTGCTGGACGACGGCAGCGAAACCGACCTGGACCTGGGCCACTACGAGCGATTCACCAACAGCCCCTTGGACCGCGACGCCAACTACACCACCGGACAGATCTATCTGTCGGTGATCCAAAAGGAGCGCCGCGGCGAGTTCCTTGGCCAGACCGTCCAGGTCATCCCCCACATCACCGACGAAATCAAAGCCGCCCTGGCCAAACCGGCCGGCCCCGCCGTCGACGTGGTAATCAGCGAGATCGGCGGTACCGTGGGCGATATCGAGAGCCAGCCTTTCCTGGAGGCCATCCGCCAGTTCTCGCTCGACGTGGGCAAGGAGAACTGCCTCTACATCCACCTCACCCTGGTCCCCTACCTCAAGGCGGCCGACGAGCTGAAGACCAAGCCCACCCAGCACTCCGTCGGACAGCTCCGCCAGATCGGGATCCAGCCCGACATCCTCATCTGCCGCACCGAACGCTCGCTCAGCCGCGACGAGTGCGCCAAGATTGCCCTGTTCTGCAACGTCCCGATCGAGGCCGTGATCGAGGAAAAAGACAAGGACTTCTCCGTTTACGAGGTCCCCATGAGCCTGGTCGAGCACGGGCTGGACGAGCTGATCGTCCGCAAGCTGGGCCTCCCGGCCGGCGAGCCCGACCTGGAAGACTGGCGCGATCTGCTGCACCGGCTCCGCAACCCCCAGCACGAAATCAGCATCGCCGTGGTCGGAAAATACGCCGAGCACCGCGACGCCTACAAGTCGATCTATGAGGCCCTGGACCACGCCGGAATCGCCCATCGGGCACAAATCCGCATCCAGCGGATCCACAGCCAGGCAGTCGAACGCGAAGGACCCGAACGGCTCCTCTCGGGGGTCGACGGCCTGCTGGTGCCCGGCGGATTCGGCGAACGCGGGATCGAGGGCAAGATCGAGGCCATCCGCTTCGCCCGCGAGAAGGGAATCCCCTACTTCGGCATCTGCCTGGGCATGCAGTGTGCGGTGATCGAGTTCGCCCGAAACGTGGCCGGCCTTCAAAGGGCCAACTCCAGCGAGTTCGACAAAGACAACCCCCATCCGGTGATCTGCCTGCTGGACGACCAGAAGACGATCACCGACAAGGGCGGCACCATGCGTCTGGGAGCGCAGCCGGCCAAACTCCTCCCCGGCAGCATGGCCGCCGAGTGCTACGCCGCCGAGGAAATCTCCGAGCGCCACCGCCACCGCTACGAATTCAACAACGCCTACCGCCAGCAGTTTGCCGCCCACGGAATGCAGGTCACCGGCACCAGCCCCGACGGTCTGCTGGTCGAGATCGTCGAGATTCCCGACCACCCCTGGTTCCTGGCCGTGCAGTTTCACCCGGAATTCAAGTCGCAGCCGACCGCTCCCCAGCCGCTGTTCGCCGGCTTCATCGGCACCGCGGTCAGGCGCCGAACGGCCGCCGCCGAAAGATCCCACGAGCTGGAGACCCAGTAGCCCACACCCCGTTTAGCGGCCGCCGCGGCGGCCCACCGAACCCGAAAGACCCGAACCCCCAATCCCCACCATGTCTGACCAACCGGAAGGCAAAGAAAAGAAGATCATCATCGACGAGGACTGGAAGGGCCAGGTTCAGGCGGAAAAGGAAGCCGCGCAGCGTGAGCCGCCGGATTCGCCCCAGAGGCGATCGGCGTCGGATGCGGCGGGGCCCCTGCCGCCGCCGAACCTGACGGTCCTGGCCAGCAGCCTCTATCTGCAGGGCATGGTTTCCCTGGGACTGCTGCCCAGTCCCGGATCCGACAAGCCCGAGGTCCACCTCGATCAAGCCAGGCACACGGTCGACACCCTCGCGATGCTCCAGGAGAAGACCGAGGGCAACCGCACGCCGGAGGAGTCCAAAGAAATGGACAGGATGCTTCACGAGCTCCGGCTGGCCTGCGTGGAGATACAAAAGAAGTAGCTTGCAGAATAGCAGAATGATGAATTGTCAGTGTACTTTATCTTCTCATCTTATTCTGCATTCATCATTCTTCATTCTGCATTCTCTTCAAATCCATGCCCGGCCCGGGGAGAAAGGGTGGGCGCCTCATGCGCCCGGGAAAAACCCTTCCCTGGTGACTTGCATTCCACCGGGTGACACGGCCGGGGGTGTGTCGGGAAAAATCCACCGGGCCGGGCATGGAAAAACGCATCTAACCGGATAGTTGATCGAATAGACGGCGGAACCGCGGCATCCGCACCTCGAGGTATTTCAGCCAGGCCGGCGGGTTCCAGATCTCCACGCACACCGCCGCTCCCACCACCATAACCTCGCTGCCGGGATCTACCCCCAGGAACTCGCGGAACCCCTCGGGAATCAACAGCCGACCCCGACCCGCAAGCCGGACCGCCTTGTGCCGGGTGGAAAGCAGACGCCCCAGGACCTGGACCTGCCCGATCCGCCCGTCCAGCTTGCCGGCCTTCATCTTCTGCCTCACCAACTCCACCCCTTCGTCCAACCGCGCCTGCCAGACGGCCGCACCCCACAGGCTCACGCAGCCCGGCCGCTCCTTCGCCAGGATGCACTCGCCCGAATCGGCGCTGAGCAAATCCCCCAACTCGCCGGGCACCGAAAGCCGATAACGATCGTCCAGCGTCCGCCGAAACTCGCCCAGGAGAAACTCCGCAGGACCTGTCATCTCGTACCCAACGCCAAAGGGTTTTACTCGGCCGGCCGAGTCCGTTCGCAGACATTACAGCTCCCTGTATCGTAGCTTTTGGGCTGCTATCCCGCAATCTCCGGAACTTGCTGGAGGTTTTTGGGCATATAACCCACAAATGGGAGTTTACCACTTTTCATGAATCCGACAAGGCTTTCCAGGGAAAATTTCCCGATTATTCGATCCGCCCGCTCGCGAGGGGTGCGTGCCCGGCTGCTCCGCACGCCTCTTTCCCAGCTTTCGGCTGGCAGCCCGTTGAAAAACACCGGAAATCGCTCGTAGACCGGGCACTGCGCAGCGAGAACTGCTCGACGTGTTCCACTTGGGATTTGGTGGGCAGTGCCCACCCTACTTCATCAACGGGAAGCTGGCTCGTAAGCTGGCAGTTGGTCGTTGAGAGTTCACTATCGAAAGGGAGCGTCATGGATCTCTTCGAAGCCGTCCGAAAACGCTACAGCTACCGGGGGCAGTTTAGCGAGGCGCCGGTTCCGCGGGGCGATCTGAAGAAGATCGTTCAAGCGGGAATCCAGGCGCCCACGGCGAAGAATGAACAAGTTGCCTCGTTCGTGATCGTCGACGATGCCCAACTGCTTGGGAAGATTGCCGAGATCGTCGAGCGGCCGGTCTGCAATACGGCCAGGGCCATGATCGTCTGCGTGGCCGATCCGCGGCCGGTGATCGGCGAGTTGTCTTTTGCCGTGGAAGACTGTGCGGCGGCCGTGGAGAACATGCTGCTGGCCGTGACTGCCCTGGGGTACGCCACCGTCTGGCTCGACGGCGTGCTACGGGTAGCGGACAAGGCCGCCAGGGTCGGCAGATTGTTGGGTGTGCCGGAGGGAAAGGTCGTGCGGATCCTTCTCCCGCTGGGCGTGGCGGCCGAACCGGGCAAGCAAAAGGAGAAGCTTCCCTTCCATCAGCGGGCGTGGTTCAATCGATACGGCTCAAATAGCGCATAGTGGGCCATCGGCACGACCGCCGGAAACGCAGGAGACGATATGAACTTCAAACGCCCGACCGTCATGTTGCCACTGCTGGCCGCGCTGTTGCTGACAACCTCGTCGACGGCCCAGGTGCGGGTCGACCGCAAGCTGCTGGAGCCGCCACTGGCGCCCTTTCCACCGGAGGTACACGAGTCGGCGGTGATCAGTGCCGATGGGAGGCGGATCGCCTACGTCAGCCGGATCGGCCAGGAGCAGGCGGTAGTGGTCGACGGCACCCGGGAGAAGTCTTACGCCCGAATCGGCGGCCTGACGTTCAGCCCGAACAGCAAGTGGCACGCCTACGCGGCCATGGCAGACGGCAAGTGGCGGATCGTGGTCAACCAGCGGGAGCAGCCGGCCTATCGGCGGGTCGGCGCTGCGGTGTTCAGCCCCGGCAGCAAGCGATTGGCCTATACGGCGCTGCTGGGCGAGGGGGAACAGGTGAGTGTGGTTGAGGTGAACCAGCCGGCGGGCAAACCCTACGAGCGGATATTCGAGGGCCAGATCGTTTTCAGCCCGGATAGCCGGCGGATGGCCTACGGCGCACGAAGTGGCGACAAGTGGTACCTGGTCGTCGACGGCCGGGAGATCGGGCCACTAGACTTTCTGGGTTCGAGCACCGGCATCCACTTCAGCCCGGACGGCCATCGCGTGGCCTTTGCGGCGCTGATCGGCGAGCAATGGTGTCTGGTCGTCGATGGCAACCGGCAGAAGCTGTACGACAACGTCGGCAGCGTGGTTTTCAGTCCCGACGGAAAACGCATTGCCTATGCTGCCATGGAGGAGGACAAGTGGCGGGTCGTTCTGGACGGCGAAGAACAACGAGCGTACGAGGCGGTCGGCGAAGAGACGCTACGTTTCAGTCCCGACGGCAGCAAGCTGGCCTATGCCGCCAAGTCGGGCACGAAGTGGCTGGTGGTGAGCAACGGCCGGGAAGGCAGGCCCTACGACGGCATCGCCGAGCTGCGCTTCAGTCCCAACAGCCGGCTGCTGGCCTACGCCGCCAGGCTCCAGAGCCGGGAGTTGGTGGTGTTAGGCGACCGCCCGCAAACGGAGTTCGGCCGAATCGGCGGCGGCACGCTGGTATTCAGTTCCAACAGCGCGCGGCTGGGGTACATTGCCCGGGTCGGCCGAGTATCGTTCGTGGTGGTCGACGGTGTGAGGAATCGCCGCTACGACATGGTGGGCTACCTCAGCTTCACGCCCGACGGCCAACACTACGTCTACGCCGCCACGCGCGGCAAAGAGGTCTTTACGGTGGTCGACGAGCGAGAGGACGTCCGCCGCTACGATGCCATTTGGACCGTGCCCGAGGCCAGGTTTCCCTTCGACAGCCGAAAGAAGTTCCACTTCCTGGCGGTCAAGGGCGGAGAGATCTACTTGGTGGAACAAGAGGTTGATTGAATGGCGGCAGCCGAAAAGGGGTGGGCCCGATTTGTGCCAAGCACGATCCGGGCCGTGGGGGGGGCAAATTGGACCTGCTGCTGTTTTCGGTGAACCTTGCATTCTCCGTTCGGGAGCAGGCATATATACTAGGCTGAAACGGCTCGCGATCTAGATGTTCGTTTTGTAAGTTTATGCGCAGTGTTTAGCGGCCGACGGCACGTCGGCCAAAACGCCGAGAGCGGCACCGACCGCGAGCCGCCGTACCGGCGGCTGCTAAACGGCCCGTCGCGGACTGCACAAGGACTTACAAAACGAACATCTACCTGGCCGATCGAACGAAGGATCCGAAATGAAGACCGCGATCAGAACAACTGTGTTGTGTTTCCTTTCAGTCGCCTTGATTTGCACGCGGGTTTCCGCGTTGGAGCTTTACGTGGCACCGGATGGAGACGACGGCAATCCGGGCACGAAGCAGAGGCCCTTGGCCACCTTGCACCGGGCCCGGGACCTGCTGCGGACGCGAAAACGAGAGGGCGGGAAGAAGCGGAACGAGCCGGTGACCGTGTACCTGCGCGGAGGCACACATTACCTTACCGAGCCGTTGGTACTCGGGCCCGAAGACTCCGGCAGCAACACGGCCCCGCTGAGCTTTGCCGCCTGCGAAGGCGAAACGCCCGTAATCAGCGGGGCGGTCCGGCTGAAGCTTCAGTGGTCGCCCTACCGCGACGGCATCGTGCAGGCCGAGGTGCCGCAGCTCAAACGAGGCAGGCTGAGCTTCAGCCACCTGTTCGTCGACGGACGCCCGCAGCACCTGGCGCGCTACCCGAACTTTCCCGGCGACTACCGCTATAACGGTCCGGGCTGTAGCGCCGATGCGCTCAGTCCCCAGCGGGTCAGACGATGGAAGGACCCGGTGGGTGGATTCGTACACGGGCTGTCGAGCCATCGCTGGGGCAGTTTGCATTTCCAGATCACCGGTGTCACCGACGACGGCAAGCTGCGGTTGACCGGGGGCGGCCAGATCAACCGCGATTCCCGGTTGCACGGGACCAGCCGGTTCGTGGAGAACGTGCGGGACGAGTTAGACGCGCCCGGCGAGTGGTTTCTGGATACCGACCGGGGGATCCTCTACTGGCTGCCGCCGGCGGGCGTGGATCCGGCCGGTGCAAAGGTCGAAGCCGCGGTGCTGAAGACCTTGATCGAGCTGCGCGGGTCAACGCACAAGGCCGTCAGGCAGATTAGCTTTTGCGGCCTGACGCTGACCCATACCGGCCGGACGGTGCTTCAAGAATACGAGAAGCTGCTGCGGGGCGATTGGTCGATCGTCCGCGCGGGGGCCGTGGTATTGGAGGGCGCCGAGGACTGTACGGTGGAGGATTGCCTGTTCGATTCTCTGGGCGGCAACGGGGTGTTCATGAGCAACTACAACCGCCGGAACAAGGTCACCGGCTGCAAGTTCACCCGGGCCGGCGACAGCGCCGTTTGCCTGGTGGGCGATTTCGATGCGGTCCGCAGCGGGTCGACCTGGCAGAACCACGTGGGCGACCCGCCCGATAAAACCGTCGGTCCCCGTACACCCAACTACCCCGCCCAGTGCCTGATACACGACAACCTGATCCACGACGTCGGGCAGGTGGGGAAACAGACGGCCGGGGTGTTCATTTCGATGGCCGCCGAGATTACCGTAAGCCACAACACGATCTACAACGTTCCCCGGGCGGGAATTTGTATCAACGACGGCACGTGGGGCGGACACCTGATCGAACAGAACGACGCCTTCGCCACGGTCCGCGAGACGGGCGACCACGGCCCGTTGAACACCTGGGGCCGCGATCGACACTGGCGCACACCGGCCGAGATGACCAAGAGGCTCTGCAAGCTCGACAACTTCAAGACAACCGTGATCCGCCACAACCGCTTCGCCCACCACGGCGGCCACTCCTGGGGAATCGACTTGGACGATGGATCGTCGAATTATCATCTCTACAACAACCTCTGCCTGGGCATGAGCTTCAAGCTCCGCGAGGGGTTCTTCCGCTTGGTGGAAAACAACGTCTGCATCGGTCCCAACCCGCCGGGGTTCCACGTCTGGTACCAAGGCTGCGACGACGTGATCCGGCGCAACGTGATCGTGCATACCCAGGGGACGAACATCTATGAGTTCATCCGGGCGAATCCGAACTACGCCCAGCAGTTCGACTACAACCTGTTCTACAACTACCGGGCGGCGCCGACCGTGGGCGGTTGGAAGGAGGCCAAGACGTTTACCCAGTGGCAAGCCAAGGGATTCGACGGACATTCGGTGTTCGCGGATCCGATGTTTGTCGACCCGGCCAAGGGAGACTATCGGGTGCGGGCCGGCTCGCCGGCGTTGAAGTTGGGGTTCAAGAATTTTCCGATGGGTACGTTCGGGGTGCTCAAGCCGGCGTTTCGGGCGGAGGCCGAAAGAGGTCACCGGGAGTTGGACCAGGCCCGCGCGGACGTGCAGACCGCCACGCGGCGCAGCGGCGAGATTGAAGATTGGCTGGGTGGACGGATCAAGAACCTGCTGGGGCCGGGGGAAGTTTCGGCGGCCGCGCTGGCGGAAGAAAGTGGGGTGTTGCTGGTCGAGGTTTCCGACGGCTCCCAGGCCGCGTCGGCCGGATTGCGCGAAGGCGACGTAATCCTCCAACTCGACGGACAAAAGGTCCACTCGGTGCGGGATCTGCGGCGCCTGCTGGCTTCGGCCGCCGGTGAGGTCGTGGCCGTGGTGGTCTACCGCGAGCAGAATCGCGTGACGGTCAAGGTGCCGGGGAAGAAGTAGTGCCGAAAACACTCGAGTAACTAACGATAGCCGGGACGCAACGCGTCGCGGTATGGACCGGGGAAAAGGATACTACCGAACGACTCCCGCGAGAATTCCCCGCGACGCGTTGCGTCCCGGCTGCCAGTCGTTTTTGCTGCGACAAGCCCGTGTCCCACACGGTCAACAGCGTGGCCCAAAACGCAGATTAACCGAGAACTGAGTATGGTGTGCGCGGAACTATCCGCACAGTCGTCACATTTTGTGAAGACGTGCATCTCGACGGTCTCACCTGTCGATAATCCTCATAGAGTGCGCGCCGATCACATCGGGCAAATCAATCGTTTCGGCCGAGGCGGAAAGGTGTACATCCAGTCGTTGTTGCCTTCGGTGTTGCCGGTGGGCGTGGGGTCTGTTTCCCGCGTTCGCACCGGCAGAGCGCGCCCCGAGCCGGCCAGCCAAGCGAAACCGGTCCGTGGCGACTCCCCGCGAATCGACCGGCGCGATACAGTCGAGATTTCTCGTCAAGCCGAAGCTCAGTTCCTTGGGCAGCTCAGCGATGAGGCCCGGCGCGTGGTGGAGAAACTGAAGGCCCGCGATCGCGAGGTTCGCGCCCACGAACAGGCCCATACGTCGGCCGCGGGGCCCTACGCGCGCGGCGGGGCCAGCTTTTCGTATCAGACCGGCCCGGACGGCAGACGGTACGCCGTAGGCGGCGAGGTCAGTATCGACGCCTCACCCGTCCCCGACGATCCCGAAGCCACGATCCGCAAGGCCCAGGTGGTCCGCTCCGCCGCGCTGGCACCGGCCAATCCGTCGGCCCAGGACCGCAGCGTGGCCGCAGCCGCCACCAAAATGGAAACCCTCGCCCGGCAGGAGTTCCGTCAACAGCAAATCGAGCAGAAACAGCAAGAGGAACCCAGCGGAGAGTATGGAAACGGGCCGCTCGTCGTTAGCGGCGCAACGCATAGCCGAAACCGCCAAGAAGCAGTCGGCTCGCTCTTGGATGCGGTTGCCTGACGAGTTTCTGTTGCAGCAGGGCGGGTGGCACGCCGTGGCTTGCGTGGGCATGTCTGCAAGTATCGGGAGACCACCGCGAATTCCACGGACACCACGCTTGTCTCTTGGCGGATCACGCTGATTTCGGTAAGTTTCAGGGGTGGCAAGACTTGCCGGCGCGGTCGTACCGGGATGCTGCCTCAGACCGACGAGTCATGCTGCAAGAGAAACGTCTAATAGCCGGGACTCAACGAGTCGCGGGGATACTCAGGAAGACGCATCCCAAATGGATTCCCTCTCTCCACTTCACCCGCGGGGCGTTGCCCCCCGGCTGTTGTGAGACCCATTTGCAGAACTTTGACTCATTCGCAACAAGTTTCCAATACCAAGTGCCCTAGTGATACATACACAGATGCCGGAGAGATCGGCAGTTCAGATTGTTCAGCTTACGCCGCCGGGGCGCGGGGCGATAGCCACGCTGCTGGTCGAGGGGCCGGGGGCGGTGGAGTTGCTGCGGGGGCGATTCTTCCCCCATGGCGGCCGGCCGCTCGAGTCCTGCCCTCTGGATCAACTAATCGTGGGACGTTTCGGCCGCCTCCCAGCGGCGGGACATGGAACATGCCCCGCCGAATGGGCGGGTGAGGAGGTGGTCGTCCGCCGGCGCTCGCAGGAGTCGGTCGAGGTGCATTGCCACGGGGGAAGTGCGGCCGTGGCCGCGATCCAAGAGGCCCTTGTCGGGCAGGGGGGGCGGACCGTTGTCTGGCAGGATTGGGTCGTCGGTCACCACCAGGATCCGATTACTTCCGCCGCACACGTCGCCCTGGCAGAAGCCCGTACCGAGCGCTGTGCCGCCATCCTGCTGGACCAGTACCACGGGGCACTGCGCCGCGCTTTGGAAGAAATCGACGAAGGCCTTGGCAAGCAGGACACGGTCTCGGCCGGCAGACAGATCGAAGCGCTCCTGGCCCGCGCGGAGTTGGGCCGGCACCTGACCCGGCCGTGGCGGGTGGTGCTCAGCGGCAGGGCCAACGCGGGCAAGAGCAGCCTGATCAACGTCCTGCTGGGTTACCGGCGTGCGATCGTTCATCACACGCCGGGCACTACCCTGGACGTGGTGAGCGCCACGACCGCAGTGGACGGCTGGCCGATTGAGCTTTCCGACACGGCGGGTCTGCCTAGACCGGATGGCGCGAAGGCAGGCCCCGGCAGATGGGAGGCTAACGAGACGCTCCGTAACGCTGCCGGCGCTGACCAAGGTGAGAGGTTGCTGCAACAGGCGGCGATGGAGCGGGCCCGAGAGAAACTGTGCGATGCCGATCTGGTGGTCCTGGTAATCGACGCCAGCCAGCCCTGGTGCGAGGCGGATCGGGCGTGGATCGAGGCGCGGCCCGACGCGTTGGTGGTTCACAGCAAGCGAGACCTCCCATTGGGCGGCGGCGGTCGGCCACCGGGCCTCTGGACCAGCTCGGTGAGAGGGGAAGGAATAGAGGCGTTGTCGCAGGCTATCGCCGACCGTTTGGTCCCCGATCCACCACCTCCCGGGGCGGCCGTGCCGTTTGCCGCCGGGCAGTTGGAGTATCTGGCCGATTGCCGCCTCAGAGCAGCGGGGGGGCTGCGCTAGCAGGCGAGTCGCTCGGGCGGCGGCCGGGTCGGGGCAGGCGGCGGCGGGGATTTTGCCCGGCTTTCCCGCGCCACCCATTTTCGGTTCGATTCCTGCCGACGAGGCAGGCAATGGACCGGAACGCCAGGTTCTGTGGATTAATGACAGACTTTTCTGGAGTTTTCCAAGAAACCGGTCCGAATCATAAATCCTGTCTGGACTTAACCTATCGAATCCGAGTAAACTACGCGACCAACTCTCGGGCCCCAGGGCGGTTCGATTGGGCCGCCTTAAAGGGGGTTGCCGAGTATCGGGGCACCCAGAACCGGGTGTTGTCGAGGTCGGCCACGTGGGCGGCCCCACGGCGTCCTGGTCAATCTGGCGAGGTTCAAGGAGGAACACGCGATGCGCTTGAGAACGGTTTTGTGGTTGGGACGAGGCTCCCTGTTGCTGGTGGTACTCTGGTGCGTATCGGCGCCTGCACAGAAGGCCCAGCAGCCGGCCGGCGCGACTCCGTTGTCGGAGGAAGCGGGGCAGCAGGAGGCCGCTACGCAGTCGAAGGAGTCTGCCGCCGCTGAGGGTCAGTCGTCCGAGGGCAAGACCGACGTGAAGGTGCAGCCGGTTGGGGTTGCTTCGCCGGGGCAAGAGCGGACGGGAAGCGCAACGTCCAAGAGGATAGCGGAAGAGCCGATCGTTCCGGTCCCGGATCCCCTCGAATCGGGTCCCGTGGCGATCGAGGCTTCCAGCTTCAGGGGGGTCACCCCGGGCGTGACGACCATGGCGGAAGTGGAAAAGACGTGGGGCGCGCCCAAAGAGATCAGCAAGCAGAACGGCACGGTGATGCAGTTGTATGCCGTGGAGCCGTTCGAGCGGGTAGAAGTGAGCTACTTCGATAACAAGGTGGCATCGGTGGTGATCCGGTTCAGCCAGGCCTTTCCGACCAAGACGGTTGCCACACAGCTCGAGTTGTCCAATGTCCGGCCGGTGCTGGTCTCGAATGAGTTGGGCGAGATTCTTGGCCAGGTGTATCCCGAGCGGGGGGTGTTGTTCGCGTTCGAGCCGAGCGAGAAGCCGGGCACGGCCTCGATGAGCGTGGCTCAGATCATCCTCGAACCGATCAGCGCCGAGCCTTTTATGTTGCGTGCGGAGACCAGTCTGGATAGTCGGTACGAGTTGAGCCTGCAAGACATCAAGCAGGCCCTGAAACTCCAGCCCACCAGTGCCCGAGCCAATTGGTTGCACGCCCGGGTCTTGGTTGCCACGGGCGACTACGGTAAGGCGGTAACGGCCGGTGGCGAAGCGGTGCGCCTGGAGCCGGGAAATGCCCGTTATCGGGTAACGTGGGCGCAAATCCTGGGCCAGGTGGGTCGTCTGGCCGAGGCGACGCAGGAGGCCCAAAAGGCCGTGCAGGACAGTGAGCGACGGCCGCACGTGAAGGCCCGGGCCCTCTGCCTGCTGGGAGACCTGGCAGCTTCGGGGCCCAAGCCGGACTACAAGAAGGCCATCGCCTTTCACGTGCAGGCGGTGGAGCAGGCCGATCCTCTGGCGAAGAATCGTCATCCGGCCATTCGGCTGGCGGCCAAGGAAGTGCTGGTCGACGCGCACTTGGGGGCCGCCCACGACGTGGCCTGGGGAATCTGGGCAGAAAAGGAGGTGGCGGTCAGCAGGTGGCTCGCACAGGCGGACGCCTTCGCCGAAGATCTGATCGAACGGGAAGGCCGCGACCAGGAGTTGCGTTTTCGTGTGAGCACCCGCGCACTGGCTGCATACGTGGGGGTGCGCGGGAAGCTCGACCCCGGCAAATGGGCCGACTCGGCGCTTCGCACGGGCAAGGAACTGATCTCCGCGACCGAGGATCCGTTGCGCAAGGCCCGCCTCCAGTGGGACCTTGGAATGGCACTCTACGACGCCCTGCAAACGTATCAAATGCGCAACGAGCATGAGACGGCGCTGAAGTACGGCGAGTGGGCCATCGAGTACCTCGAACAAGGCGACCAGAAGAGAATGTCGGGCAGCACCACGTACCTGCTGGGCCGACTCTATTTTCGGCTGGGGGCCATCCATGCAATCCGCGACAACAACCATCGTGCGGCCATTACCTGGTTCGACAAGGCTCTTCCACTGTTGCAGGAATATGCTCCCCAGGAAGCTTCCGGCGATCACGGACGCCACGGGGAGACCTTCGTGAGCATGGGCGTTTCCTACTGGGAGGCCGGACAACGCGAGAAGGGCGTTGAGGTGACACAACGCGGGCTGGAGTTGATGGAAGAGGCCGTAAAGCAGGGAACGCTCGATGAATCGGTACTGGTAGTCCCCTGTGGAAACCTGGCCTCGATGCACCGCCAGCTCGGCCGCGACGAGAAGGCCCAAGAGTACGAAGAGATGGCCACCCGGATCAAGAACACAAAGGTCCACTAGCCGTCGGCTCTGAACCTCCAGACAGACGAAGCCCCCGGCCGCAACCCGGGGGCTTTTCTCGTTTGTCGGATGCTCACGCCGGGCCCGCCTCGACCTGCCGCCGATTCATGCCATAATATCAT
>SDBV01009434.1_pt1 | contig 12978 bp, 16 predicted proteins | sample 2277081 | NCBI WGS metagenome assembly SDBV01 (sample SAMN10402039, study PRJNA504765) | marine sediment metagenome | isolation source: marine sediment core GS10_PC15, 223 cmbsf | place: Arctic Ocean: Southern Knipovich Ridge | collected 2010
ATACGGATACCACCTGTAGAAATATCAGAAACTATACAATCATATCTATTATTTGTGGATTCATTTTCAATTATTGACTTTAGGTCTGTTTTATATCGTTTGTATTTCCGAGCCGCTTTTCCATGTATTTCCAACAGTTCAATTAATATGCTTTTAATGGAAGGTTCAAATTTATTCGGATATTTTAGAAGCATTGATTTTACTGTTTCGGAAAGAGCTTCTATTCCATTATGGTTAAGCCTCTGAATTATATTGGATATTATATTTGAAGTAATAATGATATTATCATTTATTGTTAATTTATCTCCTGCTAAACCTCGCGGAAATCCTGAACCGTCGAAACGCTCATGATGGTTTCCTGCCAAATTAACAATTTCTTCAGATAATCTTAAATGATTTAATAGTAGTTTTTGGCCAAAAAATATATGCATTGAATTTGAATTAACAGCTTTAGTTGCAAATGATTTTAAATAGCTAGTTTTAATTGAATTTGGATAATTGAGCTTGCCGATGTCATGCAATAACGAAGCAGTCAATAATTCCGAACAATTTATATTTTCTTTATTTAGTAATGAATAGATAACAAATGAAATAATGGTTGTATTTAAACAGTGGATATTAAATTGATTTTTTCCATGAATATAAGAAATTAATTGTATATAATATTTTTCTCTATCATGAACTTCATATGCGAGAAATGTTATTATTTTACGTATTTTTTGCTTAGCTAAACTACTATTTATCTTTTCATTTACTACATCCTGTAATAGGTCTGAAGTTGAAAGTAAAAGATGTTCATATGTTTTAAACTTATTGAGATCTGTATTATTTTCTTTATCAATAACTTTATTTTCTATATATAATTAAGAGCATAAGTATTTTTTATTAAAAGTCAATAAGTAAAAAGAAAGAAGCCAGCAATTCTAATTATGAAGTGATTATATTTATTAATTTGTTATATTTTAGTTTTTAATCACTATTTTGCGATTCTTATATTTTATTATTAACACAAATTACTGATAAATAGTATTGTTAAAATAAATGTAATTATTATATTATAACGTTTACATTTATTCTGATAGCCGAAATACCTCGCAGTTTTACTGTGGGGATAGAGGCTATGAACTATTACAAAACGAAGATACCTCGGAGCTCTGCTCCGGGGTTCTTCATTAAAAATTTTTGGAGATGAAATCAATTATGAGTGTACAAGAAGCTTTAGATAAATTTAGAAATGGATTTAATTGTTCGCAGGCTGTATTTTCTGCAAATTCTGAAAAATTAGGAATTAGTATGAATAATTCTTTACGAATTGCAAGCGGTTTTGGTGCAGGAATGGGAGGCCTTCAGAATACATGCGGAGCTGTAACCGGAGCCTTTATGCTTATTGGCAGTAAATATTGTAATCTTGATGACGGCACTTCAAAACAAACTATTAAACAACTGGTTAAAGATTTTAATAATCAATTTATAAAAAAATATGATTCAATAAATTGCCTTAAATTGTTAGGCTGTGATCTTAATACAGATGCCGGAAAAGCCTTATTTAAAGATAATAAACTTAGAGAAGTCAAATGTGAAAAATATATTGAAGATGCATGTAGAATTGTTGAGAAAATGCTTGATGATTAAGATACTAAAAGCTTATATAAACTATTTTATTCAATATCCTGGAATCTATGAACTATTTTTTTTGGAACGTACCGGTATGGGCATAAAGAAGAATACGGTGCAAGTTATATTTACATTACTCGATAATTTATGTAAAGAACAGTGGGCCTCCTGTATAAAAAATAGTCATTTTAATAGTATCCAGGTTATTTTCATTAAAGAGCAGCTGAAATATTCTGTAACCGGGTTATTACTTTTTTACATAAACAGGAAACATCCGGAAACCTATAACGATTTTATACTTTTATGTGAAAAGCAGATAAATTACATGCTCAAATAGCAATAAGCGTTCCGTGCCTTTTTATTTGTTTAATAAAAGAAGTGGCTGGTAAGTGATTTTTAAATCCCTTTGCTTTTTGTTTATTTCTAAGCTCATTAGTTATTAAGGTTTTAATAGAATCTTTCTGGCCATCACCTAGTTCTAGATATTTTACACCAATTCTCTGAGCATTAACATTCTTAATCAGTGCATTATAAATATATCTTTTCTTTTCTATCATTATTTTAATTTTAATCGGCTCATTTAATACAAGACATTGTTTTACTCGTAAGGACAAGCCGCTCTCACTTATGTCGTATAATTCGCAATTAATCCAACAGTCATCCAATTTGTTCCTTACTCTAATTTTGGATGTTGAATAAGATACATTTATATTGATACTGGCCCTAATTTGTTTTCTTCTGTTTGCAAATGAAAAATTCATTTTACCGCTCCTAAATCTTGAATTCTATATGTTTAATTTTTTCTTTTTTATTAAATTAAAGAGCTGGTCAATTTTTAAGCGTAACCAATGTTTCTATATGAAGAAATATAATGCAATATAAATAAAAAGTTGTAATGAAGTTGTAAAATTATTGTAAAAATGTTCATTTGTGCTTTAGATACGTTATTATCATTTAGAGCTTTTAACCAGGCTATTAAATCACTAATTACCATAAGTATAATTGATAAAGTGATAATATAAAAACTTAATACTTGTATAATAATAAAAATCCTTATCTTTGGTCGTAAGGCTTTAAATTATAATTGTCTACAACGGCCAGAACTTATCATGACTTTTTTGATTCTATTTTATAGCATCTACAATGTAATATTAAAGTACCTACTTTATTTTATAATATTTCGCTTTACCTATAAAATCAAAGGTATAAATGTAGGCAAAGACCCGAAAGCCGGAGAATGTAAACTTGGTTGTGCAACGTTAAAAATATTCTGTAGAATAATCCTATATTTCATAGAGGTTATAAAATTTATATATATTATCATAATGAAGAAATATTTTTGATAAACCCCATTAAGCAGAAATATATAAACCTATGTTTACTGTAATATCATTCCAAATAGCATTTTTAGTTATTTACATTGATTTTTGATTTATTAGGTTTTGCAGCAGTCTGCTTAGTTATAAGCAGTGCAGCAGGTAAGTTTAGGTAATTTACTTTCAGATTTTGCAAGACGAATGTTTCCAGATGCTTTAGATAATGAAATGTTTGATGTTATAACTACACATATTATTGTATTTATTTTACTTTGGTTAAAACTATCAGATTGTATTATTAATACTGGTCTTTTATATCCTGGTTCTGAGTATTTTGGTGTTGGAAGACTGGCCCACCAGATTTCGCCTCTGACCATTACCATTTTTCCTGTGGAATAGAAAAAGATTGCATTTCCTGAATTATACAATCTATTTTGCTTTCTTCTTTAGAATATATTAGATTTAGTTTCTCTGTTATATCTTGAGGATTATTGATTTGAATATATTCCTCAATTGCATACGAAAACAGTTTGCTTCTTGAAATACCAAGTTTCTTGGCAGTTTCTTCTGCTAATTGAAATAATTTGTCTGGTAGTGATATTGCAGTTTTCATGTATAAAGTATAACTTAAGTTATACCTAATTGTCAAGAGTTATTTATAACTTATTCTTCATTGGGTATTTGTGAAAACGGTTTTTCTATGTAATTTTTAAATTTCTTGTGTAGCAACTTCAAATAGGCCAGGTGTTACTCCAACTGTGTCAAAAACCTGTCCGAGAGTTGTGCGGATGTCCGGAACCAGTTTTTTCATATTAATTTCAAAGTATGCCCCCCGGCCAGAGCATTTCATACACATTCCATTTGCAGAATTATATGAAAAATAATTTGCTTCCAGACGTTCTTCTATAATCCCGCATTTTCTACAGGTCAGGTTGTCATCTACAGGTGTCCCGCATGAGAAACAGTAAATTTGGCCTTCCCCTGCATAAAGTTGTTCCTTTACACACAGGGGATTATACCCTATCTCAGACAAAAAAACAAAAATAATTTTTTGAATTAACCCTACTCTCCTATCTTCAATTTATAAATGTATCACCTGGTAAAAATATTAAATATCATTAAAAACAATTGTAAATGGGTCAAATCATTTTGAATATCTTGATGTTACTCCCCAGAGGCCTGCAAGAATTATTAATTGAGATGAAAGATCCTGCAGCCATGGAATAATATCCTGCTTAAATGAATTATTAATAAAATATATTGCAGCGATATTAATTGCCCAGAAAATTAGAATGACCAGCCCTGCAATACTCATATACTTAGCATCCACAAAACCAAAACTACCGGCTAAAAGAATAATACCTGCTACTAATTCAATAATTGCGACAATTAGCGTAAGTGTAGTATCAGTTCCTACAAAACGTGATATTGCAGCACCAACAGTATCATAATTAAGCAGGTAACTTAAACCAGTTAATCCAAAAAAGACTCCTAATGAAATTTGTAGCAAAGATAATGGTTCTATTATTGAGGATTTTGATTTCATACTTCATTCCTTTAATAAATTTATTTTAGCAAAAGAATAAACGATCTTTTTATTATATTCAAGTTTTTATACTTTATATAAAGAAATAAAATAGATATAGTTATAAACGTATATATGAGAATAGACCGGCTTCTTTCAATTATAGTTATGCTCTTAAATAACAACCGCATCTCGGCAGGTTATCTTGCAGAAAAATATGAAGTTTCAAGAAGGACAATCTACAGAGATATAGATGCAATAAACCTTTCCGGGATACCTGTAATTTCTTTTCCTGGTAATTCAGGCGGTTTTGGAATAATGGAAAACTATAAAATAGACCGCCAGGTTTTAACCTTAAAGGATATGATTTCAATTATTTCTGCTTTAAAAGGGATAAATGCTGCTTTAGAAGATATAGAACTCGATGCTGCAATAAATAAAATAATAAGTCTTGTTCCAAAAGAAAAAACAGAACTTCTGGAACTTCAATCGGAAAATATAGTTTTTGATATCTTGCCTTGGGGACACAGGAAAAGCCGGAAAAACTTGTTAAAAATAATCAATGATTGTATAGTTAAAAATATACAGATAAATATTGATTACATTAATACACAGGAAGAAAATAGTAACCGTACAATAGAACCGATGACGCTTCTTTTTAAAGGATATACATGGTATTTATTTGCTTTCTGTAATTTAAAAAATGATTATAGAATATTCAGGATCTCAAGAGTTAAAGCTCTGAATGTACTTGAGAAAAAATTTATCAGAAGAAAAAAATCATATATTGAAGTACTGGATAAAAAAAATAAGACTACAGAACTTGATAATATTATATTAAAATTTAAGAAAAACCAGAAAGTCAGCATACAGGATTATTTTGATGAAAATAGTATCCAATATCTGGATAACGGTGATTTAATTGTAAAAATGCAGTTTCCTAAAGATGATCCCTGGATCTATAATATGATACTCGGTTATGCAGATGATGTGGAAGTATTAGAGCCTGAACATCTGAGGGAAAACATTAAGAAAAAGTTAAAACAAATATTAAATAATTACTTAGACTAAACATTAATATATCGTGTAACTATTATTTTAAAGCTGCCTATAAATATCTTTAGGGCATGTTTTTTCTGATATTTTTATATCAAAAATTTCTGCTTTTTTATCTTTGTAATGTTTAATTAGTTTTATTGTACGCTTTTTAAAAATAATTAGTTTTCTTTTTACTTCTTCATATGTATCATCATTTCGTTCTGTCCTGTCTCCTGCGGAGTTGGTATTTATTCTTTTATATATTATGTCATCTGTGCAGTTCATGTAAATAACTCCTATTATGTTAACAAGATTATCAACATTAATAGCCTGACCTGTATGCCTCGGCATAGCGTTTAGTACAATTACATCATTTTCTGTAATCTTTTTTTCTTTGATAAAGGATAGAAGTATATTCTCTGCAATATAAAAGTATTCGTTCTCCAGTAATGTTCCGTTTTTAAGGGTATCGATAATAATATTTATATCTTGATCTGCTAATAATGAAAATACGGTTTTTAATTTAGCAAATTTATTATCTTTATATAGCTGCTCAATTTTTCTTAAATTAGCTCCAAAATCAAAATGAATGCAATTTTTATGAAAAAGCTGTTTACTGTTTATGAATTCTCCAAAAGGTGTTTTTCCGGATCCGGTTGGACCGATTAATAGTACTGCATTAAATTTATTCATATAATTTCCTTATCTAAGAATAGGAATATTTTAATAATTTTACATATTCTTTACAACTTTCTTTTATAAAAGTGATAGTTTTAAAATATAAAAATTGTTTGGATGTTACAAATGAATCCAATTAAAGAAAAGGATTTATATTATGATTGAAATTTACTTGTAAAATTGATATGGAAGCGATTATTTTGTCTTAAGTTAAATATTAGCATAGATATTTTTTATAAAATGTTATTATATTTCTATATAATGACAGTTTATTTTTCTATGCCGTTTTATCCGGTTGTAAAAAAAACGTATTTTTATAATGGACATCTCGCTTTAAGTATAAATAATATAGTGTACCAGATTTTTAATCCGGATATGCTAAAAAGTAATTTTCTTGTTTCTAAAATGCCGGTAGAAAACTGGCTTTACAAAGAGAAGGTCCGTTGGGCAGATAAAGACAGGACTTCAAATACTTATAGGTTTGTAAATTTATATGGAAAATCTGAAATTAAACGCACTTTAGTCTATTTTATACAAATAAATGATATTAGTAAGAAAAATAAATTATATTATAAAGAGTATTTTAAACAACTTGAAGAAAGATATCAGAAAAAGCAGGTGAAATTTTCTATTTACAGAAGAAATTGCGCATCTTTGCTTAATCCGGTTTTTTATAAAGAAGGAATACTAAAATTGAGATTGTTAAATTTTATTCCAGTTTCTGTTTTTAAAAATATTATTAAAGCATGTAAATCAAATAATAGAGATTTTACTGCAGGAAAAATTGAAGATATAGGCAGTAAATATAGGATTCATAAGTTTTGTCTGGGTATATTCAGAAGGTCACCGGAAAAAGCATTGGATTCAATATTGAAAAGAATTTAAAAAAGTTGGAGCTGTAATTTATTTTGAAAACAAAAAAGTCATTAATTATTTTATGTACATTACTCTTTTTATTATTTTCCTTTATATTATCAATTATGTTTATTAACAATCACATAATCAGTTCTGCAGAACAGTATATAAAAAAGACACCGGAAGAATTACCACTTATGCAAACAGTATTAGTACCTGGTGCGTTTGTTTATATACTATCCCATATTTTAGAGGACAGAGTTCTAAAAGCATTAGAATTATATGAACTGGGTATTGTAGAAAAATTTATTCTGAGCGGTGATCATGGACAGATAGATTATGATGAAGTTAACAGTATGAAAGAGTATTTATTAAATAAAAATGTTCCGTCAGAGGATATTTTTCTGGATCATGCAGGTTTTTCAACTTATGATTCTATTTATAGAGCTAAGGCTATTTTTCAGGTTACAGATTTGGTAATTGTATCTCAGGAATATCATTTGCCGCGAGCGGTTTATATAGCTGCAAATCTTGTTTTAAAAGTGTACGGATATGTTTCTGATAGACGAAAATATAGTAAAATTGATGATTATATTCAGAGAGAGAAACTTGCAAATATTAAAGCTTTTTTTGATGTGTTTTTACAATTAAAAGGGGAGGGATATTATTTTAATAAATAAAGAGCAATTTGGAAAATCTCCGGATAATAAGGATGTGTTTTTATATACAATTGTAAATTCAAATAATTATAAAATGAGTGTGATGAATTATGGTTGTGCTATTGTGTCGTTTAGTATGCCGGACAGAGAAGGATTTGTAAATGAAATTACACTTGGCTTTAATGAGCTGAAAGATTATTTTGATAATAGATCTTATTTTGGGGTTATTATAGGCCGGTTTGCAAATAGGATTAAAAGTGGAAAATTCAGTATTGGTGATGAGAATTACTCTTTAGCAGTAAATGACCAGGGTAAGAATCATTTGCACGGAGGAATAAAAGGATATGATAAAATTGTCTGGTACTCTGAGATAATTCAGGAAAATAATTTTGCAGGGATAAAGTTTACATATTTAAGTAAAGACGGGGAAGAAGGGTATCCTGGAAATCTTGAAATAGAAGTAAAATATATTTTAAATGATAGAAATGAACTGATATTTGAATATAGGGCTAAAACTGATAAGATCACTCCTGTAAATTTATGTAATCATTCTTACTGGAACCTTGCGGGACCGGAATCCGGGCCTGTCTACAACCATGAATTAAAATTAAACTGCGATAATTACCTCCCGGTAAATAACGAATTATTGCCTACAGGTGAAATAAAACCTGTATACGGCGGACCTTTTGATTTTATTAAAAGGAAAAAAATTGGCAAGGACCTGGATAAAATTCCAGGCGGTTATAACCATTGTTTTATTATAAATTCATTAACAGATATTAATACTGAAAAAGCTACAGTTGTGGACATAAAAAATGGTGACTTAACAGTAAATAGACTTAATGATCATGGTGTCAGTTTAATAAATGATGGGAAAAGCATAGACTTTGTAGCAAGTGTTTATGAACCACTCAGCGGCAGATTAATGGAAGTATATACATCAAAGCCCAGTCTTCAGTTTTATTCAGGAAATTTTGTAGATAAAGTAAAGGGCAGATACGGTATCATGTATGATAAAAGTAGTGGTTTTGCATTAGAAACAGAGAATTATCCGGATTCCGTAAATATTAGTAAGTTTCCGTCGTCATTACTTAAACCGGATGAAGAATACCACCATATTACAATACACAAGTTTTCTACTTTATAAACCAGCTATTCTGAAGAAGCTATTTGCGAAGTCAAAAAAATGATGAATTTCACGAAGAAAGTGCATAGACGCAAATATAGTTTTTTACTAAAAATATAAACAACTCATATTTAATAAATTTCGCACAGAGCCCGCAAAGATCACAGAGGAAAAGATAATAAAAAATCTCTGTGCCCTTCGTGAGCTCTGTGTGAGACAAATTTTCTCACTGAGATTTAAGAGCATTTTTTGTTCCGGCCTATTCCGGCAATACTCTTACAGCTCCTTTATCTGCAGATGCTGCAAATAGAGCATACGACTGCAATGCTTTGGAAATCTTTCTATTCCGTCCTGCAGGTTTGAATGCATCCCTGCCTTTGGAAAGTTCCGCCTGTCTTCTTTTTTCCAATACATCATTAGATAAATCAACATTTATGGTTCTGCCTGGAATATCAATATTAATTATATCACCGTCATTTATAAGGCCTATTTCACCTCCGGATGCTGCTTCTGGAGATACATGGCATATAGATAGGCCGGATGTTCCTCCGGAGAACCTTCCATCTGTAATAAGTGCACATTCTTTTCCAAGATGCATAGATTTAAGATAAGATGTCGGGTAAAGCATTTCCTGCATTCCAGGCCCGCCTTTAGGCCCTTCATATCTGATTATAACTACATCACCGGATTTTACATTTCCATCGAGTATTGCATCACATGCCTTCTCCTGTGAAAAGTAAACTTTTGCAGGTCCTTTAAATTTAAAAATTGAAGAATCTACTCCTGCAGTTTTTACAATACTGCCTTTTGATGCAATATTTCCAAAAAGTACTGCAAGTCCGCCGTCAGGGTAGTAGCAGTGTTCAAGGTCTCTAATACATCCATTTGCCCTGTCTTTATCAATTTCTTTATATTCTGATTCGGATGTTCCAAGTTCGAGATTTCCAATGATACCGGCCGGAGCAGCCGACGCATTATCAATTGCTTCCTGTAAAGCCGTAGTTCTCATTATATCATATTTATCGAGAGTTTCTTTTAAACTGGCCGAGTCTACCCTTTTTACAGAAGTATCTATTAATCCTGCTCTATCGAGTTCGCCTAATATTGCAGGAATACCTCCTGCTCTGCTTACATCCTCCATATGGAAGTGTGAGCTTGGTGCAACTTTACAGAGGCAGGGTATTTTCCTCGATAGTTTATCAATATCATTCATTGTAAAATCTACTTCTGCTTCATTTGCTATTGCTAGTAAATGAAGAACTGTATTTGTAGAACCGCCCATGGCAATATCTAAAGCCATAGCGTTCATAAAAGTTGCTTTTGTTGCAATTGAACGCGGCAGGATAGAAGTATCTTCTTTTTCGTAATATGATTTTGCCATTTCCACAATTCGAACTGCTGCTTTTTCAAACAAGCCTTTTCTGTTTTTATGAGTTGCAAGTAAAGTGCCGTTTCCGGGAAGTGCAAGGCCTAAGGCTTCATTTAAACAATTCATTGAATTTGCTGTAAACATTCCGGAGCATGAACCACAGGTAGGACATGCACACATTTCAAGTTTTGATATTTCATCATCGGAGATTGATTTATCTGCACTCATTACCATTGCATCTACAAGGTCATATTTTTTCCCATTCATTTCTCCGGCTTCCATAGGACCTCCGGATACAAAAATGGCAGGTATATTTAACCGCATTGCAGCCATTATCATACCGGGAGTAATTTTATCGCAATTGCTAATACAGATCATAGCATCGACTTTATGAGCATTGCACATATATTCTACGCTGTCAGAGATTAATTCACGTGATGGAAGTGAATAAAGCATTCCATCGTGGCCCATAGCTATTCCATCGTCTATCGCAATTGTATTAAATTCTGCTGCAAAACAGCCTTGTTTTTCTATAAGTGATTTCACATACTGGCCTATATTATGAAGATGTACATGGCCTGGAACAAACTGTGTAAATGAATTTACTACTGCAATAATCGGCTTTCCAAATTGTTCTTCTTTTAATCCATTTGCTCTCCATAGACTTCTTGCGCCTGCCATTTTTCGGCCGCTTGTAGTTACCCCACTTCTTAATGGTATGGACATGTCATTCTCCTTTAATCTGCTTTATTGCTAGCAATTATATAAATAATATAAAGAAATGAAAAGGTGCTTCTGCAAAAAGCTAATTGTCGAATGATTTAAAAATGAAATAAGTTTTTATATAATATCTGATTCCAGCATAAATTTCTTAATATGCGATAACGATTCTTTATCAATCTTTGTAAATTCAATACCATAATCATATGTGTCTTCAGATACTTTTTCTCTCCATAGAATTGTTCCATCTGCTTTTACATACCTATTATTGGGTAAAAAGAACATTACTTCCGAAGTCATGCTTTCGGGCAATAATTCATTTGAAGTAATACACATACCGGTATTACTAATATTTTTAATTTTTGCTTCTGCACTTATAAAATTAACAACAATACCCAATATTATTCTTTTTGAGTCCCGCCTATCCTTTTTATTAGATTCTTTTTGGCTAATATAATCTACAATTCGATCTTTATTTCTTTTTGAAATATCCGTAAATTCCAACCCACTCTCATACAATTTATCTTCAATCTTCTTACTCCATTTTACCTCAGCAATAATTTTAAAATTTTCTTTACCGGGTAAATAAAAAACAAGGTTTATGTGTCTTCCAATAGAAAGCGGTTTGTCAGTTGCAATACAAATTCCACCTTCACTTAAATTCCTGGAATTAGCCGCTATTTTTTCTGAAGCAATAAAATCAATACAATTGACCTTAATTGACATTTCAATACGTTCATATTTTCTTTTATTATCGAAATTATTCTTACCCATATACGATCAATTATCCATAATATTGAATAATAAATCAAATAATCTTTGTTAATTTTTTTAATTTGTTTTATTATTACAACTGGACAATAAAAAATTATAAAACTAAATTTAAAAAGGATGAAAAATGAGTGATATGGATAATACAGAAACAAATGTGGTAAAAAAAGAATCCAGTACGTTGCTTAATATAATAATGATCATAATGGGTGCTGTTTTTGTTTTAAAGGGTGTATTTGATTTATTATTATGGCTGGAAATAATACCATTCCCAGCATGGCTTCAGGCTGTATCTGATTCATTAAAAGGGGAAGAAGCTGTAAGTGCCCTTTCGTTTCTTGGTTCACAGGGTATTATATCCGCTACCCTCGGTTTTTGGAGCCTTATAGCGGGAGTATTATTGTTTAAAGAAGAAGAATCAGGATGGGGAATGAGCCTTGTAATATTGAGCATAATGACTATGATGGGTTTTACTGCAATAATAACCTGGATTACGGTTCCTGATTCTTTTGATTTTTTTTACTGGCCTAACTGGGTGACAATGGTAACAACAATTGCAGGCCTATTCGGGTTCATATATCTGTTAATTACAAAAAAAAGATACAGCTGATAACGCTGTATTACTTAATCTCCTTAATTATAAGCCCGAAGAAATTTTCACTAACAGTAAAATTATTAAGATCGCTTTTTGCCAGTATTTCCAGAATCTCATTCTTTATTAACAAATGTTAATAATCCCTGTTTCATTGATTTGGTTTTTGTCATACTCTTAAAAATATATAATATTAACTTGTTAGTGTTTCTTTTTAAGTCGCTTATGAAAAATCTTCCTCCGGTATTTAATACTCTTGAAATATCATTTAAAACAGCAACAGGATCCGACCATTCATGAAGTGAGCCATTTGAAAACACTGCATTAAAAAAAATATTTTCAAATGGGAATGCTTTTGTTGCGTCGGAAATTACAATTTGTGTTCTGTCAACTAATCTGTATTCTTCAGCAGCAATTCTCAATATACACCCGAAACTACTTAACAAAAGTCTAGTATTAATCATTTTACAGATAATCTATAATATCTCCCAGCAGGGAGAATGGAAACAAATAGAGTATTTTATTATTTTATAAATCAACTCGAAAAAGCGATTGAGGAATTCCCTAATGTTCGCACTGGTAATAATACCCTGTTCTATATGCGGGATGCTGCTTTTGGAGCATATTCTGCCTTTCATATGCAGAGTCCTTCTTTTCTTTCCCACCAGAATTATATGCAAGAAAAACATGGAAAAAATAACGCCAAAACCATTTT
>SDBV01009435.1_pt1 | contig 12978 bp, 6 predicted proteins | sample 2277081 | NCBI WGS metagenome assembly SDBV01 (sample SAMN10402039, study PRJNA504765) | marine sediment metagenome | isolation source: marine sediment core GS10_PC15, 223 cmbsf | place: Arctic Ocean: Southern Knipovich Ridge | collected 2010
TTGATATTCTTGGTAAAATAATGGGAGTATATACAGATATCATTACTACGGTTAATACTACCATCAAACAAATAAATTTTATTGTTGCTGAACTGAGTACAGGCATGATTTGGTATCGTCCTGAACATGCTATTACATGGGAAGGCATCAAAAATATTACATCAGATGTAGAGCTATTTATACGTGATGTTTATGCGTATGTAATTCATCTGGATATAAGTGGTGTAGTTGTACGTATTCAAACTGTTTTTAAAAGGCCATTCAGCGTACTTTGGCTAATTGGAGAATTGCTTTTCCTTCTTATTATGATCTTATTATTAAAACTATGGTTACCAATAGTCACTAATAGGCTGTTATTAGTTCCTAAAAAATATAGGGGGCTGCGAACATTTATCTTACTACTTGCAGTTATTATATCATTTATTCACAAGCATCTTATAGGTATTATTTTTTGGTTAGCTTTATTTATCGGCACTAAGTTTCATATCATCCTTGATTCATATTTATATATAGTATTCTATTTGTTCTCTATTCCTTATTTACTGTATTTATTTAATAAATTTATTCGTTTTTTTATCAGTTTTAATATACAGCATGAATATGTATTTTTGGGGAAAGAGTTTCAAAAACGTTTTGTCATTGTTTTTTCTACATTCACTTATGCAACAATCATTATATTTTTCTTTAGAGAAGCTTTTATCCTAGCGAACTATCCAAAATCTGAGCTGCCGAATATCTTGCTTGCTCTTAATTTTATCCTTTTCCAAATATCACTTATTTCTTTAGCTACTAAAGAGCAAATTTTAAGCACTATACCAATAACAAATGAGCTGTGGAGGTGGATACGCACACAGGTTGATCAATATTATTATCTTATTTTGTTGTTTGTTATCGCTATTATTGTGATGAGTAACCCTTGGGTTGGTTTTGGCAGGCTTGTTTTATATATATTATCTCGATTATTATATACAGCTTTATTAATACGATTATTATTCTGGATAAATGGTATATTACGACGATTAGCCTCTCGCATATTCTTTCATACTGAAGAAGAAGTTGTACGAGAACGATTTACCTACGCTAAAACCTGGTACGGTCTTTTTGTTATTGCGTTATTTCTCACCTTTGTATTTTTAGGTCTTATTATAGGTGCAAAATTCTGGGGATGGCCGGAAGCGCTTACCAAAATTAAAAGCTTAGAAGCCCTAGGAGAATTGATCAAAGCGCCACTGATTGAAGGTACTATAATTTCAACATTATCTATTGTGAAAATTATAGCATTTATTGCTATCGGTTTTTTGGTATCCTTTGCTATTAATCGTTTTGTTTTGGGGAGAATTTTTAATTTACTTTTAGTTGATCCTGGCATTCAAAATACAATTTCTAGTATTACTCGCTATGTAACGCTGTCTGCATTTATTATTATCGCTTTTTATAGTGTAGATTTAGCCGGCGTTATTGCATACTTATATGTATTAATATTAGGTATCGGCTATATTACTAAGGATCCACTGAGTGATTTTATCGCTTATTTTATTATTTTAGTGCAGCGTCCACTCAAAATTGGTGACTATATTAAAGTTGATGAAGAGACAATGGGGGTAGTTCGAAAAATTACTCCTCGTTCAGTTGTGCTACGTAGAAAAAACAGCACAACTATTATGGTTCCTAATTCTGATATAATTCGTAAATCTGTTGTTAATTGGAATTATATTCGTGGATTTATAGCATTCAAGGATATTGTCATAACTATTGCATACGATGAAGATCCTGGAATTGTCAAAGATATTTTATTTAATGTTGTAAGTTCGAATTCTTATATACTTAAAAATCCTAAGCCTATTGTTCGGCTAGAAAATTTCGGTGAATATGGCTATATTTTCTTGATTAGAGGATTTTTAAGTTCAAACTATACGTTGGATCAATGGGATATAATGAGCGATATTAGATTGGAAATTATAAAGGTATTACAAGAGCATAATATTGCTATAGCTTTACCTGTGCGGCTAGTAATAAAAAAGGGGCAAAAAGAAGTGATATCCCATGAGTCTAACGATATACAACAAGAATAAATAAAAAGCAATATTAAGCTCTCGCTTTTAAAGTCGGGTTTTTTTTACTTTTTTTTAATGAGCATCATAAGTTGTGTGTGCCACTCTGTTCTCATTAATCCCATTACAATCATTATGATAGAAAAAGTGATAATGATCAGATTGAGGCCTTTTTGGATAATGCCCAAAGTATGAAGAAGCAGAACTATTCCTGTAACCATTAAAATCATACCTTTATAAGCTTCAGGTAGTTCTTTCCATATTCTATTCATTGTTTTTCCTTTTTAATTCATGAATGTATCTTGTTTTTTAAGGTACACGTACACAGGTATAATGTAAATGATAATAGCGAGCTCTGTTTTTTTGTAGTATATTTGTGCTGCTGTAATAATTCAAGTAGTATCACTATATTTAATATATAAAGGAGTTTATATAGATGAAGATGAAAAATATAATTATTTTTAGTGCTTTTATAACTGTGACGGTAGTTTCTATTTTATTTTCTTTTTCTTCAAGCGATAATCCTAAAGTAGTTGTACAAAATGTTTTGGCTCTTGCTGACATACAGATAAACGGGGAGCGTTCGTGGGATATGGCTGTACATAATGAGGATTTTTATAGCCGAGTATTAAGCGAAGGTTCACTTGGCTTAGGTGAATCTTATATGGATGGCTGGTGGGATAGCAAAGCACTTGACCAGTTTTTTTATAAACTTGTACGTGCAAAGGTAGATGAAAAAGTAAAATTAAGTTGGCCTTTTTTGCGGGCTTGGTTAAAAGCCAAGTTTATGAATTTACAATCAAAATCACGAGCATTTGAAGTTGGTGAACATCATTATGATTTGGGTAATGAGTTGTTCCAATTAATGCTTGATAAACGTATGGTATATTCATGTGGGTATTGGAAACATGCAACAAATCTTGATGAAGCACAAGAAGCAAAATTAGAATTGATTTGCAAAAAATTAGGATTAAAACCGGGAATGAAGGTGCTTGATTTAGGATGTGGCTGGGGATGTTTTGCGCAGTATGCTGCGCAAAAATATGGTGTTGAAGTAGTCGGGGTGAGTGTATCAAAAGAACAGTTGAATTATGCTCGTCAATTGTGTAAAGATTTGCCAATTGATATTCGTTTGCAGGATTATCGTGATCTTAATGAAACATTTGATCGTATAGTTTCTCTCGCTATGTTTGAAGCTGTTGGTTATAAGAATTTTAAAACGTATATGGAGGTTGTACATCGTTGTTTGAAGGATGACGGTTTATTTTTATTGCATACAATTGGCAATAATACATCAACGATTACCGGTGAGCCGTGGATGATGAAATATATTTTTCCTAATGGCGTACTTCCTTCAATTAAACAAATTGGTGAAACTATCGAAGGGTTATTTGTCATGGAAGATTGGCATAATTTTGGTGCAGATTATGATAAAACTTTAATGGCATGGTCTGCTAATTTTGATAAGCATTGGCCAAAAATTGCTTCCAAATATGGTGAGCGATTTTATCGTATGTGGAAATATTATCTACTTGCATGTGCAGGAAATTTCCGTTCTCGTGATTTGCAGTTATGGCAGGTGGTTCTATCTAAACAAGGGGTAGAAGGAGGCTATACGCCCATTCGATAGTACAGCGTAATGCAGAAAGTATCAAAAATTATTCTTTTAAAAGGCTTACGCTTGATTTTGATTCGCAGACTCGGCAGTTATCTAACACTCTATGGTTGGAAACAGGAAAAGAAGAATGGCAGCCAATTAAACTTAATTTACCAGCAAAGTGACATTAATGTTAGGGATCTCAGGCTTTTTCTGTTTCTTTAGATATATATTGTATTAAAATACTTGTTACCCAAATAAAAAATGCAATAGCTATAATGACTCCCCATTCAATTATTCCTAAACTAACTGTTTTAAAAATTCTTTGGAATACAGGTATATAAATAATTAATAGTTGTAGGCCAAGTGAACTTATTAATGCGATAATAAGCCAGTAATTTGATAAGAAACCAAGATGATACTGAGATCTAATTATTTGAATTCTTACAAGTTCTAATACAACGAGCATAGTGAGTGCCATTGTATGTGCTAATGATGCGCTTGTACGAAGACCAAAATGACAAGCTGCAATAGCGCCAATAGATAATATGATCCCAATTATAAAAAGTCGAATAGCAAGAAAGAATGAAAGAATAGATTCTGAAGGTTTTTTTGGTGGTCGTTCCATAATATGAGGATCAAAAGGATCAAGAGCTAATGCGATTGCTGGAAGGCCATCAGTGACAAGATTTAACCACAAAAGATGAATAGGCAAGAGCGAAACAAAAGGATTTCCTTCAGGATCAACAAATCCAAATAATGTTCCTATAAAAATTACAAGGAGCTCAGCAATATTTGAAGATAAGAGATAATTAATGAATTTAATAATATTATCATAAATACCTCGGCCTTCCTCTACCGCATTAACAATTGAAGCAAAGTTATCATCCATAATTACCATATCAGAAGCTTCTTTTGCGACTTCTGTGCCAATAATACCCATAGCAATACCAATATCTGCAGCTTTAATTGCTGGTGCATCATTGACACCATCCCCTGTCATAGCTACAATTTCTCCCTGTGATTTCCAAGCTTTAATGATACGCATTTTATGAGCTGCTGAAGCTCGTGCATAAATAGCTATTTGACGAACATTATTGTTAAGGGATTCATCGCTCATATTATTAAGCTCAGTGCCATCTATTGCTATAGAATCTTTATCTAATAATTCTAATTCTTTTGCTATCGCAATTGCTGTTTCTTTATTGTCTCCCGTTATCATAACAGTTTGAATGCCGGCTTTTTTACACGTTTGAATAGCTTTTTTGACTTCTGGTCGTGGTGGATCCATCATAGCAATGAGGCCAACAAAGACGAGATTTTGTTCTAATGACTCATTAATAGGTTCCTGAGGATTAATATCACGATAAGCGAAAGCCAAAACGCGCAATGCTTGACTTGCAAGTTGTTTGTTAGCATTGAATATCTTTTTTTTGTATTCCTCAGTTAATTGAATTTGTTTTCCGTTAATCAGCATCATGTCGGAATAATGCAAAAGGATATCAGTAGCTCCTTTAACAAAAAGTCTACGTCCTGTTGGCGTGTCTCTTAGCATACTCATTCTTTTACGTTCAGAATCAAAGGGAAATTCTTGAAGAAGTGGAGATTCCAATTCTAAATCTTTTTTTGTAAATTCAGCTTTGCCAGCAGCGGTAAGTAATGCACCTTCAGTCGGATTTCCTGCAACGAACCATTGTTTATCTTTTTCATAAATGTTTGCATTATTGCATAAAGTGCCAATTTTGAGAATAAGTATTAATTCTGCAATGTTTGTTGGATTAAATTTTGTTCCGTTAGATGTAAAAGTACCTTCTGGATTATAACCAACACCAGTAACATCTATAAATGTTTCATTAATCCAAATATTTCTGACGGTCATTTCATTTTGGGTGAGAGTGCCGGTTTTATCGGTGCAGATGACTGAAGTTCGTCCTAATGTTTCTACTGAGGGTAATCGACGAACAAGAACGTTTCGCTTTGCCATTTTTTGGACACCAAGAGCGAGAGCAATTGTCATGACGGCAGGTAGGCCTTCAGGTATTGCTGCGACAGCAAGACTTAAAGCGATAAGAATCATAGTGATAATATTGCTTCCTCGTAAAAAACTCAATGCTAAAATAATAGCAATAATACCAAGGCACATACCCACTAATCGATATCCTAACTGTTCAATTTGGATTTGCAGCGGTGTTTTTTCTTTTTCTTCTACTTGTAGCATAGAGGCGATTTTTCCAAGTTCTGTTTCTTGCGCAGTTTCTGTAATTACCATACGTCCTTTTCCGCTCACAATAATTGTTCCCATAAAAGCCATGTTTTTTTTGTCAGCTATCGATAATTCTTTATCGGGTAAAATTGTTGCTACCTTGGATACAGGCATTGATTCTCCTGTTAATGCAGCTTCTTGAGTTGAAAGTTGAACTGTATGAACTATTCTACCATCTGCTGGCACACGGTCTCCAGCTTCAAGAGCAACAAGGTCCCCCGGAACAATATTGCTTGAAGGTATTATTTGTAACTTTCCTTCTCGAATGACTCGTGAGGTTGGTTTGATCAATTTTTGTAAAGCTTCAAGTGAGCGTTCTGCACTATATTCTTGAATAAAACCTATAAGAGCATTAAGAAAGATAATTACTCCGATAGATACAGCATCTATCCATTCTCCTAAGAATCCAGAAATAATAAGTGCTCCGATAAGTATCCAAACGATAAAACTGGAAAATTGATTAATAAAAAGTTTAAAAGAAGAAATTCTTTTTTGTTCTGGTAATTGATTTAATCCAAATTTTGTTAACCGTTGGATTACTTCAAATTCTTTTAAGCCTTCAGTAATGTTAGTCTTTAAATGTTGAGCAATTTTATCGATAGAATATTGCCACCATTGATTTGTAAGGTTTACTTCTTCATTGTTTTTCATGCTGAAGGTCTTTCTGTTTCTTTTTTGATTGCTGGTAAAGGCATACCACGCCAGATAACATAAATAGCAGGAATAACAAAAAGCGTGAGTAAAGTTAAAGTTATTAGTCCGCCCCACAGTGGTGCAGAGATTCGTTGAGCGACATCGGAACCTATACCTGTGCTAAACATGATCGGAATTAATCCAACAATATTAAGACCGACCGCCATAAGTAATGGTCTAACTCTGGAAGAGCCATGTTCTACAACCATGTTCATTAAATCTTTTTTTGAATCCATAGTTCCCGCTTTAGACCATAATGAAAAACCTTCCTCAAGGTATACCATCATTATTGAAGTTGTTTGAGCAGCAATGCCAAGTAATGCAATCATGCCGACCCAAACCGCAACTGACATATTGTAATTTAAAGCATATAACAACCAAATTGCGCCCAATGAAGCAAATGGCACAGAAAGCATAATAATTAATGTCTGCCAAAAACCACGAAAATTAAAAAAGAGAATAACAGCAATGAGGAGTAACGTAAGGGGAAGGGCGAACATCATACGTGCCTGCATGCGTTCAAGGTATTCATATTGCCCAGTCCATTTGAGATGGTAACCAGGAGGCAATGTTAGATGTTGCGTTACTGCTGCTTTTGCTCGTGTAACATAACCACCTAAATCTTCATCTGAAGTATCGATGTATACCCAGCCACTCAATGAACCCATTTCATCTTTAATCATTGGCGGTCCCATGGTGGCTTCTATTGTACCTAATAATTCCAAGGGGACATGCTCAACTCTGTTTGTGGTACTATTGTTGTTATTGTCTTTTTTATCTTGATGTATTGATACGCGTTGTTTTTTAATAGGAACAAGTACTTTTTTTAATTGTTCAATATCATTGCGTAATTCTCGTGGATAACGAACATTGATTTTGTACCGTTCTCTACCTTCAATAGTCGTATCTACATCAATACCGCCTATCGATGTTTCAATGATTTCCATAACATCCATAACGCGTAAACCATAGCGGGCAATTGCTTTGCGATCAGGTATAAAATCGATAAAAAATCCTCCCATTTCTCGCTCAGCATATACACTTCGAGTTCCCGGGACTTGTCTTAAAATCTCTTCCAAACGTTCTCCAATAGCATTAATTTTGACCAGATCATCACCAAAAACTTTAATACCGACTGGGGTGCGGATGCCAGTTGTTAACATGTCTATGCGTGCTTTAATCGGCATAGTAAAAGCATTTTGTACTCCTGGAATTTGCAGAGCCTCTTCCATTTGGGCAAGTAAACGTTTTTTTGTCATACCAGGACGCCATTTAGATTGAGGATGAAAGACAATCACTGTTTCGATCATTGATAGAGGGGCAGGATCAGTTGCAGTTTCTGCGCGACCTACTTTACCAAAGACTGTTTTTACTTCTGGAAAACTACGGAAAATTTTATCTTGTGTTTGAACTAATTGTTTTGCTGCCTCAATAGATATGCCTGGTATGGTGACCGGCATAAAAAATAATGTTTCTTCATCAAGCGGAGGCATAAATTCTGATCCCAAGCGGAAAAAGATTGGAATGGTAGCTAATATTAATACTAAAGATCCGATAGCAACTAAATAACGATTGCGTACACAAAAATGTAACAAAGGACGATATGCTGCGATGCATAATCTATTGATTGGGTTTTGCATGGCTGGTCGTATGTTTCCTCTAATAAATAGAACCATAAGTGCAGGAACTAAGGTAATTCCCAAAAGAGCACCAAAGGCAACAGAAAAAGTTTTAGTATAAGCTAGTGGAGAAAAAAGCCGTCCTTCTTGAGCTTGCAATGTGAATACAGGGATAAAAGCAACAACAGTGACAAGTAATGAGGCAAAAATACTTGGTCCGATTTCTTTTGCAGCTTCAATAATTATTTCTTCGCGTGAATGATTACCATTGTTGTTTTCCAGTTTGCGATGAGCATTTTCTATCATGATCACAGCAGCATCAACTACATCGCCAATGGCAATGATAATACCTGCGAGTGACATAATATTTGTTGTTAATCCCATGTAGTACATAGGAAGAAATGAAACAGCTACTGCTATAATTAGAGCAATAATGGAAATAACAGCTGACCATAAATGAAAAAGAAATAGAATAATAATTAAGGAAACCATAATTATTTCTTCAATAAGGGCTATTGATAATGTATTCATTGAATGCTTAATGAGTTCTGAACGGTCATAGGTAGGAACAACTTTAATCCCTGGAGGAAAAGCTGGTTGCATTTCTGCCAATTTTTCTTTAACGCCATTAATAACATTAAGAGCATTTTCTCCATAGCGCATGACAACAATGCCCCCAACAACTTCACCTTCGCCATTTAATTCTGCAAGTCCCCGCCGCATATTACCACCAATTTGTACGCGAGCTATATCCTTAATTAAAATTGGTGTTCCTTTATTATCAGTGCCAACAACAACCTGTTCTAACATGTTTTTATCAGTTATATAACCTCGGCCACGCACAGCATATTCATGTTCGGCTAGTTCAATAACGCGGCCACCAACTTCACCATTTGATCTGCGAATTGCTTCTTTTACATCTAGTAACGATAAACGATATGCTTGCAATTTGATTGGATCGATCTCAACTTGATATTCCTTTTGATAACCGCCAACACTAGCAACTTCAGACACTCCAGGTACAGATAACAGCCAATAACGTAAATACCAATCCTGAAAACTACGCAATTCTTGCAGATCATGTTTGCCTGTTTCATCAATTAATGCATATTCAAATACCCAACCAACGCCAGTTGCATCGGGGCCCAATTGTGGTGAAACCCCTTGGGGTAATTGGCCTTGCAGATTGGATAAATATTCAAGTGCTCGACTTCGTGCCCAGTAAATATCAGTACCATCTTCAAAAAGAACAAATACAAAAGATAATCCGAACATGGTAAAACCACGAACAACTTTGACTTTAGGGACACCAAGAAACGTGGTAACAATAGGATAGGTGATCTGATCTTCCACAAGATTGGGGCTGCGTCCAGGCCATTCGGTAAAAATAATAACTTGTGTATCAGAAATATCTGGTAATGCATCAAGTGGCGTTCGCCGAATAGCCCATGCAGTCCAAATTAATATAATGGTTGTACAAATAAAAACTAAAAGACGATTTCTAGAACAAAAATCAATAATTGTTGCAATCATTACTGCTGCTCCGATAGAATTAATTTCTTTTTATTTATATTGTTTATCTATATCCCGTGTCCCTTCATTCCCCCACCCTTTAATGCTTTAATTCGACTTTCTGAATCAAGAAGGAATTGTGCGCTCGTTACCACCAATTCTCCTTTTGCAAGGCCTGATAACAGTTGATAAAAAGCATCAGCTTTAAAGCCGAGTTTGACTTCTCGGGGTTCAAAAGATCCTTTTCCTTTTGAGACAAAAACTATTTTTCTTTTACCGGTATCAATAATTGCTTCTTCAGGGACAGCAAGTGCTCTACCCATAGCTAGATTGAGGCTAACCGTTGCATACATTCCAGGTTTAAATTGTTGTTGAATATTATCAAGTTCAAATCTAACTTTTACGGTACGGGTACTTGCATCAAGGACATAATCGATGAATGTTACCTGAGCTTCAAATAGTTTACCAGGCAGAGAAAGAAGTTCGATGTTTGCAGGCTGTTTTAGCTTAATAAAAGAAATAGCATCTTCATAAATATCTGCTACTATCCAAATATGTGAAAGATCAGCGATAGTATAGGTATTAATTCCTGGGCCAACATTCATGCCAGTAAATGCGTTTAGATGTAATACAATACCATCAAACGGTGAACGTATAATTAATGTTTTTGTTGGAATTTTATTGCGTTTTAAGAGATCAATTTGCTCGGAGGAAATATCCCATAATTCTAAACGTCGTCGAGTTGAATAGAGTAATTTTTTACTTTCTCGATTAAATTCTTGTGCAAACCGCCCTTTAATTGGCTGATCAAGATCTTTGAGTGCTAGAAGATATTCTTCTTGTGTTGCTAATAAATCTTGACTGTAGACGCTGAAAAGAGGCTGATCTTTTTGGACAGGCATATTAACAAAGTTAACATACAACTCTTCTATCCATCCATTAAATTTAGTTTGTATATTTGCTATACGTGTTTCATCAACTTCAACAATACCAACAGTGCGAACTGTTTTTGTTAATTCTCGCACAATAATTTCTTCAGTTGTTATCCCCAAAAGTTGCACACGTGTTGGATCGATAGTAACTGCAGAATAGCCAGGAATTGATGATTGACTAACAGGTGAAGGTGCTAAATTACTGATTAATTGCGTACCGTAACACAATAGTAAAGAAAAAAATAATATTATGAGCATAAAAATTCCCTCTTATTGAAATTGACTGTTCCCCATAATTTTTCGTTTAGCTGAGCTATACGAGTTGTTTTAATTGATGATTCAAGTTCATCAAAAAGTTGGACTATTTTTTTATTATTTAGTCTATGTTGTGCTGGAGTTTGTACATTATGTATATTAAGTATCGGTTGATTAGCTATGGCTGGTTTAGGATGTATGATTTTTTCTAATGGGGCTCCTATTTCTCGTTCAAGTTCTGCTAATAAAATTTCTCGTTCTACACGAACTCGTTCGTATGAAAATTCATTATTTTGTAACTGGCGCCGTGTATCAAGAAGGATTAAAAATGTTTCTTTTCCTTCTCGATAATTGGTTTCTTGTGATGCAAGTGTTTTAATGGTTGTTGGAATTATTGCTGTTTTATACAGGATAATACGTTCTTCTGCAGCATTGATTTTAGCTAATATTTCTTTAATGCGTCCACGAATTATAGCCCGTAAATTACTGAAAGCAAACGTATGCGCTAAAGCTTTTGCTTCAGCTTCTTGAACTTCACGCTTTTGTTTTTGATTAATCCAAATTGGTATATTGAATCCGATATTAATTCCCCAAGCATTTTTATTTTTACTTGGCCTACTTTGGATCATCAATTCAAAGATAAAATCAGGATAATATTCTTGCCTGGCAAGCCGAGCGCGTGCCTCTTCTTCTCCAATCATCGCTTGAATGCCATGTAATTCAGGACGTTCTCGTATCGCAATAGACTCAAGATAATTATAATCTAAATTAAAAACTGGATGAAAAGATTCTTCAGGCTTGCCAACATGATTTGATGGTGCACGATCTAAAAGTGCATTGATCATAGCAATGAATGTTTCTTGCTCGCTGTCCAGAACCAAAAGCTCTTCATCCAAAAGTTGCAATTCAATATGCGCTTTATAAACATTGCTTTGTGGTCCTCTGGCAGTTTTATATAAAGCGCGTGCACTATCAATAAAGCGGGAGATAATGATACGGTTTTGTCTATTGATCTGGTGTGCAGTTTGATTAAGGAAAAGAAGAAAATATAATCTTTTTGTTTGTACAATTAACTCTTGATATGTTGTTATTTCTTCATTGTATAAGATATCACGTTGTTGCTCAGCAATTTCTCCTCGTATACGTAATTTTCCAGGAAATGGAATTGTTTGTATAAATTTATACCTTCTTTCTGCTATAAATTCTCTTCTAGGTCCGAATGTATTACTTATGGTTCTGAATAAAAATTGAGGATCATCAAGTATTTGCACACGAGGGATAGCAATAGTTGCTGCTTTGACTCGTTTACGCGTAGCTGCTAACTCTGGATTTCGTTTAATGACCTCATTAATTAATGGTTGCAGCTTGAGAGAGGCTTGGCTTGCGTTATCTGTGCACATTAAGTTGAAAATAAACGATGCTAAAACGAAAAATAATAATAGCTTCATACTCACACATTTTTTAGAATGACCTTCTGTTCAAAAATAGACAAAGATTCTGATATATACAAGAACTATTTAGGAAGATGGTTAATAACCAATAACAATTAGAAAAAATAGTAAGCAGCCAAAAGGAACCGTACATTATTAACGGGAACTGGATTATCTATTTTGCCTTTGTTATTAATGGTGCCAAAAGCTGCTCGTGTATATTCAAGTTCTGCACCAAAAACGACTGGCTCAAGATGCCATCGTACACGAGGGGACACTCTTATGACATGATCTATTCCTTGATCAACTTCTTCTCGAACGCGTCCCAAAGAAAAAACAAACGGTATTGTATTACCCGCTTGATCGGTACCTGTTGGAATAATTTCAGTTCGTGCTCCAAGATTTTTGGTATAACCAATAAAAATTCCTGGTTCTACTTTTTTACTGATGGTTAAATCGAGCCATAGTGAAATGTTATTAATGTTGGTATATTCCCGTTTTTCAGTTTGTTTATCTACACTTTTTACTGCGTAACCTCCTAACATGCTATGATCTGTGCTGTTTTGATTAAAAATAATTTTTGTATTGATATGGACTGTTTCCCAATTAAATGCAGCATAAGCAAG
>SDBV01009436.1_pt1 | contig 12978 bp, 17 predicted proteins | sample 2277081 | NCBI WGS metagenome assembly SDBV01 (sample SAMN10402039, study PRJNA504765) | marine sediment metagenome | isolation source: marine sediment core GS10_PC15, 223 cmbsf | place: Arctic Ocean: Southern Knipovich Ridge | collected 2010
CCTTTCAAACCTGTCGATCCTATTGGACCTGTAGAACCAGTTGGACCAATATCTCCGGTCGGTCCTATAATTCCTTGTGGTCCAGTTAAACCTATTGATCCTGTAGGTCCAATATCTCCCGTGTCACCTTTTAAACCCGTAGGTCCAGTAACTCCCTGAATACCTTGTGGACCTGTCGGACCTATATCTCCTGTATCGCCTTTCAATCCTGTTGGACCCGTTACACCTTGTATTCCTTGCGGGCCTGTTAATCCGATAGGACCGGTTACTCCTATATCGCCTGTGGGTCCAGTATCACCAGTTGGTCCAGTAGAACCTAAAGTTGTGACACCACTAACAGCATCAGAATCAATAGCACCAATAATTATTTTTAATCTTTGTTTATTATCATTAGGTACTTTATATGTTCCATCGCTTACAGTGACAACGGTAAATTGACCAAAGAAAATTCCAGCTAAGTTAGTGTTACTAACTTGCCACACATATTTAAAAATAGAACCAAGAATATCTTCAATTGTTCCTGCTTGATCTAAAACTTTTGCATTCCCAAGGCCATCTCTCATAGTAAAAGTGACAACAGCATTTGTAAAATCTATATCTTCGCCTTCAGGATTATTTTTTTCATCTAAAAGTTGCATCTCAACAGCAGGAGCAGTCGCATCCTTGTCTATTCTTAATATCTTTACTCTCAATAGCTCGTCTTGAAAGAACTGGAATACAGGCATTTTTCTTTCCTATCATTTGAATTTAATTGACCATATATCTTCACCTAGGAAATTCCACTCTATTCTTTCACAATCAGGCTTGTCTGGATTAAAAACATTAGACGCATTAGAAAGTAACATAGTTCCATCTTCCAAACCTATCCAACCATGCATCCATCTAGGCGGGATATAAAGCATTTGCATCTTCTTATCTGTCATTGTGTATTCTTGATACCATTCTGTTTGAGCAAATTCTTTAACAAATTCTTTTTTTGTTCTTTCGCTATTATGTTGTGGATAAATAGTTGCATCACCAACATCGTTTCCTTGTCCCTTATACCATTCGTTATATATCTCTTTCATTTTATCATAATGAAAAAGAATAAACTTGGCAGTACCTTGAACAATATTAAAATAATCAATCAATGCATTATGACAATGAAAAGCTCTGACTGTTCCTTTTGAATGATTCCGTACTGTGTAGACTTGGCGAATATCTGTTACAACTTCTTCCCAATCTACTCTACAACATTCAGTCAATAATCCACGATCATCTGCATGTGTAACAAGGTCTTTCAAAAAGGGTTTCATTCTTTTATCCTTTAAAAAATACATTACTTAATATGTTTCCAATTTTTTCTACTAACAATATGTGAAATTAATGATCGTGAAATATTAAACATTTTGGCAATTTCTTCTTGTATATAATTTCCCGTCCTATATAGTTTTCTAATCTTTAAAACATCTTTTTCTCTTAATTTATTGCTTGGATGATTTTCACCCTTGTGATTCTTCAAACCCAATTCAAAAGCATGTTTTATATTTTCTGAATGAGTTGTATATTCTAAATTTGATACTTTATTATGTTTCTTATTTCCATCTTTATGATTAACTTCTTTTCCATCTGGACATGGACCTAAAAAGGATTCTGCAACTAATCTATGAATTCTAAAATCTTTTCCTTTTTTTTCTTTTTTATAAAGACGAACATATAAATAACCATGTGAATGTATCAATAATTTTAAAATTTTTCCTATTCTAGTTCCATTAGCTGACTTGATTCTTTTAACTCTACCAAAATTTGAAATTTTGTATGGATAGTTCTTAATTTTTCTCCAAACTTCTTTTTTAACTTTTTCATCCATTTCAAAAATTGTCTTCATGTTAATCCTCTTTAATGTTTCCATATAAACTAACAAACCTACTAACATTAAGTGAGGTGTCCGGCGGAATATCTAACTTTAAATCTTTCAAACTAATTTTATCAATCTCAGGGTTTATACTCTGAGCCATTTCATAAAAACTTTTTCTTTCGCCACCAACATGCAATAAACCTAATGGTCTATTTTCATCTTCAACTATTTTAATTAAAGCTTCTACTAATTTGTCCACTTTTACAAAGCTAGAATATTTATCTTCAAAGGCAGCAGGGTGAGGCCATTCATCCCCTTGAATAAAAGACGTTCTTATTACAGTTGATTTACCATATCCCAAAACAAATTTTTCAGGTTCCCATTTTGTCAAACCATAATAAGTCGTCGGTTCCGTTCTATCGCCTTCTTTATAATTTCCTTGTCTTCCTTTAAAAACATAATCAGTTGAAATATATATCACAAAAATATTCTTCTTAAAAGCAGTCTTTATTACATTCTCAGTTCCAGTTATATTGACCGATCTTGCCATGTGTTTCATATTTTCACATTCTTTAATTCCAGTAAAGGCAGCACAATGAAGTATCAAATCGTCTTCGCTAAATTTATATTCATTTAAATAATCCTGCATCTGCCTTTCTTTTGTTATATCAAAAACATTATGTGGTGGATAATACCAAGCATTCCTAGCTTTCTTTATATTTTTTCCTAATAATCCTGAACCACCTGTGACGAGCACTCTCATATCTATCTCTCATATACAAAAAACTATGAAACATGTTTCCATCTTTTATAATTAATAATTTTTGAAATGCTTTGAGTCTTGACACCAAACATTTCAGAAAGTTCAGAATGACTATATTCTTCATCATTATATAATTTTCTTATTTTTCTTACTTGATTTTTTGTTAATTTTGAGTTATTATTATTTTCACCATCTTGTCTTTCTAAACCTAATTTATAGGCATGTTTATGATTTTCTGATCTTGTTACATATTCTAAATTCCAAATCTCATTATTTATTTTAATTCCATCTATATGATTAACTTCTTTACCTTTCGGACATGGACCTAGAAATGATTCTATAACTAATCTATGAACAAGAGAATTTTTTCTCTTTCCATTTTTACAAAGAACAACCATCAGATAGCCACCGCGAATTAAGCCTGGTTTTAAAATCTTTCCTATGTATGTACTATTATAATCAGAACTATTTCTTTTCACTCTACCATAATTTGAAACTTTATAAGGCCAATTTTTAATCTTTTTCCAAACTTCATCCATTTCAACTAGAACTTTCATTTTATTTCTCTCATGGCTTAAAATCTACATACAAGTTCTCACATTTATTTAACTCAATTAATCTTTTATGATACTCGCTTCCTTGCATGAGATTCTTTGCTCGTTCATTATCTTTAAAAGCCCTATACATTTTCTCTTCTCCGGGCAAATCTGCACGACCGCCCGGCAAATGTGTAAAAGCTCTTTCATCTTCCATATAAATACATGAATATCCTTTTGCTCTTACACGAAGAGAATATTCTGCATCTTCTTCGCCATAGAGTTGCGGTTTAGGTTGATACCAATACCCAAACTCTTCGAATATTCTTTTAGGAATTAAATGACATGCACCACCAAGATTACCACTTGGTTTTGGTCTAACTAATAAACCGTCTATGTTTTCAAGATGATATGAAATCTGCTCAACATTGTATGCAAATACACCACCTTGTTTTATTGTATCGGCAGCTTCTACAAGTTTTGCAAGCCACCCTTCTCTGCGAACAACCATATCATTATCCAATTTTAGATAATAATCTTTAGGACCACGATACCATCCTAAATTATATGCGTAAGGAATCCCTTTATTCTCATTTAATTCAAATATTTTTATTGAAGAAAAAGAAAAAGGAGACTCAAAATATTTACTTTTAGAAAATAAATATTCAAGAGTCTTATCATCACTACCATTGTCTACAATTGTAACTTCAAAAGGATAACCAGCATCAATTTCACTTAAAGCTTTTAAACATTCTTTTGTGTATTCCAATCTATTAAATGTAGCAACAACAATATTAACTATATTCATTACTTTCTCTCACAAAGGTAAATCCCCCTCTTATCTCTATGAGAAGGGCCAGCAACTAAAATGTTAAAATAATCTAGAACTTTTTCTAGATCAGATTGATTTATTTCAAATAATGTCTTAGCTTTCATCTGTGAAAGAGCAGCAGATATATCACTAAAGTGATGAAGGACATTAAGACATAGAATAATATCACATTCAGGGATTTCATCTCCGCCTGTCCATTCTCTAGTTTCTATCCCTTTTATTCCCGTTTCTTTTATAATCATTTCAGCAGTTTTTAAAACTGGCGGTGATCTATCAAGCGCATAAACTTTTCTTGCACCAGACTGAATAACTTTGATTGAAAAATAACAATGAAAGCAACCAAGATCACATATTATTTTATCTTTCCAATCATAATTATTAATTATATTTTGCCAGCTTCTAAAACTCTGAGAATAACCCTTGAAGCCTAAGCACTCAATATCCTGATAATTCTTATCATAATCTAAACTATTGAAGTGTTTTTTTAAACTCATCTTTGTCCAACCAAGAAGTTAGTTTTTTGAATTCAGCAAAATCAATATATTTGTTTTCATACGAATTGAAAAACATAACTACCTTATCTTTTATCTTTTCAATGAATGGTCTGTTGTTATAATAATAATCTTTTTTACATTCATCGTAATTTGGAATCCGTTCATTCCTTGTTTCCAACCTTTTCATCCAAGTTTTAAATTCTGAGCAGAAAACAAAGAACACAGACACATCTCTATGTTCTTCATAATATTTATTAAATTCATCAAACGAATTCGGCCCATTGTTGAATGGGATCGCATCCATTATAAAATGCTTGTCTCCAAGCATACTAAATATTTGTTTTACTTGAGCGGTAAAGTTTTTATTTTGATAATTGAAATTGTTATCAAAACTTATATACTCAATACCATTATCTTTAGCAATCTTCTTAGCAAGTGTAGTTTTACCGCTACAATATAGTCCGCTAAGAAATATTTTCATCTATGGTCAACACTCCATATATGCCATTTTTCATAAGGAAAACGAATGTCGTCATCCTTGCTTTCTTCTAACGTCATATTAGAAAAGAACTGAACAATAGTATTATCTTCTAGATTCATAAAACCATTTGCATATCCCGGTGGAATATACAATACTTGCGGCTTGCTTGCAGACAGAATAAATTTAAATGGTTTAGCATCTTCTTCATCCATTTTAACAACGCCAACTAAAGCAGAGCCGGAAGCAACGTAAACATATTTTGCTTCCCTTCTATGGCCGTGCCATGCTCTTACAAAATTTATACAATGATTTTCAACTTGGTAAAACCTTTTAATGTTTGCAAAACCAAAATCATTTATAAATCTTAACTCACCACGATCATCTACAAAAACATCGCCAGTAATCATTGTTATATCTGTTTCGTCTATTTCTTCAATCATCTTATTTCCTCAACATTTTCTTTAACATACGCAACATTAGAATAAACAGAAGAATTTGGATCAAACAACCTTTTAGCAAAAATCACTTCTCTTATTTCATGCACACCTGTTTCTAAATCAATCAAAGGCGCGCAAGCAATTTCATTTTCCATCTTGTTTCCTGAAACTCTATAATTTCTCATATCTTCAAACATCATATCTTGATAGAAAATATTACAACCATTAAGTGCTTCAGCTATTCTCATTGCCAATGATTTGATAGTTATATTTTCGTCCACAAGATTATAAAGCCCATTTATAGTAGGTCTATTAATCGCGTAATCAATAATATTACCAACATCTTTGACATGAAGAATAGGACGCCATTGTTCTCCGCCAAACACTTTCATTTTCTTTTCTTCAACTGCTTTCTTTGTTAAAACATTCACAACTAAATCTAATCTAATTCTTGAATGTTCATCGCTAATACCATATAGAGTTCCAAGTCTAAATATCAAATGATTTTTGTGATTATCTCTTATATACTGTTCAGCTTTTAATTTAGTTTCAGCATAAACAGATAAAGGATTCGTAGGAGATTCTTCGTCTAGTATATCATCACTCTTTCCATAAACTGAACAAGTTGACATAAAAATAATTCTGCCATTGAAATTATTTACAAGCCATTTGACAGATTCAAAATTTATCTCTTCTGTTAGATTAGGATCAACTGCGCAAGCACCATCTCCAACCAATGCGGCAAGCCATACGATTGTATGATAATTTCTAATCACGCAACCAAGTTTTTCTTTATCTCTAATGTCACCGCGAATAAAATCTACATCCTTTAAATATCTATCTTCATATAAAAGAGAATCATAGACAGTTGTGAGAATATAATCATCTTGTTTTAATAATCTATCTACTAAATGTCCACCAACATATCCTGCACCACCTACAACTAAGACTCTCTCTTTCATAACTGAGTTCCTAATAAAAAGTTAATTACTTTATTTGAAACTAAACCATCTACATATTCATCGGGAATTGCATTTTGTTTCATAGTACGAATTCGTTTGAAACACTCAACAATTCTATCTGTTTCCAATCCAGAAACAATATGCGCGCCAGCTTCTATAGTTTCTGGTCTTTCAGTCGAATCTCTTATAATTAAACATGGCTTCTGAAAAATACAAGCCTCTTCTTGGACTGTACCACTATCAGTAATAATAACTTCAGCATTATATTCTAACTCAATGAATGTTTTAAAATCAACTGGTTCACAAGCATCCAATCCATCAAACTCATAATTCAATCCTTTTAATTTCTCTCTCGTTCTTGGATGAACACTAAAAATTATTTTCTTCTTAGTCAACTTATATATTTTTTTCAAAGCATCAATAATATTCAAAAGTCTAATAGGGTTATCTACATTCTCTGCTCTATGGGCAGTAACTAAAATATGATTCTTCCCTGAACCATTAAGACCAGGCCATCTTTGTTTTTCTGTCATCACTTCAAAAATTGGATTGCCACATTTAAATATTCTATTCTTTGGATAACCATATTGAAGCAAATTCTCTCTACTATTTTCTACATATGGAAGATTGAAAGAAGAAATAGAATCAATCATAATTCTATTCTTTTCTTCTGGCACTTTCATATCGTAGCATCTATTGCCAGCTTCCATATGATAAATAGGATAACCCATTCTTTCAGCAACTATAGCAGCAGCAAGAGATGAATTAGTATCTCCGAGAATTAAAACTTTATCCGGTTTTTCATGCTGCAACACACTACCAATTCCATCTATCATCTTTCCAAATGTAACATAAAATGGATTGGAAATTATTTTAGGTTCAGGCGAACTTAGATGCATTACATCATGTGATCTAGTGCCTAAATCATAATCAAATTTTCTTGTTTCAAATTCTTCAAAAAAGATTGTTGAAAGTTTGTCATCGTAATTTTGACCAGTCCACAAAGTAACATGGTCACAAGCGTCATCTAACTTTTTCATAATAATAGACAAACGTATGATCTCAGGTCTAGTGCCTAAGATAGTCATTACTTTCATTTTGTCACCTCTTCAATTAAACTTAACCACTTACGTTTACAAGAAAGTTTATCTAATTTCATATCAAAAGCATATTGCCTTGGTTTAAACCAACTATAGTTCCCCATGACATAATCAAGAGTTGCAACAAAATCATCATGTGTTTCAGAATCTACTCTCATTCCCCACAAACCAGCTTTAATAAACTCTTTATATATTCCAACTGACGTTGCAACAATTGGAACATCACACGCCATTGCTTCAACACCAGCAAGATGCAAAGTCTCTACTTTTGAAGTACAAAGTAGAACCTTCGATCTTCTTAAAATATATCGAAGTGAATTATGATCTATTTTATTAAACACTTTCACCCTTGGATGACTAGCACTAAAATCATCCTTCATAACCAAAGCAAATTTATATTTCGTCTTTTCAATCAGACTCAAAATTATATCAAATCCTTTTGGATTAATTTTCGAGTCTCCAACATAAACTATGTCATATATTTTTCTACTATCAGATGGACGAAAGAATTCAAAGTCAGTTCCTAAAGGAATTACATGATATGGTTTATGAACAAAATTTTCATATTCATCGCAGATGAATTTGGAATTAAAAACTACTGCATCAACTCCATTACAAATTTCTAACTGTGATAACTTATTAGAAACTTCTAAATGATCTTGAAGTAAAGCAATTTGCTTCGTCTTAATATGTAGCTTTCTAAAATATGTTGCGTTTCTAATTATATAATCAGGCGGACCATTTTCTTCAGCATCTTTTTCTATTCTGTCTGCAAGATAATCGAATTTTGTATATCCACCAGTTTTATCTTCTAGACCAGGAAACCATTCCAATAAATCATGCCAGAATGTTATCGTTCCCGGAATCGTTGTTAAACAATCATTAACTAGCCAACCTACTTGAGTCATTATTCTTTACCTTTTATCAAACAATTAAACATTATTCCATCATATACTTCAAAATTTAGAACTTCGTATCTTTTAAAATCACTCTCTTCAATCCCACATCTATGTACCTCTTCTGGATATACATGATTTTGCGGCTGAAATCCAAGTGGCGAATTCACAATTATATATTTAAAGTTCTTGACAGCAGTTTCTAAAACATATATCATGTCTTCTTTTTCTAAATGTTCTAGTATGTCGCCAAATATAATTAGCTGACCGCTTATTTTAGATATAACATTTATAATATCATCAACAATTATAACACTATATATTTTTCTTAAATTAAATTTATCTATATATATAGGATTCTTTTCTATGCCAGCTATATTTACATCATCAAAAAAATAATTTAATATCTTTCCATAAAAGCCATCGCCAGCACCTACATCGTAAACACTTTTTGGCTTTATTTTAAGAAGTTGGTCAATTGTAATATCATTCACAGATGAATTATGTTTCCATGTATGGAATGGCAATTCATGCTTCATGAAACAATACTCTTCTACCATGTTCCATTCTAACTATTGTTAAACCAGGTTCGCAAATTGGTAAAGTTAAACAATCAAGATTTGGATACACTCTATGAATCCAATCAACGATCTTATATGAATCACCACAATAACCTGGATCAATTAAATGTTTTTGTGCAGGATCAGTATCATGAATAAAAATAATTCCGTCAAAATTCAAAATATCTAAGGAATGCATGAAATCTTTTTTTACTTGTTTATATTCATGATCTGCATCTATGAATATTGCATCAAACTTTTCTAAATTATTTTCAAAGAATTCATCTGTTGTAGATAAATGAAAAACTCCTTTAAATTTTATTTTCATTTTATTCACAATATCAACAGCAACACAATTACCAACACTCGGCCAAATCTTTTCAAATGTTTCACCTTCATATATCCCAAGTTCTAAATAAGATTTAACATTAGGCATTGACTGAATGATTGTTGAGATAACTAAACTATGATTCATCAAGTTCTCCAGTTTGTATATGATACACCAGAGAATCAAATACAGTTAAATGTTTGACTTTAAATATTTTATCTAAAATATCTTCGAAGAAATAAGCATCGCCAGATTTAACTACTGGTCCATTACAAGTTCCAATACCATCTTCATAAATATTTCCTTCTGGATAACCACCAGCTTCAAGAAATATTTCTTTGTTAAAGACACATGGCATATACAAACCGCCAGAATGAAGGCTTTCACTTCTATTATGAATATAATAATCTAACCATCGTTCTGCTTTAAATTCTTTTGGAGTTTTACCAAAGTCTTTAACTAGAGCATGTTTGCCGCTTAAAAGTTTTCCGCTTTCTACCAATCTACTACATGGAACTATTTTCATTAAATCAAAACCATTCAATAAAGTTTCTAACCATCCCGGACCAAAAGCCATATCAGAATTAACAAAGCAAATATTTTCATATCCACTTGTTCTAGCTGCATTGTTCCAACAACGATAAACTCTATTCAAATAATAATCGTCCTGTCTTTTATCACTATATATACTTATATTTACATCTTGAAGTTCAGATAATCCTGCAATGATTTCGTCAGTTGCATCATTCGCAACTATTCTAATTCCTACCTTCCATCCACGAACTTTATTGAAATCACTTCTAAGTTGTTCATAAATAAAGTTTAAATAATCTAATGATTTGTAAATCAGAGTTATGATCTCAATTTCTTTCTTCATAAATTTCTCTAATTCTTTTTTTATCTTTAGGATTCACCTCATCATTTATTACAAACCAATCAGGAATCATTTCATTTGCAAGTTGTTCAACTTGTAGACTGTCTTCGTTAAGAAATCTCTCTATAGTTTCTGCTTTAAGTTTAGAACCTAATATATAATCTTTTGCATCTGTTTTATCCCAAAATGTATCTGGAATAGATTTATAATGATTAATCCTTCTAATAATTTGATTGTCGGTTGCAAACCCTCTATGAATTAAACTATATTTAAATCGAACACCTCTATCAACACCTTCAGGATATTGTTCTCTATGCAAACCGCCAACAGGATTAAACTTCAACTTTCCATTATTTCTCCATATCGCACAAATACCTTTGTCATGTAACCAATCAAACAAACTATCTATACGATAGTGAATATCATTTCTCCAAAGATTGTAATGTCCTAAAACAATAGAATCTACATTCTCTTTATTAAGATGAGATTCTAAAATCATTTTTAATATAAATGCATTTTGATTAGTCAATCTTGCATCAATTATTGTATCGCCGTCTAACCAAATAATCCAATCTGTATCTGGTTGTTCTTCTAATAACTTTGTCAACAATATATCTTTACATTTCATTTCATTTGTGAAATCATTTACAGGCGATTCAATAACAACAGTGTTCTCAAACTTCTTATAATATTCTTTACTTCCATCAGTAGAATCCTGATCGTAAATATAAATCGAATCACAGAATTCCATTGTCTTGAACCAATTTTTTAAGTTTCCATTTTCTAATTCATTTCTTAATTGAGCAAAACCTACGATCTTCATTCGAATACTCCACGCATAATCCTACCAATAGTATTCTTATACGATCTGCAATTTTGCTCATTTACAGAAGACTCATATTGTTGAGACACAGTATGTCCAGCATACCAATGAAATCCTATTGCGTTTTCATCTTCTAGAATTTCAAGTGTGTCTGTTGTATAAAATTGATTAATCATAGAAGCGTCTAAAAGATAAACAGTTTTAGGATCAATGTAAATAGGCTTTGAATTTGAAAATGCATTCTTCACTTTTATAATGCTATCAAATTTTCCATTTAAAAGATTCGAACCAATTGATTGATAATTTGTTGGGTCAAATCTTGAATAGCACAATTCACTTACATATTTCCAAAATTCATTTCCAGCATTGCCAAATATAAAACCTATAGCTGATAGTCTGTTTGAGTAAACACATATTCCTGTATCTGCCTCATTATTTTCTTCTCTATTTATATTCATAGAGTTCATAGGTTTTGTATATATAATATCAAAGTCAGACCACACACCGCCCTCTTCAGATAATAATTTCCAGCGTAAGAAATCTGCTTTATATGTTTCTGAAACCTCATTGATAAACCTATAGTTTGAAAAATCATGTTCTTTAAATGATACGCCTAATTCTTTCAGTTCACTAAAGTAATCTCTTCCAGCAGGTATAAAGTTTTTATGTTCATGTGTGCGCCAAGTTTTTGGTTCATATATTTTTATTGGCGTGTGAACTTTTATCAACCAATCAGGATTATATTTTGCAAATGAATATGCAGTTAAATATCTCAAATAAGATAACGATTTGCCACCCCAATATAAGTGAAGAATTTTAGGAATTTTACTTAAATACCACACACGCATTCTCCTATAATATTAAATAACATGTTTCCAAGTTTTATCATTAACAATATTTGAAACATTTGATGGGTCTATATTAAATATTTGAGCAATTCTTTTTTGAGAATATTTTGTAATTTTATATAATTTTCTAATTTTTTTGACTTGTTCATTTGTTAATTTTGAACTACCAACATTTTCACCACCACATTTTCGTAAACCTATTTTATAGGCATGTTTCATATTTTCAGATGCAGTCACATATTCTAAATTCCACACTTCATTATTTGGTTTGTGACCATTTATATGATTAACTTCATGCCCTTTTGGGGACGGACCAATAAAAGTTTCTGCAACTAATTTATGAATTCTAACATTCCTTGTCTTTCCATCTTTACAAAGATTAACAAATAAATAACCATTCGTATCAACACCTGGTTTTAAAATCTTTCCTACATATGTACCTGTTCCTCTTCCACTTCTTTTTACCCTTCCGTAATTAGAAATTTTGTAAGGCCAATTTTTAATCTTTCTCCAAATTTCTTTTACATCCATTTCAAAAATTATTTTCATCAAATGAACCCCATTCTTTATCAATATTCCTTTTAATTTGACCCCTTCGACTTAAATATAAATTTTGATTCAAAATCATTCCTTGGCGCATCTCTTCGTTTGTATTGGCATGGATTCGTTGATGATACAAATGAACAGCTAAAGCATCTGTTTGAATATGTTTAGAACCATTCGCATTCATCCTATCTACAAAATCATTATCTTCGAATCCAACTCCTTTAAAATCTTCGTCATATCCACCAATCTCACTGAAGTCTTCTTTCCTACATCCCATTAAGAATGGAATTCTTACATTTAAATATCCACACTTATTAAAATCATCTATAGATGGGTTACCATCTGTCTGTTGGACTCGATTTAAATAATTCGAGCTAAGATCATCTCTTCCATTAGGAACCGTTAGGACTTTGCCCGATTCTTCCATCTTATCTGTCATTATTTGAATGCAATCATTTACATGAAACATTTCAGCACAACTAATGAAAATGTATTCACTCTCAGACTGTTTGACTCCAATATTCAGCGCATAACCTGGAACTCGCCATCTTTCCATACTTTCTTTCGTTTTAGCAGTATGAATATGGCGAATATCTATTTTATCGTAGAATTGTCTGCAAACATTTAAAGTATCTCGTTCATCAGGTTCTTCATTTAAAAT
>SDBV01009437.1_pt1 | contig 12977 bp, 22 predicted proteins | sample 2277081 | NCBI WGS metagenome assembly SDBV01 (sample SAMN10402039, study PRJNA504765) | marine sediment metagenome | isolation source: marine sediment core GS10_PC15, 223 cmbsf | place: Arctic Ocean: Southern Knipovich Ridge | collected 2010
TATGTCTGCGGGCTTGACGATAACGGGGGTATCTGGGTGGCGTCCTGCTATCGCCCAGCGTCCGTCTACCCAGGGCCAGTATTGCTCGAGTTGATCTCCGGACTTGTAGCCCATGAGTATCTGTCCGTCGATTGGATAGGGTTGGACGTTCTCGCGGACGATCACGACGTCGTGGAATACTGTCACGGGGCCGTAGACGGGGTCCTTCCTTGTGGAGATTTTCTTCTCGTCTAGGGCTGCGTAGGTCTGCCCGAAGGTCATTTCACTCATCGTATATTCACCGCTATGTACCATTGGAAGATCATTATCGCTCCACCTAATACTGTAGAGGCTAGATAAATAGCCATTCGGATACTCTTCCCCACGCTGTCGATCTTCGTATCCTGGTGCGCTCGGGCCTCGAGACAGAGCCTCGAGGAGACGTATCCAGAGTGGCTATGCACTGGCACCCCGCCGCTGACGCTCCCGCCGCCGTTGCCTTCATCGCTACCCATCTTACTCAGGCTCCTCCTCCGGTTTAGGAGGAATATCTGTTTTAACCTTTTTCAGCCTTTCGACCCCCAGAATCACATCGCCGCCCTCCTCGAGGGGCTCCTCGCCTGCCCGGACTCTCACCTCGTCTATTTTGAGGTACTCCGTCTCGTTCTTGCGAGCCATGCTCTGCTGCAGCTGCACTCTGGCTTCATCGACCTCGCTGAGTTCGAAGGCCCCCTTCCACTCGATGGCGAAGGGTTTCTTCTTGTAGTCGTGGTCCACCTGTCCTGTCTCCATGAGGCGACGGACCAGTTCCATGGGGACATCCTCGATGTCGCTCTGCTCATTGGAGATCTTCTTGGCGTACTCTTTGAGGTTTGTTTCGCTCCCCGTTACGGCGCCGGCTGAGACTCCTTTCAGGATGTCCTGGGAGATCCGGCTCCCGGTCGCCATGCTCATGTACGCCATGTTGATGTACTCTTTCGGTTGGACCGTGATGCCCTCGAGGCCGATGAATTTCACGCTGGCCTTTTCATCTGAGAGGAATACTCCGCGTACGAAGAAGTCCGTGAGGCCGCCACCTGCCTCCCAGTCATCTATATCGTCCTGATCTGCTCCCTCGAATTGGAAGTGGGGATAGCCCATGCCGTAGCGCCATAGCATCTGATAGAGCGCCCAGCGGATGTTTCTCCATCCTGTGGCGTCGTCCCAGACGGGGTCCATGACGCTCAGACCCAGGTAGGGGTGCTCATCTAGGCGTGGGGCGTCGAGAATGACCCGGGAGTGGTGGACGCGCAGAGGGGATACCAAGTTGCCTCTGAAGATGTCGTAAAGTTCGGGCTGCCCGTAACGGAGGCTTGACTTATCCTTGATCTCCTTGGCGATCTTCATCCTGCTCAGGGGGTAGGGTATAATCTGGAGCAGTTCAACGTCTTCTTCTGCGGGGGTCCCGTCATCTTTGTAAAATGGCTTCTTCCAGTCAAACTTTTCCTCATGGGTCGAGTATCCGAGTAGAAGAACTGAGGTGCCCCACCGTCTCTCGAAGACGGTTAGACGAGTGAGAACCTTCTTGGCCTTCAGCGTGATCAGCGCCGCCTGGACGGCGTTGTCCAGGGTGTCGTCGTCCTCATTGCCGATTTCCACGATTCGGAAGCCCTGATCGTAGATGTCGCTGGCGACGTAGCTGACGAGCCACTTTAGGATCGGCTCTCTCTGGCTGGCGAATAGTCGCTCCAGGTCGCCGATGGTCCCGCCGAAGGTGCGCTGGGATCCGTAGAGCTCGGCGCTGCTGAAATTTGTACCAGGGGTCATGATGTCTTGGCCTATTTCGAAGCCGGTGAGTTTCGGGCGCCCTGCGATGATGGCGGTTGCCGAGGCCTCTATGATGGAGGTGTCGGTCATGTCTTTGATTGCGTCTGATACTTCATCCCTGGTGGGGATGCCTTCACCTGGTGAGGACATAATTGGTTATCCTTTCTTTTGCTCTGGTTTAACCTTTTCCGATGGTGATAGAGTCTTCATTAAACTATGATAGTTTGGTGCAGTAAAGGTTCCATAATCTACTCACCAGTGGAAGACGCCCCAACCACGCCGCAATGCACCACCCTGCAATGCGGGGATTCTTTTTGATGAGGTACTCCGTTATGAAGTGGGGTAGACAGAAGTAGAACCAACCCCACTCCATCCCCTTCCCTATGGGGGGGTACATCTCAGCGAAGGGTAATAGATAACATCTCGGATAATCACATTTGAAATCTCTTCTAGTTAGGCTTGGTTCATTCATTCTTCGCACTTCTTTTGGACTCTATTTTCATCGTCGGGATCTCCTAGGGCTCCTGGCGACGATGCCACCCTTTCTCGAGATGTGAGTCCACAGGGCCATGCTGAGGCTGTCGCAGGCGTCGTCGTGGCTCATGTGTCCCTTGGGGGCCTGGACGTGGAGTTTGTTTCCCACGTACTTTCTCTCGGCTCTGAGCATCTGATTCATGAATATCTGCTTGGCTCTGGTCTCCTTGGCAGGGTATTTCACGCGGCTGTTCCCGAGCTCCCGCTCGAGGAGCTTCCACATGATGTCCTGCTGTTTGGCGTTCTCATTGATGCGCTCGAGCTTTATCCGGGGGAATCGGTTCACGAAGATGTCAGCCGGTCCATGCCCCAGGCCTATTTCGCCTATGCCTAGTTTGGAGACGCCTCGCTTCGTGAGCCAGGGGCCGAGCTCTAGTGCTTGCTTCTCGAGGTTCATGCCCTGGGTGTACCAGAAATCTATGATATGGACCGGGTTCTCTCCCTCGAGGACGGTCACCCAGCTGTAGTCATTGCCTCGAGCGGGATCCCATGCGGCGGTGCGACGGAGGGGAGAACGGTCTCGCATCAGGCCTCCGGCGGGGACGTATTCCTCTGCGAGGCTGAGGAAGTGGTCCCGGTTCATGATGAACTTGTTAGTGACCATCTCCCACTTGAGCTCGTACTGGGCTGCGAACTCGGGGCTCAGGGGGCCGTATCTGTCTTTCTCTTCCTCGATGTACGCAGCGTATGCAGGGTTGTACTTGGCGGCCTCGTAGCAGTCCACGACGAAGACGTCAGGGCCGCCGGCCACGCAGCTTTCGAAGAAGTAGTCATTTGTGATGGACGTCGTCGACGTCCCGTTCATGACCCTGATGCCTCCTGTGGCGGCTGCCATGGGGAAGATGTCGTCTTTCAGTTTAGCCTCGCTGGCGTCCTCAACCTGCTCGACGATGATGAGGTCCAGGCTCTCTCCCTTGACGTCTGCGGTGGGATCGCTGGACATGCAGCGGATTCGTGCCTCTGACTGGTCTAGGGTATTAGCCACGTAAAAGAGCCTGGACATTCTGCCAGCCCCCAGGTAGCTGACCACATTCAGGCGCCGGAATAGGGGCTCGAGCTCCATGAAGCGTTCCCGGACTCTACTGCGGAAGACGTCGACGGCCTGGCTCTGGGCCGGGGCGAAGACCCCCACGTTGTACTTGCGGTTGAGCACAGTGGTGAAGTAGACACAGAGGGCGAGGGTGGTTATCGTGGTCGCCTCTGTCTTCCCTGATTGCCTGGCGAATAGGGTGTTGATCTCTGCGCCCTTCATCTGGAGTTGGGCTTCTATGATTCGGTTGCTCATGGGTAGTTGGTAGGTGTAGAGGGGGCGGCCTACGGCGAAGGCTAGCAGGTCCCGGAGCTTCTGGCATCGTGCTATGTGAAGTGGGAGGTCCTTGAGGTAGAGGCCGGGGGTCATTGGGACGATCAGAGATTGGCCTCCAGTGTGGCGGCCTCTTTCTTCTCCTCGGGGGTTTGGGGGACGGGGCTATTGGGCATGCTGTCTAGGAGGTCCTTGACGTCATAGGTGATCACCTCTCCCTGGACTTTCTGCTCTACCTTGGCGGGCAGCAGCCGCATGATGATTTGGCCGCGATACTTCATCCTGAGGTTGGAGTCCTTCTCGATGGTGATGTCCGTCAGCTGCTTGCGGATGAGCTCATCGAGGTACTCCTGGGCCTCGACACCGCGGAGATCTTTCCCGACGGTTCTCTCACTTGCTGCGTGTCCCTCCTTGATGAGCCTGGCGCTGATCTCTGGGATGGTCATGCCTGCCGTTGCGAGCTCTAGGGCTTTCTTGACTCGGCGCCGGCGGGCTGCTTTAGATCCACCCATAATCAGGCACATTCTGGCAGATTATCCACTATCCCGGTTCCCTCACAGTTCCCACAGGGAAGCGAGTAGATGAGACCAAATAATCTCTCTTCGAGTCTACCGGACCCATCACAAATGGGACAGATCACTCTTTCTTCAGCTCCGCTTTCTTCCCGCACCAGTGGACGGTGACGCTTTTCTTGCAGTCCTGGTTGCAGTCGTCGCATGCCGAGGGGATGGACCCGGGGTTCCTGGTTTCCCGTCTGGCGAGATCTAGCAGCTCCTCCATTGTTGGCTTCTCATTCATTGTCTTCGAGCCTCCCTTTCAACTCGGATTCGTTCATAAAATTCGGCGTGTTCCTTTACAGCTGTTGTGAGGGACTCCGCTATTTTTTCAGCCATTTCAACTGAAAGCGCCACGTTTATGTGGCTGTCTTGGTCTGCGAGTTCAAGCGTGATGTCCGGAGAACTGTATTGTTTTACGACCTCGGCTTTGCATGAATCTGGTTCTATTGTGGCTCTCATATCTTGGTGACCTCCGGGCCTGAGAACCAAGACAAGGGAACAGGATATGCGTCTACCCTGGCTTGGGCCATATTGTGATATTCTGGGTTGAGTTCTATCCCGATTTGTTTGCGTTTTTTTCCTAATTTCCGATCTATTCCTTTTGAGATGTCGAGGGCCTTTGGGAAACCTGTCTTATAGATCCAGTCAATGAAGCTGAGGCCCGTCTCGAAGCCAGCATCCTCCAGCAGCATGATCATCCTGGCCATCAAGTCCTGTCTGGGGCTACTCATGACGAAGGCGAGTGCCCCCGGTTTGAGGACTCTGTTCATCTCCATGAATGCTTCTTTTGGGGGAAGCGTCTTGTCCCAATCCTTCCCCATGAAACTGAGTCCGTAAGGAGGGTCAGTTACCACCAGATCTATACTGTTCTCTGGGAAATCCTTCAGGACTTTAACACAGTCTCCGCATAGGATCTGATTCAGTGGCAAGCGTGTCATACTAGATTCAGCCTCCGGGCGCAGGGCATACATCGCCATTTGCTGCTGCGCGTCATTTTTGAGTGAACCTCTTCACCCACTCTAAATTTATGTCCACATTGACACTCAGTTGGAGTCCCACTATTTATTCGTCGACTCATGTGCTGAGGCAGAATAATGAATGTTTTTGTATTCTTCCCCATTATCGATCCGGCCTCACATTCATACCGTGATCACCAGGAGCTTACAGGTTTTCAGGCTGGGGTTAGCGTGAATCCAGATAGGCCATGGCTTCCCTTCAGGTATCCCCAGAGCGTCACGCATCTTCTTGGGTACAGTGACACGCCCCATCTTATCAACAATGACGGGTATCTTGCTAGGCGGCTCACGATATGGGTTGTAAGGCTTTGGACGCTTGATATGTTTCCCACTGCGAATGAGCGTATCATGACACTTTCCGCATATCTGAGCAGTTATTTCAGGATAATAGGACTCATGGTGTGTTAGAAGATACTTATCCTTATGACAGTATTCACATTCAGGCATTACTATCCCTCAATCTATCAGCCAGAGGCTTGATCGTTCGACTCAAATTCTCAATGATGAGCTTCCCCTTGTAAGCCTCAATCAAAACCTCATCGCCTATCTTCCAGCCCAGGGCTTCCATCAGCTGCGGAGGTATCGCCACCCTACGCAGAGCTTGAATCTTCCCATAGGCCCGCTTTAGGCTCATAGTATTTCAATACTAAGTGTGTAGAACCTAAAAGACCTTCCTACAAAGGGAGGGGTGAGATGGTTCTCAAGGAGAGAGGGGCGCGTTAGTGTTCTTTTCTCATGAAGTAGTTCTCGAAACTATGAAAGAGTAGATCATCTAACGCGGTTCCAGTTCCCCAACCAAGTATGAATGGGCTTGTGACTGCTCCGATTAGCATTATAATGGCTCCGATGTGGCTGTGATGAATTAACTTGAGGAAGGGTTTCAATACGGGTATATGTATTCCTTCATCTCCCCCCATTTTACCCCAGAGGAGACAGGGAAGTACACCAACGATGATGCCGGCCGCGAACAGGGCTAAATCAAGATTTATTGTTGGCTCCAAAAAGGTATCCTCCACCCCAGCCTCCAGCTAACATAACAATGTTTTTGTCACCGGTCTTGATTCCATAGAATAGCAACCCCATTATTAGAATAAATGAGGCTATGTTAGCTAACGTGGTTTTAGATACACTCTCTTTGAGGGCATCAACTAGACTCATATCATTTTGTATGGTTTATCTGTTTATAAAATAAGGGGTTAGATCACGCGTGTGTTTCTATATTGATTGACTGTGATTTGTGGATCTATTCCATATAGAACTAATTGATTGTGTTTTCGAGATTTTAACCGGATGTCCTTGATCTCTTTAATGGTCCAATGTTCGGGAACTGCATGTTTGTATCCCCCATCATAGCAACAGTCGCAGACCTTGACATTCCAGACTTTCATGAGATCAAGTTTTCGGAGGCATTCAGTGTATGGGATCCTATGGTTTACGATCATGAAGAGCATGATTTCATTTGGTTTGTAGCCCGCTTTTGTAAGGGTTTTAACGGCATCCTTGATTTTCATCTGGTCTGATAGGGGACCATCCCATGCAATTCTAGGTCTAATGAATCTGGATTCTTTTAGAAGGTTGGCGAGTTCTTGGGTTAGATAACTGAAATGGATCCCACAGATTAATTCATAGTGAATTACCTTTCCATTAACTCGTTTGGATCCAAGTTCTTTGAGAATAGAGAGAGCATCCTTCCTTGCTAGGAAATTCATATCTAGGATCTGAACTTGATTCTTGGTGAGTTCAGGGATGGGAAAGTCTTCATGTTCAGATGGCTCATAACAGTAATCATGCACGTCGGCCCAAGGACAGCCTCGGTGGAGTTCTATCCTCTGAACATTGCCTTTGACCTTGATATATTGAGGCCCCCCATAGGTGGTCCTTGCAATGGGTTTTCTATGCTTTGGTGCTAGGATCTTCTGTTTTATCACTTCAGGTCCTCGTGGTCTTCGGGGAGTTGGTTCTTGCAAGTGTCGCAGACGAAGAGTTGAATGGTGACCGTGAGGTCTTGGAGTTTTTCGCATTTCTTACAATAGTAGCTTAGTGGACCGGTGGCTAGGAGCTGCCGGAATCTTCCGCAGTCGGGGCATTTCTGAGGGGCGATCTTCCTCGTGAATCCTGAGGGCGCCATGGATCCTGGGCAGCCTTCCCTGGGGCATGGGATCATTCATTGACCTCCGCGCGCGTATTCTACTATGAATTCGTTCTTTTCATTCACCCAGGCATCAATACCTGTGGCTTCGCATAATTCTTTTAAGGACCAGGGTGGGACACAGTTTATCGTCCCGTCCTCGTTGATTGTGATTCTGATGGGAGGATTGAGCGTGAGCGTGTTCTCCTTTGGGGCGCGTGTCCCACATGAAGCGCACCACCAGAATGGTTTAAAATTATCGTAGGGGTCCTTGCGCTCTAGCATGTCATATCCGCAGTGTTTCATTCAACCACCTGTCCGATGCTTGTGTGTTCTTCCCTCTGGTGTGCGCCGCACTTGGCGCAGAAGAAGCCCATAGGTTGAACGAAGTATAGTTGATTGTGTCCGCAGGTAGAACATGTTTTGGGTGTCTCTTGTGAGGTCATTCAACCACCTGTCCGATGTTCGGGCATTTCTTTTTCTTGCAGGTTCTGAGTTGCTTGGGTGTGAGCTCCCGGCCTCGGTGGGGTGGCCCCGTGCAGATGTAGGTCTTCCCGGGTAGGGGTATCATGGTGATGACCTCCTCGAAGGTCCACTCTTTGGGAGTCATCGTTCATCCTCCGGCTTCCCCTCCGAAAGACGAACTTTTTTACAGTTGTATAATGTGCAACCATAACCGTCAGCCATAGCAAGCATCTCATCTCGGCAATCCTGATTCTGTGTGCAAACGCCGTCCTTGTCGAAGGATATGTCATCAGCGTCACAGTAAAAGTTCCTGATAAAGTGGGGACTCTTAGGGTCATTCTCATATACATCGCCCCAAACTTCAACATCACTCAATTTTCGCACTTTCCTCTGGCTTATGAGGGTGTCGTTCACTGATTTTCAGTTCAACGATTACCTCGTTGACATGTCCACATTTGGAGCACTTCAGTAAAGTGCCTCTCTTGAAGTTTATCGCCAGTCCTCCAGCACCTTGTTGGTGGCTCGCTCGAGGCGCTCGATGAGCTCGTCCAGTTTCTTCTCGTGCTCCTGGAGCGTCTGGATGATCAGGTCTATGACGTCGATCTTGTTCTCGCTCATGGGATCAGATCCTTGCTTCTCATGTATGCTCCCAGACATTTGGCTGCGGCGTCGCATTGTGTGCTTTTTCTCTCGGTTGTCTTCTTGATGACGTCCTCGGTGCCGAAGCACTTGGGTTTGCGGGTCGTGTTCATGAACTTTTCGAGGAGGATGAAATCTTGGTGTATGGTCTCATTGTTCTTGCGGAATTGGTGGCGGAGCTGGCAGTATAGGTTGTAGTCATCGGGGGTTATCTCCTGGGTCTCTAGGAAGGCCTCGATTAATGTGCGCTCGCGATCCGTCAGGATATAGGTTCTCATTGGATCACCAGTTGATAGCGGGGGTTCATCCCACCACCGGCGAATATGTTATTCAGGTTGTGATAGTCCTTTTTGAGCTTCCGGTAGTCTGCCTGGCTGACTGTGATCGTTGCGATCTCGGTTTCCATCAGTACGTCGCCCTTTCGGTAGTCACCAACGGATACCTGTTTACGAATTATTTTTACTCTCATCATCTCACCTCCGGGGGACCGGCTGTCCGATGCTCGCCCGGTATAGGTTGTAGGTCGTCTGGGACTCAAGACCGTCGCGTTCCGGGCATTTCCGGCAGTCGGGAGTGGGATTTAACGGGCAGAGCGTTTCAACATAGGGGTTGTCGAGCTCTTTCTTGAGCTCGCAGGAGTAGACCGGTTGGGCGTATTCCAGCTTCTTGGTTCCCATCAGGAAGCCTCCTTGTTGTAGAAGGTTTCAACCTCTTCTATGGCTTGCTCCTTTGTGGGATAGTTCCTTCGATACAGGTCTTGCAGTTGTTTGTATCGGATCTCGTCCTCGGTGACTTTGAGGTCGTTCTCCAGTTTTTCTTTGAGGTGATGGTATTTCCTGAAGTCACAGCCGGAGGTCAATCTAAAGTCACCGTCCCCCCCGTCTCTCCTTTCGCAATCTGTGCCTCGATCTCTTTCCATGCCTCATTATATTTGGAGAAATCACTGTCATTTTTGAAGACAAAATAGTTTTCCAAGATTGCGACTACTTGGTCGAAGTTGAGTTTCCCCAAGGACTGGCTTCCGGTTGGGGTATCCATGTGGACGGCGTAGTGGTCTCCTTTGAGGACAGTCAGCTTCTTTACTGGTCTCATTAGGATGCCCCCTTGGCTTTGGTCTCGATGAGCCCCATCTTCCTGATCAGGCTCGTCCACTTGGCTCGGCGTATCCCTCCCCTCCCAGAGAGATAGCAGACCGTTTTCCAGCGCGGGTCTATGAGCTTGTGGATCCGTTGGGCCTCTTCCTGGGTCATCTCCTCGGCCTCGAGCTTTATCATCTCGTAGCTGGCCTCTGTGAGGTGCTCCATGTATCGTTCCCGGAGGATCAGGGTTTTGTGTTCATGGGAGAGCTGGGTGGTCGTCATTTAGAATTCCTCCTCCTCGCGCATCTCTGCTCTCTGGAGGATCGTCAGGATCCCGCTCTTCCTCTCCTCGTTCCTCTTCCCGGTTATCCCGCCTACTAAATTGATTAATTCCTCGAATTCGAGGCCGGTTATTTTCTTCGTTGCTGTTGGGTCCATTTGTTAGCACCAAATTACCACAGTTGTAAGTTGCTTATAAAACTTGGGTTTTACTTATAATGACCGTAATTTATCAGATTAATGTGGTTGCTCCTGGAGACGGAGCCCTGTATTTCCCTCGGACACGCTGCTCAGCGATCTTGACGTACTCTGGGTTAATCTCGATCAAAATGAATCGCCGACCCAGCTTCCTGGCGACCTGTCCAACGGTCCCTGAGCCACCGAAGGGGTCCAGAACTATACCTCCTCGAGGGCTGCCGGCCTTGACGATGGGCTCGATCAGTTTGGGGGGGAAGGTATTACCCGTTATGAAAATCTTACCCTTTCGCCGAGCAACGAAATTCATGTTTGGGAGAGAGGGACACCATACGCGTCCCTTGAAGGGCACACTTTTGACGCACTCCTTGAAGTCGCTTTGGTGAATCTGGCAATCGTTTCTTTGGGTGATTGAAACAGACCGTCTCTTCCCCCATTTCCGTGTAGCTTTGTATTCTGTTGTCCTTTTATTGCGATGCAGACATAGAACGCGGAAGAAGTCTCTCCTATAATCATCTGTTTGAACAAATGACTCCCTTCCGTCTTCCCTTCTATTTCCGTCTGCTTCAATCATTGCATCGTATAAGGCTTCAAGTTCATCAATGGGAAGATGTAGTAATTCCCATTTAGGCCGCTTTTCTTCATCAATCCACTTCCTGATTTTTCTTGCTTCAGTTACAGGTATGTAGAAATTCACCATTTTATAGGAATGTCCTTTGTACTCTCGCACCCTTAAATGCTCATTAAAACCAATTCCTGATTCGTTGAGAAGGCTTCTTATTTTATCCACTTTTTGCGGGTTTTTCGTGAGACTTTGGCAGATGATTATTGCGTTTCCCTTATAGTATCCATCGGTAATCACCCATCCTATTACGGCGGCTAATGCTTTACCTATTCCCTTCCGCTCAACTGAATATGTTCCTGATAAAGGGATTCTGATTCCGCTATAGGGTCTAACTTTGTCAGCTCTAACATAATGCCAATCATCATCAAGCCGTTTTTTAACGGAGCTGTGAACGTATTTTAAGAGAACCCGATGATTTGGGGTGACAAGCTGACTGCACCATTGGTTTTCTATTAGAATGAGTTCGTCTTCATATTGATATTTGTAGATTCCATATGGCTTGTGATAGTGAAGGGTCTCTTCAATAATATGGAGTGTACAGACTTCATCATCTAGACTTATCGTATCGATGTTTCTCCAGCCTTCTTTAGTTAAAACTTCTGTGTCATCACTCACACAGGCGAAGTGAGCCCCAGAGAAAGGGGTAGTGGGGATTCTCCATAAATCGCCAGGGTTCTTACCCCGGGGGTGAGTATAGTCTCCCGTGTGACCTCCCTTAACTCTTAATGTGTGTGCATTTGATCGTTCAAGATATTTGGAGCCAGATTTTACATAGTTTCTCGCGAGGCTCTTAACCATATCTGCTGATCTTGAGGCATTTCCCCCGCCGTCTCCTCGAAGTTCTCTCTGCTTGTCGCCTCCAGGCTGATTCAACACGTTGGGCTGAGTGATGCGCTGAATTGTAGATGCTGAATGCGGAACGCGAATCGCATCGAGATCAAAATAATACCTCCGCGCTTTGACGAAAAGGAATATATGCTCGTAGGCGGTCGTGAGGCGGTCCTGGACGCTGCTTGGCATGTGGTTGGGTTTGTGCCAGATCACGTCGGATCGGAGAACCCAGCCGTCATCCTGAAGGGCGATAGCGACTCTGCTGGGGATCATCAGCTTCTGCTTAGGTTGCAGCCAGCCTTTTTTAGTACCTTGTGGTTTAATATTGGGTGGGTTGACCCATGAAGAGACAAGTAAACAATACTCGGAAATGTATAGAGTGCGGCGAACCAGTTCCTCGCAAAGTGAAACGATGTCCTGAGTGCCACAAGATCTTCTTAAAGCGCCGTCCAACTTATGAACGAACACCAGAGCATCGTCGTAGAATGTCTGAAGCATTGAAGGGAAAACCGAAACCTGATGATTATCGTCCAGCATCTTGTGATCCAGAAGTTGCCGAGAAGATTCGCGCATGGTGGACGAAGGAAAGAAAAGAGACGGCGCGGATTCGTGGATTGCGTCTTTCAGCCGACCCAGAATGGAGAATGAAGATTGCAAGGGCGTTGTCTGGTGAGAACAATCCTCGGTGGAATGGTGGGAGATCAGATCGCGCATACACCCCCGGATTTTCAAAGAGGACGCATGAACTTGTTTGGCAGCGAGATAATGCCGAGTGTCAAATATGTTATGAGAAAGAGCATCTCTGCGTACATCATAAGGATTTTGGGAAAGAACACCACGAACTTTCAAATCTTGTTCTTTTGTGTCGCCAATGCCATGTTTCTGTCCATGACCACCATAATAAGAATCTCCAAGGTTTAGCCAAAAAGTCCCTGTCGGCTTCAGCACCCGCTTGATCTCCCTGCATATCTCCACGAGGTGATCTATGAACATCTGGGGATGGGGTTCGAGGCCGAGGCTGCCACGCCACGCCCCACACTCATAGCAGAAATCAGCGGTAGGTCGCTTTGCTTTGGTTGCTGAAAGGTATTGGGCTTCACTCATTTTCCCTTTATGTTGTAGGTTTTTATCACCATAGCACCACTTATCAGAAATTGAGTAAGTTTTGGTAATCCATTCATGTTCGCAGTCGGGGGATCCTCCCCAAACTCGAACCGACTCAGAGCCGTAGTCACGAAGCCCCCATTCCACGAAGCGAGGATTGCCCTCAATTTCTATATGGTGGGGACGTAACCACGAGATCAATGCTATCTGGGGGGAACTTGGACATCTCTGTGATGCAATCCCCGCAGATCACCTTGTTAACGGGAAGATTCATGACTTCACCTCCTTTAGAAACTTATTTTCTTTATTTTGTTTGTCCTCCGGTGTGAAAAAGTAGGCGTAGGCGAAAATGATAAAGAGCAAAATGGGGGCGGCGATACTCTTCGGGATCATTGCTCTATCCCGAATATACATCGATTACAGCCTGTGTCAACCAT
>SDBV01009438.1_pt1 | contig 12976 bp, 10 predicted proteins | sample 2277081 | NCBI WGS metagenome assembly SDBV01 (sample SAMN10402039, study PRJNA504765) | marine sediment metagenome | isolation source: marine sediment core GS10_PC15, 223 cmbsf | place: Arctic Ocean: Southern Knipovich Ridge | collected 2010
TTCTGCAAAATTAACGGTATAAGTCGGTGTGCCAAGTTTGTCATTTACGACAAATAACTCCTTCTTACCATCCAGGATTTGTTTAAAAATCTTATTTACGAACTTCTTATCCTTTTCATACCCTCCACCCATCATCCACCCTGCCCGAAAGATAAAATAATTATCAAGCATCTTTTCAATAATTACTTCGCCATAATACTTGGATTTAGCATAAATACTCATCGGGTTGGGTTGCTCAAAGTCATTATAATATTCTTTCTGGCCATCAAATATCCCTGCGGTACTAATGTATATATGAGCAGCATCTAATCTTTTGGAAATAAGCGCAATGTTCTCTGCTCCCAGGGCATTTGTTTTCCACGTAATCTCGGGATTTTTCTCACAGTATTCTAAATTCGTTAAAGCAGCAAGATTAATTATCAAGTCCGGCTCGAACTTTGAAGCTTTTTCTGAAATTTTCTGAAAATCTATAACATCACCATACTCAAGCCATGGCTCATTTAGATCAATATCGGTTGCAAGAACCTGGCAATGAGGTGCAAATCTCTCATATACCGCTTTCCCTAACATACCACCACATCCTGTAATAAATACTTTTTTGTTTCTAGATATTTCCATTATTAATACCGATTAACGAACTTAAGTTTGAAAACTACCTGAGCGACAAATAAAATGTAATAGGGTTAATTACTATGCTATTATGTTTTTAGTGTACATTCTATAGCAAGGGTAGAAGGCATATCGATAAGGAAAATACATTAAGAGGTACAAAAGCAAATAGTAAATACCATCATGGATGTAGACGCAAAGTCTTTCCCTTGCCATCTTTTTATCTCCATTTCCCCAATCTAAAATTGATAACTGAACATCTTTCGATCTCTTCAACGCCCTGACGCCCTCAGGGTATTTAGCTTCAAACCCACAAATTAATTGCTTAAGATTCTCGATTATCAAATCCAATTCAACAGTCACGAGTTTCCTGCCGTCTCTCTGTGATTTACTATTTCTATGAACACGATACCTGGCTAATGGTTTATTTACATAATCAACCTTCCACCTATAGCTTATTCTGAGATAGGCATCATAATCACCGGACACTACCAGACGTCCATCAAACCAATTATCCATACTTTCAAATGCGTCCTTCCTGATTACTACGGTTTGGGTATTAATAAAGTTGCCGAGTAATAATTCTGGAAAAATATTACCCCTATATGGTTTGTTAATTTCAAATTGCCGTTTTTCTTTCCCTTTTTCATTAAACAAAAAAGCATCACTATAAACTAAACCAATTTCATCATTTCTTTCAAAAAGTGGAATCTGTTCTTCTAACTTTGTAGGTAACCATATATCATCACAATCAAGAATGGCTATATATTTACCCCTGGCTTTCTGCACAGCAAGGTTCCTTGAACCATAAAGAGGAAGCGATACATCTGACCTGAAATATCTCAGCTTGTTTCCATAACTTTTTGCTATTCTCTCACTATCATCCTTTGATGCGTTGTCTTCCCAGAAGATAATCTCCCAATCTTCATAGGTCTGCGCAAAAACACTATCTATAGCCTCCCTTAGATATTTCTCACAATTCAAACAATTCATAATAACACTCACTGTGGGAACTGAAGAATCGTAACTTTCTCCTAACTGATTATCATTTAATACTGACATCATATTGTAAACCTAATTCAGATAAATTATAATTTCTGGTTATATGTACAAACAAAAACAAGTATTTATAGGCTAGCAAAGTCACTGCAGATCCTGCCTCTATCGAACCACTTCGTGATTGACATATATTTTCTCATAATTACATACTTTTTAATGACTCCAAGTATACTTACAATGAGTTATTTGCATCTTCACCAAAAAAACCAATTATAACTTTACGTCCTATCTTTCTTCTTTCCTCATAAGCCAACGGATGACACAGGGCCCATTTATTTAATCCTAAGTCGACCTCATCGTCTGTAAAGGCTAATTTCCACATTAATGAAGGTAAATAATCTAGCCTATTAATATCCAAACCCATAGGCATTCCAATCGATATAACCGGTACTCCTAAGCAAATAGCTTCGATAGCCACACTACTTGCTGCTGTAAGAACTGCGATGATTTAGGTAAAAGCGATTCTATATCCATAAGCCTCTCGCTTTTACCAATGCATCAAGCCGTATTATCTTCACGATCTTTTTACTATATTTAAAGCGCGTCTTTTCAAAATTCTAAGAAAACCCCATACACGTAATATCATAAGCAATCTTTTTAAACGATATTTCATATTCAATGGATAAACCAGACATGGCCAGTTTTGATGATAATAAATAAGTCTTTCTTTAAATTCCTTCGGATAATTTAGAACAGTTTCCCTCCTTTCCTTAGAAAAAGAATAATATAGTTTCTCATTAACCAACCCTTCTTTAAAACACTTATCTCCCAGTTTCGTCCCTTTATATGGATAGAAAATGTTAACACCACTTGAAGATGGTTTTATTCTTCTATTTAATTTAATTGTGTCCCAAATCATTTCTTCCGTTTCTCCCGGAACACCTATTATGTTTATGGCATTGGTCTTTATTCCGTACCTATGTACTATACCAAAAGCCTTGATAATCTGTTTATTTGACATTTTACGACGCATAATATCTTTTCTTACATAATCATTCCCGGATTCAATACCAAATTGTATACGACAACACCCAGCCTCCTTCAGATCCTGTATAAATTCTTCACTAACTACATCCACACGCAACAAACATATGAATTCAATACTGATCCTACTTTTATATTCTGCTAAAAATTCCTTTCTCCACTTTCTATTCAACCCAAAAGTATCATCACCAATATATATCAATTTTGTAGGAATCTTATTTATTACTTCCTCTATTTCAGATACACACAACGCCGGGCTTCTATAACGAGGACTATTCCTCTGAAGGCCATATGTTTCTGCGATAGCGTGATTACTACAATAAGAGCATAAATATGGACATCCTCTGGTAAAATAAAAAGGAGAAAAGTTACTCCGTTCTACATACTCTTTGTAAGGGCTTAACTCTTTATCTGGAAAAGGCAAGATATCTAGATTAGTAATAAGAGGTTTAAGCTTATTTACCACAAGTTTGCCATTCTCTGAGTAGGCAAAATTATCAGTATCCTTATAATCACATTTATTTTCCACTTTTTCTAGAAATTCAATGAATGCATGGTCTGCCTCCCCAACAAATACTCCATCTAAGTCTTTGCTCTCCATAATACAAGCAGGATTGATTGTCGAATGAACACCACCACATACAGTTATGATATGAGGATCATTTTTCTTAATTATTGCAGATAATTCGTTTACAAAATTAAACTGTGACGAAACTGACGAAAAACCAACGACTTGAGGCTTAAAAGTAGCAATTTCATTCAGAACATCTTGATACTCACTCCTTGTGTTAACATATACCACTTTTGGATTATAACCATTTTCTTTAGTTATACTGACTATAGCCGCCAAGCCAAAAGCATAACTCTCCTCATAAGTTCCGTCAATATTAGGAAAAACAAATAAAACGTTTAATCTTGATAATCCCACTGGCGATCCCTAATTTCAATTATTTGTGACATTAATGTTACTATATGTGGTAGAAACTTTTCTTACTTTCTCACTAATATCATATTTCGAATCCCATTGCCACCCCAACATCTTTAATGGATCCTTACTAAAAGACGCAAATGAACTTGTTCTTATAAATATTTTTATCCAGTATATCTAGTTAAAACAATAAAGAAACTTCATCTTATTCCTGCCAAATGTGCTATCTTTTCGAAATTACAAGACTGTATCTGGTCAAAGAATGAAGGACTTTTTGTCTTGTTGACTTCTGGTTTCCTTTCTGTTGTTTCATCAGATAAAAACATTCCCACTCTGTCCTCGATCTCATTAAAGAAACAGGAATGAAGCAATGATACCTTTTCATCAGGATTTAATGGGTCTAAATCAATAGTCAGATCATTCATTTTCTGTAATACAGTCTTTCCCTGCTGCAATGCTTCACATCCTACGGCTCCGTGCAAATAAATTAATAAATCACTCTTCTCTAAAATACTTTCTATATCACCGTCAAAAAACTCTAAATAACCATTTAATTCCTTTATTAAATAAATCTTATCTATTTTAATGTTCGTTAAAGGGTGTGGCTTAATATATACCTTAAATTGATAACCCTTTTTTTTGAGATTAATAAAAGCGTGACAGCAATCATATAACGCCATTAGAGATTCTTCAGACTTTACTGTTAAACATACTAAGATTGTCCTTACTTTACAAGTATTCGACTTCGACTGTTTAAGTCTTTCCTCATTACTTGCAATATATCCAAAACGTAAGTCACCTATCGTGATTATTCTTTCTTTAGGAAAACCGTCCCTGCCAAGTTTTTTCCTGTGATAATTGCTGTTGGCAAGAACATAATCAGGCATGGTATTCAGTTTATATTCCTCAATACTACAGAAATTACTTAAATGTAACTCTGAAAAAGCGCCATGTTGGAAACCAAATGTTTTTATGTCTTTCTTTGATTCCATTATTGCCAATTTAATAATTTTTTCCCATGGTTGCCCCTCAAATGGATGAAAAACCATTTTCAATCTTGTTGATTTTATAAGTATATGACATAAGCCTTTATAAAAAATCAGATGTTGATGAATTAAACCGGCATTACTTTTTCTTATTTCATCATCGACCAACGCCTTGAGGTTGATACCCTGGAATGTATATTCGAAATTGTTATTTAATGTAACCTTTTTGAATAAAATAAATAAGAACTCCTTCCAAGAACAATAAGAAGCCGTGTATATAAACGATGTATTGGAAAGAAAAGACTTTCTTAAGGCCCTTAAACTATTAGAAGGGAAAACCAATCTTCTACAGTTTGAATACCGTGAAAATTCATCATAAAAACTTCCCCCCCATAAATCTTTATAATCACAAGACTTATTAAATGATTTACCTACTATCCATGAAAAAACGAGAGTCTCCATCTCGAAAGATTCATCGGACATTCTAACTGTTAAAAGTTTATTAAGAAAGAGTTTTATAAAGCGTTTGTATTTCTGTAAGAATAGCTGAAAATATCGTTTGATATGGAAAGTTAAGTAAGAGCTATCAGTAACAAAATGGAATCGCCCAGCAAATAAATCTTTCAACAAAAAAAAGAAATCTGCATCAGCAATATAAAAAACAATATTTTTCTCTTTTTTTTTCAGCTCCTCCAAGAGCTTAATATAGCAAACTCTAAGAAATAGATCCTGCTGGAAGATGCTTTTTGAAGCTAATCCGGTCGACCACCATTCCAAAGAATGATTACCTTTAGATAGTTTTCCTAAAAATTGCAACACAGGATTCCTAAGTGTTCTTGAAATCCTTTGAAAGAGTGGGCCTATCTCTATATCTCTATTATTATATCCAAAGCATTGATGAAGTTTCTCAAATGCCGTATAATCCTCTCCGAGCAAACCCCAAGTACAATTCGTTTTTTTTAGGTTATTCTTGAATATAACCTTTTCAAATTTATTAATTGTCCCATAGAATAATGTAATCATGAAATTAAGTCTTCTACCAATCTAAATATCTCTTCAAACATTCTTACCCCAAATATCTTTTAGTAGCTATTTTCACAAGGTACCATAATTGTCTGAGCAACAAACCTCGATAGGTTCTCTCCCCTGCGCATCTACGACATATTTCAAAATTTACTTTTTCGTTATTTTCATTAACAAAATAAACATATTTTTCAAGTAAGATATTCTTTATCTCTTTATCATTTACATTCCCTAAAGCTGTCCCACCTGTATAGTCAGCACAACACATTATGACTTTTCCTTGCGAATTAATAACAAGGTACGGCATACGGCAATAAACGATCATTGATTCCTTAAAATTGTAAAAGTTCGTAGAGTCAAAAAAGTTTTTTAATTCAAAAGATATATTTTCATCTATTTGATAATATTTATCGTAAGATTGCTTAGTAATGCTTTTATATGTATTCTCTGGTTCATACGGAATATTAAGTCGTTTTCCACAAAACTCTTTAATAAAATTATCCAGTTTAACAAAAAAAGTCTTGTCTGGATAAGGCAAGTTTGAATCTCCGTGTCTCAACCCAAGAATACGGTTTCTCAGACTATTGTGATAATTACAGGCTATGGCAATCTGGACTTTAGTATCTAACTTCTCATCCATTATTACTCTTAAGAAGGCGGCAATTTGATCCAGCCAGACATCAAAATCAATCTTAGTACCTTTTACTTCCTCATAATTGCCACGTAGAAAATATTGAATTGAGATAACCATTTCATCCGGCTCATATTTTCTGATTAAATCAACATTTTCAGGTGTAAACAGTGTCCCGTTTGTTGCAAACCTCACTCGCACGTCATTCTCTTTACAGAGCTGTAAAACATCCTTAAACCTCGGATAGAGGAAAGGCTCTCCATAGTCATTCAAAATAACATGATCAAGCGTTCCATCCTCAATAATTTCATTAATTATTTTTCTAACCAATGCAAATGGCATGAGCCGCTCATTTGATTTCCTCTGTAATTCTTTGTACGAAATTGGACAAAACGTGCATTTAATATTACAGGTATTGTTGAGTTCAATACCAATCCACTCAACACCGAGTTGTTTAAAAGTCTTTTGTTCAACTGTCTTCATTAATCAATTTACTTAATTTTATTTTTAAATCATTAATATATATTCCAGTTTCAAACCCGTCGGAACCAGCCCACTCATTTTGTATCCCTCGCGGTCTCAAAACATTAACCAAGAACCTTCTGAATAAACCACTAACTCTTCTTATCTGGCTAAATGGTTTTATACAAAGCAATTGTTCAATCTTATTCTTATCTTCTTGATTAAAAATACCGTATTCTAAAAATAGCTCATTTAAATATTTACCATAATCATAATAACCATGTAACGCAGCGATTATGATCATTTTTAGCCCTTTTGTTCTACTTATAGATTTGATATTTTCTCCAAAACCGGTTCTAAAATACAATGCATCACCAAAAATTATTTGTCCCCTAGATGGCATATTTGTTGGTATATTTTTTCTTTTCCATCGGTGTCGGTTTAAGTCAAACAACGTAAAGCCTTTCTCTCTCAAATACCTATCAACATCCGCAAATAAAGGCTGCTCTTCATATAATTGAGCAAATTCTACTTCAACTGCAATTCCAAAAACATCTTTGGACAAAGCCTGTTCAGAACCCTGAAGAATATTTAACTCCGTCCCTTGTGTGTCTACTTTTATAAAATCAATATTCTCAATACGATTCTCCTCAAGTACAGAGTCAAGAGAATTAGTATCCAATTGAATTTTGTTTACAATATTAAAACGTTCAACATCAGGAAATTGGTTTAGTATTTTTCTATTAGGTTTTAAAAGCGAGGAACAGCCGGGACTTTTAGTAATATTTAAGGTGCGTTCTTCTTTTTCGAAAGAAAGAGCAGTCGGTAGGTATTTTATAAGCAGATCTTTCTCTCGAATTTGCGCATTTAGTTTCTTGCACTCTGTTTCGTCTGGCTCAAAGCCAATAATAGTAACAATATCGCTAAAATGATTCCATTGTTCTGAAATACCCCAACGGGCTCCGACATCAACATAGACGATTTTATCTTTTCTTAATTTCTTAAAGATGTTATTCAAAGAGATTTTATTTGGTTATTTCGACTGACATGCAATTCTAAAGAGGCAATTAAGGGTGTTAAACGCTGGGAATTAACTCTTCCACTAATATGAAATTCGCATAAAAGATACCACACATTATCTTCTTACTATTTCAGACAATCAACTTTAGGATATCATCAGGCTTTGATGCCTTAATTACATCTAAGCTGCAATTACCATAACCCCAATCAGCATGTATATAATCTATACCTGCCCTTTTGGCAGCTCCCAAGTCTACATCCATGTCACCTATGTATACAGTCTCAGATGGATCCCTTTGACATTTAAGCATAGCTCGGAAAAGAGGGTCAGGGCTTGGCTTCCCCCTACTCTTATCATCAGGGCATTCGACTACATCAAATAAGAGGTTAAATATTTTCAAGATCTCAAAGGTTCTGATCTTATCTTTTGAGGTTACCACTCCGATTCTAATGCCCATTTTCTTTATCTTTTCAACTACCTCTATACAGTTATTATAGGTATCTATTAAATCAATACGACAGGAACTTGCCACATTATATACACTCTTAATTTTGTCAGCTTGATCATTCAACCCTAATTTCGTCATTATATCATTAAAAGGACGTCCTATTAGTTCAAAATACTTCTCAAAAGGTACATTTAGTTCAAACGTTGCCTGCACAGCAGACCAGCTTAATTCCATATTTCTTTTGGAATCAATTAGAACACCATCCAGATCAAACAGGATAAGTTTGTATTTAGGATTCATTTATCACCCATGTTTTTCATTAACGATTCTACACGCGGAACATCATCAGAGATATCTACGGGTATTGAACCGCTATCCGAAACCTCTACCATCTTAATACTATACCCATTCTCTAGAAACCTGAACATTTCAATCCCTTCAGATAATTCAAGATATCCCCTGCTTAAAGACGGAAACTTCAAAATAATATCCCGTTTTATCGCATAAAGCCCAATCTGTCTTTTATACACAGGATTAGATTCTTTTGGATAGGGGATAGAAGATCGGCTATAAGCCATAGCGCAACCATCTATAGATGTAATGACTTTGACGACATTTGCGTTTACGAGATCACCCATGTTCTCAATCAATGAATATGCATTAGCAACATTCACTTTATCATTGTTCACTATCTCTGAAACGACACTATCTATACCATCTGGGTCTATCAAAGGTTCATCACCCTGGATATTTACGAAGATATCTCCCTCAATTCTTTCGGCTACCTCCGCTACTCTGTCAGTTCCAGTATTATGATCTTCTGATGTCATAATTGATTCAATACCATATTGATAACAAACATCATAAATACGGTTGTCGTCAGTAGCGACTATCAGCTTATCTACATATTTTGTCTTCTTAGCCTGATTCCATACATGCCACAACATCGGTTTTCCACAGATCGGTGCTATTGCTTTACCTGGAAACCTGGAAGATTTATATCTACATGGTATTACACCTATAACCTCCATCTTAATTTCCCCTTTATCGGTTTCAAAACGGTAACTTTTACACCCGTTATCAAAATACCTACTTCCTCTTCGAAGTTACTTGGCCATAAAGACTGACAACCTCTAATGCCTTCTAGTGATGGTTGATTACATGAATTAATTTCTTTGAAATTATTCCTTACAGCGATAGATTTAATAAATTAGTTGTGAAGCCGCCAGAAATGTTGTTAAGTATTGCTGATAATCATCTTTAACCTGTTTAACGGCATTTTCTCGAGAGTAGCCTGTCTGTAGTTTCTCCTGTAATCTTTTAATGGTATAGCCTGTCCTTATATATGCTTTACCGTCTTGAAAAGAGTCAAGAGATTCATAATAAGGCTTACACTCCTCAACAGTGACCCCTTCCCCCTCAATTTGCCGATAAATCGCGTGCTCAAGACTTTCAACATCTCGAAACACAATCTTGTTTAGCCCTTCTTGCGCAAACGTATTCCGCTCAAAACCTGTAAATTCAGCATGGAAAGCCACTGTTCCCGCAAAAAAACATTCGGCAGCAGCTGAACTAATTCCCAGCCCGATGACCAAATGGCTTGCCATCCCAACTGTCGCTGGGACAGCTTTCGTCCATGGGGTATCTCCTAAGAAAACTTCAACTCGCCCTTTATCAATAGCTTGTTGCAGCTCAGGTAACTCTAATAAGATTTTATCGAATGTCCATTTGTATTTGGGCTTAAGAAACAATATAAAATTAGGATTATTTTCTATTATTGAAAGAAACATCTTATAAATTTGTAAATGCATATTTTTACTATACATCAGATCGTATGCCATTATATTATCCTGAAAGGATACAATGAATTTTCCCGGATATTTATTGGATATTTTAAGAGCGCTTGCCCTTTTTTCCTCAAAGTAAAAATCAGAAGGATACCCCACCTGGAATACGGCCATATATGGGAAACCCCGATAAAGATCGTGTTCAAAATGCGCCCCCCAAGCAAATAAAACATCATAACATTTCTGAACATCAACCCTGCACATAGGATGATTGCTCCAATGGCTTCCTATATAAAGCCCTCCCAAATTTTCTATCGCTTGCGCTTTCACAAGTTTGTTCGGATCGATATCATGCATGCTCCAAAATATTCTAATATTTAATTGTTTATATATTGATTCCCACAATGATGTACCCAGTACATACGTTGCTTTTTTGGACTGAATCCAACCAAACTCATTCCATAATAGTGCAGACAACGTTAATCTTAGTATACGGCCTGCAATCTTCAGAGAATCCATCACCCCGATGGTTAAATACCGGCAAGTGCTATCGCTGGAATATTTCTTGAAGGCAAACAAACGAAAAGGATTTTTAATAATTTTGCAACGTCGAATGCCTAACGTATTCAAAGCATCTTTTGATTTTTGATCATAGTCATTATGTTCAATTCCCCACACTGTTTTTGGATTAATCGAAGAGTCTTTAAGCCAATATAAATCATTATTCTCGTTTAAACGGATTCTAATTGTAATTAGCTCGGCTCCAATATTTACATTTTTAATATTCTCTTGCGGAATGTTTTTCCTTAATAATTTACATAAAACAGAAGATACCAACGGAGATAAATACAGAACCCAAATCGACCAGATAGCCCTGATTCTGTTAGAAAAATATTGACTTAGAAAACCGTCATAAAAATACTCTTTTCTTTTCTCAACGAATTTATACGAAAGAAGCCAGGTATTATAGAATCGTACCTGTTCCGCTTTTAGAAAAAGTAGAACAGCTTTATTAAATGGACTGTTTCGAAGAATAAATAACGAATTCTCTTTTCCGGAAATTTTCTCGGCTAAAACACTTATTTCAACTAATCTAAATATATGCTCATAAGCAGCTTCTTTCACATGTTCTTTGAACTTGATCAAATTATATTTGTATTTCTCACAAAATAACTGGCTCTCATTAAAAATATTTTCTTTGGAAACCCATTTATCTAAAATATCTTTTAATCTTAATTGAATTGTTTCATACAAAGAAATACCGTCTATTTTTTCATCTCCTTCAGCAACCCAATCCATTTGCACAACAGGCTTTTTAACCAACCTGACAAGTATATTGGTAAAAAAATTAGAAAGATATTTAGTCCTACTTATATAATATATTTTATCGATAGCAATTATTCTCGAGAGAAAAAATATTCTCAAGACAGAACTCCAACATAATAAATCAACCCAAACCGTTTTCATGACAATATAATATCCTTATCTCGTCTTTATCAAGCTGTTTTGTATAGTGCTAATAGCACGACAAACTCGATCAACTTCGTGATGCTGTAAACCTGACGAACCAGGGAGACTTAATCCACGAGATGCAAGCTCCTCTGCAACCTCTAAATTCTGTCCGGTATTATAAATTGGTTGCATATGTATAGGTGGGAAAAGTGGGCGTGTATCTATCCCCATTGAACTCAATTCTTTTATCAACTCATCTCTGCTTATTCCATATTCTTCTTCCACAAGAATAGAATACAACCAGTAAACATTTCTCGCCCATTTTGCTTTTGGCGGACATATAATCCCTTTAACACAACCTAACTGCTTTTCATACCGATCAGCAATATCCAATTTTGCTTTTATAATCGACTCAACCCTTTCAACTTGCGCGACTCCGATAGCAGCCTGAATGTTTGTTAATCTATAATTATATCCAAGAACAGTGTGCCAGTAGCGTTTCGAAGGCGACATTCCATGATTACGAAATAGCTTTATTTGTTCAGCAAAATCGGAATTATTTGTTACGATCATCCCCCCTTCACCGGTTGTAATTATTTTATTCCCATAAAAACTAAAAATACCAATATCACCAATACCCCCAACTTTCCTCCCCTTATATTCAGCCCCATGAGCTTCGGCGGCATCCTCAATCACCGCCAAATTATGAGAATGTGCAATTTCAAGAATAGGATCCATATCCGCAGGATGCCCGTACAAATGAACAGGTATAATAGCTTTTGTCTTCGGAGAGATAGCCTCTTCAATTAGATTCGGATCAATATTCCATGTTTCCGGTTCACTATCAACAAATACAGGTTTAGCCCCGGTATAAGTAACAGCATTGGCTGTTGCAATAAATGTAAGACTTGGGACTATTACTTCATCACCCTGATGAATACCCAAAGCCAATAAAGCCAGATGTAAAGCACTTGTGCCATTGCTTGTTGCCACAGCGTATCGTGAGCCGCAATAATCAGCAAATAAGGACTCAAATTTATTCACATACTTTCCAGTTGAAGATATCCAATTAGAAATGATGCAATCGCTAACATACGATAATTCCTTTTCGCCTAATGACGGTTCGGCAACAGGCAAATGAATCCGCTGATCGTATAAAGCAATATCAACAATTTTGTTTTCTAGGTCAAGAACCGGAATGATGCGCACCTTTTCATCAAACATTTCAGATATTTCTTCAGTTTTCATGACCTCAGTTGCCGTTTTAGTTCTTGGCCTTTCAATGGTTTCTATGTGCGCATCCAGATCATTTCCTTTTAATATCGCTCGTCGAATATCACCATCCGTGATAAGACCACAAAAACTTTTTGTTTGGGCATCAACAATGAAGGCCGCTCCTATCTCCCCCCGGCTGATCACCTCCATGGCTTCTCTGATCGTACTCCCGGGGAAGATGCACATTTCATCAATTTTTGTTCTATTTATCTTTTTCATTCATTGACCTCCAACGCATCCATCCGCGCGCACAATTTTTTATGGACAATTGACTGCGATAACTTAATATCAGAGATCGACCCATATGTTTC
>SDBV01009439.1_pt1 | contig 12975 bp, 12 predicted proteins | sample 2277081 | NCBI WGS metagenome assembly SDBV01 (sample SAMN10402039, study PRJNA504765) | marine sediment metagenome | isolation source: marine sediment core GS10_PC15, 223 cmbsf | place: Arctic Ocean: Southern Knipovich Ridge | collected 2010
CCACGTTGTGGATATTCGGAAACTGCTGGATGTTCTTAAAGGCCTTGTTAATGCAGGCAACAGCATTGTTGTAATTGAACATAATCTCGAGGTAATAAAAGTTGCTGATTATATTATTGACCTGGGACCTGGCGGTGGCGAAGAAGGGGGGAGGATTGTTGCCTCAGGAACCCCTGAAGAGGTTGCGTTAAACCCAAAATCATTTACAGGAGCTTTTCTTAAAAGAAAACTCTTTACAGAAGAGGCGGTAGCGCACTGTCCCTAACGCTTCTATACTTTTTTTGAAGTGTCATCCCGGCTTGTCCGGAATCCTTATTTTAAAAGGAGAAAGATTCCGGACAAGCCGGAATGACAATACTAAAGGGTTATGTCAACTTAATTAATGCATTTGTACCAGCAACATGAGAAAATCAAAAATCAAAGATCAAAAATCAAAATTATTTATTTTCTGCATTCTGTATTTTATGTTCTATATGCTGTTTTTGTCGAGTTGCACCAAGAGAGACAGAATATTCACGGAAAGTCGTACATTAATGTATACCTCCTGTACAATAACTGTTGTCAGCCCTTCGGAAAAAACGGCCGGAGAAGCAATAGAAGCAGGATTTGCCAGAATAGAAAGGCTGGAAAAGCTATTAAATTTTTTTTCCCCTGATAGTGAAATAACAGCAATAAACAGGGCATCAGGCAGAAGTCCGGTCAAGGTCAGCAAAGAGACCCTGGTGGCGATTGCAAAGGCAGTGGAAATTGCAGATTATACTAATGGGGCGTTCGATCCTACCATAGCCCCAGTAATAAGACTCTGGGGATTTTCTGGAAAGTCACAGGAATCTCCAATCCCCTCGGCTGACAAAATTAAAGATGCACTGAGATTTGTTGATTATAGAAAAATAAAGATAAACATGTCAGCCTCAGAGGTTTTTTTGGAAAAAAAAGGCATGGAACTTGATTTGGGGGGAATTGCAAAAGGGTATGCCGCTGATATGGCTATTGAGGCTATAAAGACGAAAGGCATAAAGGCTGCGCTTGTTGCCATAGCAGGGGACATAAAAGGCTTTGGCCTAAAGCCTGATCTGAAGCCATGGAGGGTCGGGATTCAGAATCCAAGGCTGTCAGATGATAATCCCCCCCATCCCCCCTTTACAAAAGGTGGGATGGGGGGATTATCAGAAGAAGATATTTTTGCAAGTCTCTATCTTAAAGACAAAGCTATATCAACATCAGGGGACTATCAGAGATTTTTCATGAAAGATGGAAAACGTTATCACCACATCATTGACCCCAGGAAGGGTTACTCGGCATCAGATGTTATAAGCGTATCTGTCATATCCTCTGATGGCTATATGGCGGATGGTCTCTCTACCGGTATTTTTGTTCTTGGGCGTGAAAAGGGGATTAGGCTGCTTGAGTCCATGGGTTTAAACGGAATAATAGTTGACAGCAATAAGGAGATATTCATTACAGAAGACCTGAAGGGAGAAGTAGATATTGAAAAAACCCTTTGAACCCTATTTTGCACAAATAATGAAAAATTCATCTAATCAAACATTAAGCGGGATTAATGGACAGAACCATTCAGAGACTTTTTACATTGCACTCATGTCTGCATATGCGGTAGGTCTTCACAGCATAGAGGCATTAATTCCCACACCTGTTCCATGGCTTAGATTTGGATTTGCAAACATTATAACCCTGACGACTCTGCTTCTTTACGGTTTAAAGGCAGGCATGACAGTTACTCTCATAAGAGTTTTTATTGGAAGCCTTTTTACAGGGACTTTTCTTGGTCCAGCCTTTGCCATGAGTCTTGGCGGAGGAATTACGAGCACACTGGTGATGTGGTCTGCCAGGGTTTTACTTGGAAGGCTTTGCGGCCCGGTAAGTCTGAGTGTCTTAGGAGCGCTGGCACACAATATCGCTCAGCTTTTTGTGGCTTATCTGTTTTTTGTAAAAAGGCTTGAGGCAATATTATTTATCAGCCCGATAATTATTATTTTTGGCATGATAACCGGTATATTCAATGGCATTGTTACAGGTTTGATAATAAAAAGGGTACGGGAATCAAAAGAATCAGGGTGATATCTGCAACTTTAAAAACCTGAGAGCATTGTTCCCTTATTTAAGAATAAAGATAGAGAAGGCTGTCTCGGAATTTCTATAATCAACGTACCTGCCTACCGGACAGGCAGGCTTGTCGGGGATCGCCGGCATCCTTCTTTTACGATTCCCGACAAGCGGGAATGACAAAAACCTTTATCATCCTTCCCTGTTGTCATTCCGGCTTGTCCGGTCGGAGCGACTCTTCGCGGAGACTAGCTTCGAGAATCCCTCTTCTATCTATGTCACCAGTCACTGAATGGTTACTTCTCAGCCCATACTTTAGTGTTGCTGAAAGCCTCTTTTCTTAGGTATAATTTCATTCAACTAATAACATTTTTTGTGGTGCGGGGATAAAATGCCTCTTTTTGGTGAACTCTTTATCAGTGAACTTTTAAAAAAACCTGTACTCGATCCTAAAGGTGATGACCTTGGCAGGGTTAGAGATTTTATTGTGATCAAAGGGGACACCCTACCCAAGGTATCAGCGCTTATATTAAGAAAGAAAAAGAACTTCTACCGCTTGGAATGGGAATATATTGGTATTTTCAATAAGCGAATTATATCTTCCAGAATCTATATTTTAAATATTAAACCTTATAAATACTCTGAAGATGACCTGCTGATTGTGAGAGACATTCTTGATAAACAGATAGTGGATGCAAATGGCGCCAAGGTGGTAAGGGTTAATGATGTGAAGTTGGAAGGTATAAACAATAAGGCATGCCTGACTGCTGTTGATGTGGGTATAAGAGGCATACTGAGGCGTTTTGGCATGGAGAGAAGAGGTGAAAATATTTACAGGGTGTTCGGGAAGGCTCTTTCTCACAATCTTATCAGATGGGGTTATATACAGCCGCTGGAACCGAAACTCTCAACCGTATCACTTACTGTCCCTCGTCAGATGGTCTCTGCTCTTCATCCTGCTGATATTGCAGATATCATAAGTAAGGTTTCACATGAAGAAGGGGTTGCTTTGTTTAAAGGCCTGGATCCCAATGTTGCTGCTGAATCACTACATGAACTCCAACCTGATGTTCAGAAGGCAATCATAAACAGCCTTCATAAGAATCTTGCAACTGACATTGTTGAAAGGATGCCTCCTGATGAGGCAGCAGACCTGCTTGGAGATCTTTCTTCGGAAAAGGCAAGGGAACTGCTTGAATCCATAGAAAAAGATGAGGCTCAGGACATACAGGAGCTGCTTGGTCATGAGGAGGATACTGCTGGTGGACTTATGACAAACGAATTCATTGCCTATGCTCCGGAATTAAGCATAGTAGATGCAATTGAGAAATTCAAGATAGATGCCCATAATGTCGAGACTGTTTATTATATATATGTTACTGATAAGAATGAGAAGCTTATCGGTGTAACCTCTCTGAGAGACATGCTTTTGTCGTCTCCAAACATGCCTCTGTCAGAGAAAATGGAGACAAAGCTGAAGACAGTTACCCCGGACACTGACCAGTATGTTGTAGCAGAAATTATATCTAAATATAATTTACTCGCTATTCCAGTGATAGACACCAATGGAGTCATCCTTGGTATTGTGACCATTGATGATATTATGGACATCCTCCTTCCGCCTTCGTCAAGAAAAAGAAGGAGAAAGGTATGAGCAGATGGAAAAGTATGCTTGTCTTCCTCTCCATAATAGGGCCCGGCATTATCACTGCCTCCATTGATAACGATGCCTCGGGTATTACTACATACTCAGTTGCAGGAGCACGCTATGGATATACTCTTTTATGGATATTAATCCCAACAACAATAGCTCTTATTGTTATACAGGAAATGGTGGCGCGTATGGGTGTTATAACAGGCAAAGGGCTTGCTGATCTTATAAGAGAGAATTATGGGGTAAAGATAACTTTTTTTATGATGATAGTTCTCCTGGTAGCTAATTTCGGCACTACCGTTGCAGGGTTTGCAGGTTGGGCAGCAAGTACAGGGATGTTCGGTTTGAGTAAATATATAATGGTTCCTTTAGGCGCTTTTGGCATATGGCTTTTGGTCACAAGAGGAAGTTACAGAATGGTGGAAATTGTACTGCTTGTATCATGTTTGCTTTATTTCGGCTATATATTTTCAGGCTTTATGGCTGAACCAAAGTGGAATAAAGTTTTACAAAACACTTTTATGCCAGAGATACAATGGAAGCCTGAATTTATCATGTTAACCATAGCAATAATAGGAACAACAATAACGCCGTGGATGCAGTTTTATCTGCAGTCATCAATTGCTGAAAAAGGAATAAAAAAGGAAAATTATAAGTTTTCAAAACTCGACGTTGTAGCGGGATGTCTTATGACTAATGTTATTGCCTTCTTTATTATAGTTACCTGTGCTACAACACTGTTCCCTCAAGGGATAAGGATAGATGAGGCTCAGGAAGCAGCCTTAGCCCTCGTGCCTCTTGCAGGACAACATGCATCGACATTGTTTGCCGTAAGCCTTGCAAATGCATCGATCCTTGGGGCTATCATTGTCCCGCTTGCAACAGCATACTATATCTGTGAGGCCATGGGATGGGAGGCCGGAGTTAACAAAAATTTTAAAGAGGCTCCCCAGTTCATGTGGATTTACACGGCGATAATATTTGTGTCAGCCCTTCTGGTTTTAATTCCTAATGTTCCTTTAATAGATTTAATGGTTTTGTCTTCGTTTTTAAATGGGATACTTCTTCCATTTGTTCTTGTATTTGCAATAGCACTTGTTAATAACAAGAGGATTATGGGAGAGTATATCAATTCAAAAGGATACAATTACATAGCATGGGGCACAGTGTGTTTTTTGATAACACTTACAATAATACTTTTGTATATTGTTGTTGTGCCATAAAAAAATCACAGATGACCGCAGAAAAAAAATAATGCACCTGCCTACTGGCAGGTAGGGATTAGCGCAGATGAAAAACACAAAAGAAAATATCCGTGATAATTTGTAGTATGTCAATCATCGTCGGAGTTTTTTATGTTTAAAACAATTGAGATGGTGAATGGAAAAGTCCGGATGCTTGATCAGAGTAAGCTTCCGCAAGAAGTACGATATATTGACTGTACTGATTATAAAATGGTTGCGGAAGGGATTAAAAAATTGTGGATACGTGGAGCGCCTGCCATTGGAATAGCGGCGGCAATGGGTGTAGCAATAGGTGCACAGAGAATAAAGGCAAAAAACTTTAATGAATTCTTCGAGGCTCTTGAGCCGGTCTTCTCAACCATGATTGCAACAAGACCTACTGCCGTAAACATAGAATGGGCAATTAATAGATTTAAAAACCTGCTTTTTTCAAATAAAGAGCTGAGTGTTGAAAAACTCAAGTCGCTTTTGATTGAAGAGGCCGATAAAATACTTGCTGAAGATGTAGAGACAAACAGGGCAATAGGTAAATGGGGAGTGCAGTTTATACAGGACGGTGATACAATTATTACACATTGTAATGCAGGCTCTCTTGCTACAGGGGGATATGGAACTGCAACTGCGCCTATAAGAGCGGCGGTTGAGCAGGGAAAGAAGATTCAAGTTATTGCTGATGAGACGAGACCCGTGCTTCAGGGCTGCCGGTTAACCGCATGGGAATTGATGCAGGATGGAATTCCTGTTACACTTATTACAGACAATGCTGCAGGCGCGCTGATGAGGAAAGGGGAAATTGACCTTGCGATTGTCGGAACGGACAGGGTCGCTTCAAACGGGGATGTGGCTAACAAGATAGGGACATATTCTTTAGCCGTTCTCTGCAGGGAACATGCCATACCTTTTTATGTTGCTGCACCTATTAGCAGTATTGATTTCTCAATAGCGTCAGGAGAATTTATTCCGATAGAGGAAAGGGATTCCATGGAGGTTACAAAGATATGCGGAGTCCAGGTTGCACCTGAAGGGGTAAAGGTCAGGAACCTGGCGTTTGATGTAACCCCTGCAAAATATATAACCCGTATAATTACAGAAAAAGGGGTCTTCAGGCCGGAGGATTTACACAGGTTAATGAAAAACAAAAAAAATTAAACCGGATATGATTTAAATTATGACACAGATGACTATTGAAGAAGTATGGGAATATTACAAAGAGGACCTCTCATTAGCCGAGGAGAAGATTAAAGAGAACTTAAATGCCGTTGCCCCGGCTATCTCGATGGTCGGGAAATATCTTCTTATGGGAGGGGGGAAGCGTATCCGCCCATTTCTCTCTATTTTGTGCGCAAAAATTTTTGGTTACAGCGGAGAAAAAACAAGCATTCTTGCCTGCAGTGTCGAATCGATCCATACAGCCTCCTTACTTCATGATGATGTAGTTGACGTTGCCAGTATCAGGAGAGGGCGGCGCTCAGCGCATTCTTTGTGGGGCAATCAGGTTGTAATACTTGTAGGTGATTTTCTTTATTCTAATGCCTTGAGGCTTGCCAACTCGCTAAGAAGTCAGAAAATTATGGATGCCCTCTCAAGTGCTACAACCAGGATGAGCGAGGGCGAGTTAATACAGCTTAGTAAAAAAGGTAATCCGGACATTACAGAGATGGATTACATGAGGATAATAGAGGGCAAGACAGGTATTCTTATTTCAGCTGCATGCAGGAGCGGAGCTGTTATAGGAAATGCATTACAGCATCAGGAGGATGCACTTACTGCCTTTGGCTTAAAATTAGGTATGGCTTTTCAAATAGCTGACGACATTCTTGACTATATGTCAGAGGAAAGAATTCTTGGCAAAAGTCTTGGCAAGGATTTAGGGGAGGGCAAAATTACACTTCCATTGATATATCTTCTTAGAAGTGCAACCAGCCATGAAGCAGAAAAGGTAAAGGCAATAATCAGGGCTGAAAAAATTTCCAAATCAGCGCTTACTTATATTCTGGACTTGTTAGATAAATACAGATCCATAAGGCAGTCCTGCGAAAAAGCTAATTCTATCCTTCAGGAGGCAAAGGCAGAACTTGATGTTTTTGAAGATTCCGTTGAAAAGTCTGCCCTTCTCACGATTTCGGACTATTCGTTGAGCAGGGAGAAATAAATAAAATTAAAAACGAAAAATAAAAAAATAAAATTATGGAAATAAATCAAAATCTTATGGATAAAAAATCCTTAATTTTATATTTTGGTATTTGATTTTTTAATTTTTGTTATTATGCATCCTATTGTAAAACTTGCAAAAGACACTGTTGAAAAATATATAAATAAGGGGGAGCTAATCTCCCAACCTGCAGAGCTTACACCTGAAATGCGTGAGAAGGCAGGTGTTTTTGTATGTATTAAAAAAAGGGGAGAACTGAGGGGATGTATAGGGACACATTTACCTTCTACTCATAATGTGGCCGGGGAGGTCATACAAAATGCTGTAAGTGCATCTACCCATGACCCAAGGTTTTCTCCGGTTGTCTCTTCAGAGCTCAATGAACTGGAGTACTCTGTTGATGTTCTCTCACTACCGGAGAAGATTGACAGTCGGGAGGCGCTTGATCCTAAACGATATGGTGTGATGGTCAGGAAAGGAAGCCGAAGCGGCCTTCTGCTTCCTGATCTGGAAGGCGTTGACACAATTGACGAGCAGATAAAGATAGCTGTCTATAAAGCAGGAATATCTTCGGCAGAAGATGCAGAGCTTTACCGTTTTGAGGTTAAAAGGTATAAATAATGTCTGATAAAAGTCCGATTGAATTAGATATTGAACGCCGTGAGCTGGTTAAGAAACCGCTCAGTGTTCTTATATTAATTGCTGTTCTTTCTCTGTGTCTTGGCGCGCTTGCAGTGTATACCTTTAAAATTAAGCAGGAGCTCTTAAGGAAAGAACAGGAAATAATTTTAATAAAAAGCAGTTTTGATAAGGAGAAAGCCGCTCTTATAAGTAAAACCAGGATGCTTGAAGGAGAACGCGAGGTTCGCGGGTTCAACCAGGAAGCTGTAGCAGATAAATCAGAACTAATGCCTGAAACAAAAAACCCTGCTGAAGATGATGGAAAATCTAAAAAAAGATGAAGTCCCTGCCAGGGGAAGTCTAAAACACTTCAGTCTCTCTCAAGTGCTCACTTATCTGAATGAGCAAAAAAAAACAGGCATTCTCACCCTTCGAAATCAAAATGTAATAAAAAGCATTTATCTGGAAAATGGAAATGCAGTATTTGCATCTTCAAATCAGGAAGATGAGCGACTCGGAGAAATGCTGCTGAAGGCAGGTAAAATAACATCTGACCAATATGATAACTCTGTAAAGCTCCTGAAAAAAAGCAGTGGACGTCAGGGAGCAATCCTTGTAGAGCTTGGTTATATTGCTGCAAAAGACCTTTACGATGAAGTAATGCTTCAGGTTAAGGGAATAATTCTTACCCTCTTTGTGTGGGAAGACGGTGTGTTCAGTTTTAAAAAGGATTATCCATCAGACGAAGTTATTACATTAGATACAGATATGGAAAGTCTTATTCAGGAAGGGACAAAAAATAAAAAAAGTAAAAGAAATGAAGAAGAGAGGTCTTTTATTGATAATATCAATGAACTTTATGAAAATATTGACTCATTAACCTACTATGAAATGTTTGAAATAGATATAAAAGCTTCTCTTTCTGAGATAAAAAAGGCGTATTTAAAGATGGCGCAGAATTACCATCCTGATAAATTCCAGAATTGCCCTGATTCTACTTTACAGGACAAGCTTACATCAATCTTTACTTTAATCAATAGAGCTTATCAAACGCTGAGCAATGAAACAAAAAGGACAGATTATGATTCTGTCATTTTCAGAAGGACAGCGGTAAAAGGTGTTGATAGTCACCAGATAAATGCCGATGAACAGTTTAATCGAGGCGTAGCTGAATATAAAAAGGGGAATTTCTGGGGCGCTGCGGATTTTTTACGCTGGGCAACCAGAACAGACCCTCAAAATGCCAAATACTGGGCTCATCTGTCTTTAACTCTGTGTAAGACAGCAAAGAGGGGTAAAGAGGCAGAAGAGGCTATCCTTAAGGCAATAGAATTAGAGCCTCACCATGCTGACTACTATGTGCATCTCGGGTTAATTTATCTTAACGCAGAATTAAAAAAGAGAGCTGTCCGTCAGTTTGAAACTGCACTGACCTGGGACCCGGCAAATAAAAAGGCTCAAAAAGAGCTTGATAAGTTGAAAAGCAGAAAGTAAAAAAAATAATAGCTGTATCTCAAATGAAGGCGCTGTCAGGGAACTAAAAATCTGGTGAAGAACAGGATACCCATAAAAGGAAGCCTGAAATACTTCAGCCTTCCTCAAGTGCTCACTTATCTGAACGAGCAGAAAAAAACAGGCATTCTTACTGTAGAAGATGGAGATGTCAGGAAAAATATTTTTATTGAAGATGGCAATGTCATATTTGCTTCTTCCAACAAGGAAGAGGACCGTCTAGGAAAAATGCTCGTGCGGGCCGGCAAAATAACATCAGAACAGGTTGCAGAATCATTAAGACTGATGAAGCAAACCGGCAAGCTTCAGGGAATATCCCTTGTGGAGCTTGGCCATATTACAGCAAAGGACCTTTTCTGTGAATTAACAGCTCATGTCAAAGAAATAATTGTCAGTCTTTTCCTGATTGAAGACGGTACATTCAGCTTTCAGCGCATCATCCCTTCTCCGGATTTTGTTAAACTGAAGATAAAAACGGAAAGTCTCTTGTGTGAGGGGATAGACAAGAAAAAAGTAAAAAAAAGAGAAAAAGCCAATCTGTTTATTCAGAAGGTCAGCTATATATATGAAAAAATCGGTTCTTTGAACTACTATGATGTCCTTGAGATCAACTTGAAAGCTTCTCATGATGAGATAGAAACGGCATATGTGAAAATGTCAAAACACTACCATCCTGACAGACACTGTGATTTGCATGATTCAGCTATGGAAGATAAACTTGTTGTAATTTCCAATTTTATCAAAAGGGGTTATCTTACGCTGAGCAGCAAAATCAAAAGGTCAATATATGATGCAGAACTTCTGAAGAAAGCGCTGGAGGCTTCTGATAATTATATAGCTAAAGCAGAAGGGCAGTTCAAAAGGGGGATGAAGGAAGCAGGAAAAGGAAATTTCGGGGATGCCGTTCGATTTTTTCACTGTGCGATACAGGCGAATTCAATGAATGCTAAATACTGGGCTTATTTGTCTGTGTCTATGAGTAGTCTGTCCGGGAGAATTAAGGAGGCAGAAAAGGCTATTCTTAAGGCGATAGATCTGGAGCCCTACAATGCCGGTTATCATATACACCTCGGGAGAATCTATATCAAGGTTAATATGAAGAAAAAAGCTGTTCATCACTTCAGAAACGTCCTGACCTGGGATCCGGCAAATAAAAATGCCCGGAAAGAGCTTGATAAACTGAAGAAGGGCCACAGATAATAGCTGACAGGAAAATACACCTGCCTGCCCTGCCTACCGGCAGGCAGGGATTATCGCAGATAAAGATATCTGTGGTCATCTGCTAATAATCTGTGATCATCTGCGTGGTTTCCTCTTCCACTCTCCGCTTTTCCCGCCGCGTTTCTCCATGAGCATAATATCGGAGATAACCATAGCCCTGTCCACTGCCTTGCACATATCATAAACCGCAAGAGCAGCAGCTGAAACAGCCATCAAAGCCTCCATTTCCACACCTGTCTGACCGGTACATTTGACTCTTGACTCTATATCAACTTTATTCTTTTTCTTATCAATACTTAAATCCACAGTGATCGATGTAAGATTAAGCTGATGACATAACGGTATAAGCTCATATGTCCTCTTTGCCGCCATAATTCCACAAAGCCGGGCAGTTTCAAAGACATCGCCTTTTGAGATTTTTTTGTCAGTAATAAGATTAAGCGTTTGTTTTTTCATATAAACAGTGCCCCATGCAACCGCCTCCCGGCGGGTTGCAGTTTTATTGCTCACGTCAACCATCTTTGCCCTGCCTTTTTTATCTAAGTGGCTGAGTTTTTTCTTTTTATTCATGATTCATATAATAACCTCTGATAATAAAATTTTCTATTAAAAAAACAGGGGCACATCTCATTTTTACTTTAATGAAAAACTGCTGTCCAGGGGAGGGGAGAAAAGTTAGCCATACGTAACCACTTGTAAACCATTTGTGTTAGTATAGTCTACAATGAAAAGGGTTGTAATTACAGGTATCGGAGCTGTTACTCCGCTTGGAAATGACATTGAAACCACATGGGAAAACGTGACAAAGGAGATTTCAGGAATAGGTTCAATAACACGATTTAATTCTTCTGCATTCCCGAGCAGAATAGCGGGGGAATTAAAGCATTTCTGTCCTGAAAATTATATCCCTCGAAAAGACATCCTGAGGTTTGATCCATTTATACACTATGCCGCGGCAGCAGCAATCATGGCTGCTGAAGATGCAGGGCTGATTTCTTTTAACTCGTCACTCGTCACTCGTCACTCGTCACTTGATTCTGCCGGTATTTTTATCGGTTCAAGCAGGGGAGGAATAACCAGTATGGAGAATTCCATGGAAAGACACTTTCTGGAGGGCAGACCGGTCTCGGCATATCTGATGTCTTCAAGCACGATAAATATGGCTTCCGCCTATATCTCTATAAGGCTTGGTGTCAGAGGCCCTGCAATTGGTATTTCAACTGCCTGTGCATCAGGGGCTAATGCAATTGGTGAGGCGGCAAGATTAATTCGATATGGTGAAATTAAGTTAGCCCTTGCAGGCGGGGCAGAAGCGCCAATCTGTAAACTGGCTGTTGGAGGTTATGGGTCAGCAGGGGCTTTATCAAAAAGAAATAATGAGCCTGATAAGGCCAGCAGGCCTTTTGATAAGGACAGGGATGGTTTTGTACTAGCTGAAGGCGCCGGGATTGTCATACTTGAAGATCTTGAAAGTGCATTAAGAAGGGGTGCCGGAGTTTATGCTGAGGTTGCAGGATATGGGGTCTGTTCCGATGCATTTCATCAGACAAGACCTGACAGCAAAGGGGAGGCCGTTGCAATTAAAAAGGCAATTGACGATGCAAAAATTTCCGTTGATGAAGTTGACTACATAAACGCTCATGCTGCATCAACTGTTCTTGGAGACATAGCAGAGGCACAGGCAATTAAAGAGGTTTTTGGAAGCAGGGCATATGATATACCTGTAAGCTCTTACAAGTCTATGTTGGGTCACATGCTGGGCGGGGCAGGTGCTGTTGAAGTGATAATAACTGCCCTGTCAATCAGTAAAGAAATTATAATACCTACAATTAATCTTGAGAACCCTGACCCCGATTGTGACCTCAATCATGTAACTTCAATAAAGAATAAAAAGATAAATATAGCACTGTCAAATTCCTTTGGATTTGGCGGGATTAATGCTGTGCTGGCATTGAGAAAAATTAAAATTTAGAGAGTAAAATTCTTAGAGGCTGTCTAAACTTTAATTTAGGTATTGACCATAGCTTGTTCCTCTGCGTACGCAATAATTATTTTTCATTTAAAAAAACTAATTTACAATTTCATGTAATTATGTAAAATACAACTTGTCAGGGTGTGAAACAGCACCCGTCATGGAGTTTTACCGGATGCATCACGTTTAATGAAACTTTAAGGGGGGGGGGTACTATTATGAAAATTATTAATTGTATTTTGATAATTTTTGTTTTATCAGTGGGTGTTCTGCCGGGCGCATGTCTTGCAGAGGAATTCTCATCATTTGAGTCATTGCAGATAAAGGAATATTCCCCAGTACCTGATCAGCCGTATTCTGATTCTTCAGATATTTTACTTCCGGAGGCAGCCGTCATAGAACCGGATAATGTTGACTGGGACAGGGCATTGCTTTTCAGTGAGGCAGGTGACTCTCAGCTAACCATAGAGAAGGATGGATTAAAGGAAGAGGAAGAAGAGCTTGAGTATATGGATGAAGAGGAAGAAAGAATTGC
>SDBV01009440.1_pt1 | contig 12975 bp, 8 predicted proteins | sample 2277081 | NCBI WGS metagenome assembly SDBV01 (sample SAMN10402039, study PRJNA504765) | marine sediment metagenome | isolation source: marine sediment core GS10_PC15, 223 cmbsf | place: Arctic Ocean: Southern Knipovich Ridge | collected 2010
TAACTATAAATATAACCCTATTTTTTCCATCCTTTAGTTTGCAGTTCTTTGGTTGTTGCTGAACAAATTTTAATATGCCACCAAAAACCGGGGAATTATAATATTGCTCTTTATCTGAAGAGAGTAAAAAAGCTTTAAGGATATTATTCTTTATAGTCAATTTTTCAAAACCCAACTTTTTTGCATCCCATCTCAATCTAACAATTTTTACAAGATCTTTGACTACATCAGGAAATGGACCAAATCGATCTTCAATAGATTTTATAAATTTCATTAGACTATCTTCATTTTCCAAATTATCCAATTCATTGTAAACGCGCAATCTTTCAGAAATATTTGAAATATAAGCGCCGGGAATTAATAATTCAAAATCTGTATCAATTAAACAATCCGCTGAAATCAAATCCTCGATATCGATCAAATCCTTTTGAAACAATTCCTTGAATTCTGTTTCTTTCAATTCCTGAACCGCTTTGTCCAGAATTTTGTGGTAGGTATCAAAACCCAGATCATTGATGAAACCGCTTTGCTCGGCGCCGAGCAAATTTCCGGCTCCTCTAATATCGAGGTCTCTCATGGCTACTTTAAATCCGTCGCCCAAATGCGAAAATTCTTCAAGCGTTTTCAATCTTTTTCTGGCTTCTGAAGATAGCCCAATGGTTGGAGGAGCGAGCAAATAACAAAACGCTTTTTTATTTGACCTTCCGACCCGGCCCCGCATCTGATGCAGATCTGAAAGTCCAAACATATGTGAATGATTGATAATGATGGTATTGGCATTTGGAATGTCAAGTCCTGATTCAATGATGTTTGTGGAAATCAAAACATCAGCAAATCCTTCAATGAATTTCATCATCGCAAATTCCAGTTTCTTACCCTCCATCTGGCCATGAGCCACAAGGATCTTTGCATCCGGAACAAGTTTTAAGATAATGTTCGCTACCTGCTCGATGTCTTTTATCCGATTGTGAACAAAGAAAACTTGTCCACCTCTTCGTAATTCGAAGCTGATTGCATCGCGTACAATTTTTTCACTGAATGTATGAATCTCAGTAGTTACAGGTTGGCGATTTGGAGGTGGCGTGGCAATAACACTTAAATCTCGCGCACCCATAAGTGAGAAGTGCAAGGTTCTGGGAATTGGTGTGGCCGTTAAAGTCAACACATCCACATTCACTCTAAATTTTTTGAGCTTTTCTTTTACACTCACCCCAAATTTTTGTTCCTCATCAATAACCAATAATCCCAAATCGTTGAATTCGACATCTTTATTGACGATCCTATGTGTGCCAATTAATATCTCTACCGCACCTTTTTTGACTTTATCTAAAATCAATTTTATTTCTTTGGTCGATTTGAAGCGGTTGATATATTCTATGCTAACCGGAAAATTTTGCAAGCGCTCTTTGAAGGTTCGATAATGTTGCATGGCCAATATGGTAGTGGGCACCAAAATGGCAACTTGTTTTCCGTCCACCACAGCTTTAAAAGCTGCACGAATGGCAACCTCTGTTTTTCCAAATCCAACATCTCCGCAAACCAACCGATCCATGGGGTGAGCAACTTGCATATCATTTTTTACATCTTCGGTAGACGAAGCCTGATCCGGAGTATCTTCATAAAGAAAGGAACTTTCTAATTCTGCCTGCATGTAATTATCTTCTGAAAATGCAAAGCCGGGAGCTGATTTTCGTTTGGCATAAAGTGAGATGAGATCCTTGGCAATATCTTTTACTTTTTTGCGAACACGTTTCTTTTTATTTTCCCAATCCGGTGATCCCAGTTTACTCAAGGTCGGAGGAGCGCCCTCTTTACCGGAATATTTTGATATTTTATGAAGCGAATAGATGCTCACATACAAAATGTCATCATCCTTATAAATCAAGCGCATGGCTTCCTGTTTATTTCCACTGACATCAATTTTATCTAAACCCACAAATCTTCCTACACCGTAATCGATGTGCGTTACATAATCGCCGGTTTGAAGGGATTTCAGCTCATTTAAGGTTAGCGCTTTAGATTTCGAATATTTTTGAGCTGATTTATACTTGTAATACCGTTCAAAAAGCTGATGATCCGTATAGCAAATAGTTTTGTTTTCGTGATCTACGAATCCACTTCGCAAGCTGATATTTAGCGCTTCGAATGTTAACTCTGAATCTATTTCTTCAAAAATGGAAGTTAACCGGTTTATTTGTTTAAAGGAATCTGAAACGATGATTACCTTATAAAAGTTTTGCTTGTGCTCAATTAAGTTATTGGCAATCAATTCAAAATTTTTATTGAAGGAAGATTGAGGTTCTGAATTGAATGTAAAGTCTGTATTAGGTTTGAAATAGAAGCGATTTCCAAATTCGATAATATCATGTTTTTCCAGATCTGTTAACAAGGATTCATGGGTTTCGAACAATAATTTCGGATTGTGAATTACTTGTGTTTGGTTGCTTTGGCTCAATATATCATCAAAGCTAGCTTTTGCATTTTCATGATATTTATCGATGGTATCCAACGTGAGTTGCACATCCTTAAACCAAATCTTTGTGTTTTTAGGCAGAAAACTTAAAAATGATTGTTTTATATCATCAATAAACCTGGTTTGAATATTTGGAATGATTCCAATAGATTTTTCGTGCTCCAGCGATAATTGAGAGGTAGGATCAAAAGTTCGAATACTTTCTATTTCGTTTCCAAACAATTCAATTCGGTAGGGCATTTCATTGGCATAGGAAAAAACATCCAAAATGCCACCTCTCATGGCAAATTGCCCGGCCTCATAAACAAAGTCTTCTTTTTCAAATTCAAATTCTATTAGCTCTGAAAATAATCCATCTATATCAATTTCTTTTCCGACCTCCAGATGAATCGTATTGTTTTTTAAGGAACGTTTGTTAACTACTTTTTCACATAATGCTTCAGGATAACTTACGATTATTGCCCCTTCAGCCACCTTAGTGTTTAGTTTATGAATAAGCTCGGTCCTTAAAAGTACATTAGCATTTTCTGTTTCTTCAAATTCGTATGGTCGTTTATAGGAAGTGGGAAAGAAAAACACATCCTTTTTTCCCATCAGATTTTGAAGGTCATTTTGGAAGTAAGCTGCTTCTTCCCGGTCATGTAGTACATAAAGATGACTTTGATGACGGTTTGTGCTTGAAATTGTAGCGCCTACAATGGCATCCAAACTACCCGATAATCCCTTTAAATGTATCCTGACAGCAGTATTTGGTTTTAAATTTTCAGCAAGAGACCTGGTAATGATATCATCCTGATAATGCTTTATGAAGTCCTTTATTTTCAATAATTCATGATTTTATTCGTTTCAAAATTACAATTCTTAAACAGTCTGATACTATCATTTAAATAAAAAATATCAGTAAATTTATAAACTCATTACAAACAATTGAGTTTGAATTGTTTCCTTGCATTATGAAAGCAGATAATCAAAAGACCGGAGTATCGACTAAAAAAGCAGTAATTGGGCGAATTGAAGGAATTCATCCACTCAAAATGATCAATTACCTGGCAATATCTTCTTCCTGTATTTTATATGCAAGTATTTCCTTCATATTAATAAAACATCTTGCTTTTGAGCTTGATGGAAATTATACATTTAACCTGCCGAAATTTTTTACAGTGAGCACCATTCTGTTGATTTGTTCCTTGTATTTTACATCCAGGATTTTAAATGCATATAAAAACGATGAGATAGCTTTATTAAAAAAGCAATTAGGCCTTACGCTTTTTTTAGGCCTGCTGTTTTTGATATCACAATCCATTGCATGGTTAGAATTGTTGAGCAATGAAGTGATCCCGGAAAAAAGCGACATCACTGCTTACGTCATTATTTTATCGGCAATCCATTTAGGATATATTTTGGTGGGAATGATTATGTCTGTTGTCCTTTTTTATAGATATATGCTTATAGAACATGATCCTGTAAAAACCTTAATTATGACGACAAACCCACTCGAAAAAGTGAAACTGGAAATTTATAAGGTATTTTGGCACTTCAATGTCCTTTCATGGACCATGATATTTCTGATGTTTCTGTTTGCTTTCTAATAAGAGTCTGTCCATAAAGTCAGAGTCTGTTCATAATGTTCGAGATTAAGGCTTGCACAGTTTCTGAAAAACGGAGTTTACCCTTATAAATGAGTTTTTCAGAAACAAGCATAACGCAGAGATCGGACATTATGGAGAGACTCTAATTAGGATACTTTTTGAAAATCTGCTCCATTTCATCAAGATGGATAATGTGAGCCGAATTTCTGAGTGTTTTTCTAAACACTTCTTCAATAGCATTGAAGTTAAGACCCATTCGAACACCTACTTCCATACAAAAGGAAACTTCTTCTTTAAAGATCAATCTATCAATACCGGTGAGGATGATTAGTCGGTGAAATTGCGCGATGGCTTTTGACTTACTATCCGGGACGGAAATGGTAATTTCTAATTCGCCATTTTTAATTCGTTCAACATCATTTTTTTCAATACCTAATCTTGCCGCTACAGAATTAATGAAATTCAACTCCGAATGAGATTCTTTTCCATCAACTTGAGATAGCTTAATGAGATCATTTAAATGGCTCAGTTTTTCCTGAGAGTAAGGGTCCATTAATAATTGATTAAATGTTTTTCACTTCCTCTATGTAAAAGTAACTATTTTAAATTTTATAATTATACTCATAAAAACACTATTAGAAAAAGTAATTGGTGAAAATAATATATGTTATGAAATCAGCAATGTATTGGATTGATACCCTCAATCTGGTGAAACATCCTGAAGGAGGCTATTTCAGTGAGGTCTATCGCTCGGATGAAAATATTGAAAAAAGTGCATTGCCCCATAGATACAACGGTGACCGAAGTATGGCTACTTCCATCTATTTTCTTTTGAAGTCCGGGGAATTTTCAAGTTTTCATCGAATACAGTCTGACGAAACCTGGCATTTCTACACCGGAACGACTCTTGAATTGTTTGTGCTGGGTGATGATAAAAAATTAACACGCCACCTGCTTGGTCAGGATCCTGAAGTTGGGGAAAACCTTCAATTCACTATTCCGCGAAATCATTGGTTTGCAGCTCGAGTAAATGACAAAAACAGCTATGCATTATTGGGTTGCACAGTCGCTCCCGGATTTCATTTCGATGATTTTGAATTGGCTGATAGAACACAAATGATTGAGCAATTTCCTAAACAAAACACCATCATTACTGAGCTGACAATTAATTAATCCAAATCTATTTATAATTTTCCAATTTAAACACCCAGGCATAATCACAGGGATTTGTAGCCGGATTAACATCCGGGGCGGTAATTGTCAAGCCTTTACTATTTCCTTTGGCAATTACTTTACCATCAAAACCCAACATTCTGACTTTCGCAGAATTAATTCCTTTTATGGTCAGTGGTTTTTCCGGAAATTTTGTACACAGCACATATAAGTCCTCGCCTTTTTGCGTGTAAAAAACATTGGGTAATTTGGCAGCATCAGCTTTTGCCCAGCTAGTGGTACCATAAATCGCTTCGCCATTTACCGAAAGCCAATCGCCCATGTCTTTTAATCTTTGTTGTTGAATTACAGGAATTCTGCCATCAGCAGTTGGGCCAATATTCAATAGTAAGTTTCCTCCACGTGCCACTTTGTCGATAAGGATGTGGACTAATTCTTCTGAAGTGGAGTAACTTTCCAGGTTTTCGTTTCTGTTGTAGCCAAAAGAGCCTCCAATTCCCCGGCACTCTTCCCAGGGATGCGAAAGCGTTTCTGTCATAATGCCGGTATGGACAAGGTCGTACTCTGTAGTATAAATGCCGCCGTGCTTGCTTCTGGTTTCTTTTCCCCAACGGTCGTTCACCACTACTTCATCTTTAACGGGAGACTCGTTGTACAACCATGCTAAAAACTCAGTACTTTTCCATACATCGCTAGGGTGGTCCCATTCCCCGTCTGTCCAGAGTATATCCGGTTTGTAGCTAACTACCAGATCTTTCATTTGCGGTATCATATGCTCATTGACATATTTATTTACATCAGTTTTGTATAGCGGATTGTACCATTCATATAAGGAATAATAATAGCCCATTCGAAGTCCTTCATCACGAACGGCATGAATTAGGTCGCCGGCCAAATCACGATGTGGCCCTACATCCACAGCATTCCAATTCCAGGATTGTTGGTTTGGCCAAAGTGTAAATCCTTCATGGTGTTTTGACGTTAGCACCACATATTTTGCACCGGCATTTTTAAAGATCTTTGCCCAATCAGCAGGCTCAAACATTTCGCAGGTAAACTCTTTTACAAAGTCCTGGTATTTAAAATCTTCGCCATAAGTTTGCTTATGAAATTCTACAAAATTCTTATGAACTTTTGAATCCTTATTCATCAATTTATTCCAGTACCATTCAGCATATTTGTCATATACAGAGGCATCTGTCGGGCCCCACGCCGGAACGGAAAATAAACCCCAATGAATAAAAATGCCAAATTTTGCATCGCTAAACCATTCCGGTATCGGGCGGCTGTCGATGGACTCCCATGTCGCTTGATAATTTTGCGCGAAAGAAGAGGAATGTAGGGAAACCAGCAGAAGAAGGACAATTAAATATTTCATATATCAGGCAGTTATAAATTTCTGTCCTTAAAAATAAATAATAATATTTCAGAATCTAGTTTTGGGAAACTATTATTCTGATGGAACAAGATATTTAAAAATAGGAACTTCTTGTGAGATTTCCGAAAACCAATTTACTATTTACCCTAGGTTCCCCCTATCCGCCGATTTTGATAATTTGTGCTATTTTCTTTTGAATGTGTGTTACTTCCCCTTCCCCATCAATTGCCTTAATGGTATTCATGGTGCGCACATAATATTCAAGCGCTTTGTCAGGAAGTTGATTTTTAATATAGTAATCCCCTTTGAGTTCGAGATTGAATGGGGTTTCAGCAATTTCCAAAGATTGATCGAGCCATTTTCCTGCTTCTTTAAGATTCACTTTTTTTTCAAAGCATTTTTCAGCGCTAATTGCCAGGGTGTACCAATCATCAGGATCGGCGCTTTCTACCGCATCTCTGGTTTTTTCGGTTGTTCGGTCATCTATTCGGGCAAAAGAAACGTTGATGCTCAATGCAAAAAATACCAGCATTACAGAAAAGGCTGATTTAAGCGATTCAAAATTCATGATATTATTATTAGGGTGATAATAATCTGGTCTTCGTACCACGCGCACTTATACGAAGGTTATGCCAAAAAACCTAAAATACATTAAGTCAGCAAGATATAAAAATATAATTACTTGTAGGAGTAAAATGTGTACGAATTTGCAACAGTATTCGAGCTGAAATGGACAATGAGGATATGGATTGAATGTCGATAAAAGCAATTTTTGCTATTTGAATTCAATAACCGCCAACGAGGTAAAAGCTAAAAGCCAAAGGGAAAAAGCAGAAAGGTAAAGGCTGAATGATAAAAACCGGCCGCGAAAAGCAGGGAATTTCGCAGCCGGTGCAATTTATAACTCAATCAATACAAACTCTATATCTACCGTTTTAGATTCAGGATGAGGTATAGGATCAATACCAACTTCATCCTGTTTAAAAAAACCGCTTTCAGCAATATTTTTTTGAGACTGAATTAGCTTGGAACGATTGAATGGTTCTCCACGTTTAAAATTAATCATTTCAAGCACTTTTGATGTTTCGATTTTACTGTTTCCTTTTATAATGATTTTATCAATTTCAACAGAAAATCCTTCATAAACTTCAAAATTCAAATTGGCCTCATTTCCTGCTATTTCTTCTTCCAGAGTGATATTGAAAAATAAATATCCATTGTCCATATAAAGTGAACTAATATCATCTCTGGTAGGATTATAGGAATATTTTTCCCGAATCAATTCCATACTGTATGCGTCTCCTTTTTTAATATCAAGGATCTTATTCAGCATGGCATCGCTATACATTGTGTTTCCATCCCAGGAGATATCCCCAATTAATAATTCAGGATCACCTAATTTTTCTACTACAGATTCTGTTTTCGATTCTAATGTTCTTTCAGTGCAAGAAAAGAAAGCCATAAGTAATAAGACTACCGGCAGGGCAAATAAAAATTTCAACTTTTTCATCGTATTGTTTTTAGTTTGATTCAACATAATTATTCTATTTTTAATATGGATCATAGAAAACTGGTGTGTTAAGGGAATAGGCAAAGTGTTCGAGGAAAGCCGCAGAATAAGTCTTGAATAATTGTCAACACCATTCGTATTGGAAATGACTTTTTCGTCGGCAATAAATTCATGAATTTGACACAATGACTGTTTCATAATTTTGACAAGCGGATTGAACCAGCAAATGGCTGAAACCACTTCCATAAACAGAATATCTATAGTATGTCTTTGCCGGATGTGAATTTTTTCATGAGTAAGGATATGTTCCAGTTCTTCGTGAGATATATTAAGTTGATGATCATTGATGAAGACATATCTCAAAAACGAAAAAAAGGAAGGGCCTTTTTTAATCCTGATGACTTTGTATCCTTCTTTATCAATGGCATTGTTACTCTTGATGAGGGCCATTACTTTCCGGATGCCACGAAAAAGTTTGAAAAGGTAAATCGAGAATCCAAAGACGTATATGATTAAGAGGATAATTTCTATTACAGAAATCTGGTTTATAAAATCCAGCCCGGGAGCATCAGCGCCCGGATTCGTGATTATTTGCGTTTCAGAAAGCGCAAAGAGCGGATATATAATTGAACTTTCAAGTGATCCTGAACTCCAAACGCCAATATCTAATAGCGGTATGATAAAACTGAATAAGATCGTAAAAAGCAGGTAAATCCTGTTTGCCTGGAAAAATGTATGCTTTTTGAAGAAAACGTGATACAACATATAAAATGCCGTTTGGCAAACTGACACTTGAAATAGGTATATTAAAAAACTACTCATTTCCTTTCTTTTTAAATGTGTCGATAAGTTCGGATAGCTCGTTTACTTCTTCACTGGATAGTTCATTTTCCTTCACCATAAAGGAGACCACATTTTCTAAAGAGCCATCAAAATAATTGGTGATAAGATTTTTAAGCGCAAATTTTTTGTACTTAAGTTTCGATATAATGGTCCGGTATTCATGGGTTTTGCCATATGCTTTGTGAGTTACATAGCCTTTTGTTTCCAGAATTCTGATAATAGATGAAACGGTAGTGTAAGGTGGTTTTGGATTTTTCATTTTTGCAATTACATCATTCACAAAACCCTTTTTTAGCTCCCAGAGTATCTCCAGGATATTTAGCTCCCTGTTTGTTAATTCTTTCATAAACCAAATATATAACTTAAAAATGAGTTATACAACTAAAATATAAAGTATATGACGTTAAATAACGTTAAAGAATGTTAAGTTGCGTTAAGAGACGTGTTGAAATGGAGCAAACACTATTGGGATAAATAGAATCTTGAGTGACAGTTGGTAAAATTGGGTGTACGACAAATTGCAGCTCCATCATTAGTTTGGATTCATGATTTTCAAGATAAAAAAATAGGGTTTTTCCCCAGTCTGTTTCTGGTTTTATGATTTAAAAATCTCACGCAAAGAAAAAATAAGAAGCGCAAAACACGCAGAGAGATAAAATATAGATCTTAGCGTTCTCTGCGAATTCGATTTTGCGAACTTTGCGTGAAATAAATAAGCTGAGAAATAAGATTACAGTTTTTAAATCTGCAATTTGTCGTGCACCCGTAAATTTTTTCTTCACAAATCAGTGTTAGTAAATCGTATATTTCTAAATTGGAATTTCAATTAATGCTCATAAGGTAAACGAAGATTTCATGGAAATTAAAGGCATTGCAGAATCCATTCAAAAGGATATTATAAAAGAGTTGAATAAACAAGAACTCGCTGTTGGTGAAATTATATACCACAACGGGAATTGCCAGGTGCTATCTCAATCAGGCAATACCTTTGAGTTTTTGGTCAACGACCAATCACTTCCAGAGGCCCGAACGTATGTGCTGGAGTTTGATGAGGAAGATAAAATCATTCCTTCTTATAACAAGAACGAGCATGATTGGAACAGATATTCCTATAGCTGCCTGCTTCAGCTCATCGATGAATTGCATTTACTCGATCCAAAAGAACATGTGGAGCATAAAAAATATTCCCGTCAAGGAATGATAAAACGGGTACTCAATGAGCGGATGCAAAAAGCAGAGAAGGCTGATTATGTCATTAAATGGGCAGATAATATATATGGAGATCACACCCTGACCAATGAAAATGGGGTGAAGTACAAAGTTTTTCTGAGGGATTTTGAAAATGAAACAGGATATAGCGACAGCGCAGACTCTGAATTGAATAAACTGGGAACTACCAAGCACATAATGTTTGCGTTCAACAAAATCAAAGCAAACAAGAGCCTGTACCGGAGGTTGAAAAAAGCATTTCCGTTTATCGAAATATTTTGCGATCCATTAAATGAATATAAAATATCATGGAACTATCCTGTGGAAATGAAGGTTGAAGAGCAATTGCTGATTTCAAGATATTTTAAAAACAAACAGTTTATTGAAGACGATGAAATTGAGGGATTTCTGCAATTTATCGAAGAGGCAGAAGAGTTTGATTCCATCGTGATCAGGCCGGAAGTGAAAGAGAAGACAGAAAGAGTCTTTGAGCAAAAACTTCTTAGCCAATTAGCTGAATCATATAAACCTGATTATGCACACATAAAAGCTACACTTTTTGACTATCAGAAAGAAGGCATCGAGTTTGTGTTGTTTCGCAAGGCAGCAATTATAGCAGATGAGATGGGTTTGGGTAAAACTATGCAGGCAATTTCTGCCGCGATCCAGAAGAAAAACATATTTGGTTTTACAAAGACTTTGATCGTTTGTCCGGCATCCTTAAAATCTCAATGGAAAGCTGAAATTGAGAAGTTTTCTGACGAAACAGCCATCGTGGTAGAAGGCAACCCGATTCAAAGAGAAGAAATCTATGGAAATTCAGAACATTACTTTTTTATTATTAATTATGAAACCATACTCAGGGATTCCAGGGCTATAAATAAAGCAGGCTTCGACTTTCTGATTTTGGATGAGGCCCAGCGCGTCAAGAACTTTGAGACTAAAACTGCCTCTGCGGTAAAAAGGTTGAATGCCAAGCATGTGCTTGTGATTACAGGCACACCTATCGAAAACAAATTGATTGATATTTATTCGATCATGAGCATTCTCAATCCACATTTCTTTGGGCCTTTGTGGGAATTTTCTTATCAACATTGTCTCTTCGATCCTGATAAGCCAAACAAGATCAACGGATATTACGATCTTCAAAAGCTGAATAAAAAATTAGAAGTGGTATTGATCCGCAGGGAAAAGCGGAAGGTCATCGATCAGTTACCGAATTTGCGTCAGATTAATATTCCGCTAAACTTGTCGCCGCTACAAGCGGAATATCACGCTTCATACGCCAAAGGAATTGCAAAAATCATCAGGAAAAAATTCCTTACCCCTTACGACCTTCAGAGATTAATGCTGCTTCTGGCAAACATGCGTATGGTTTGTGATTCTACCTATCTCATCGATGATGAAACCAATGAATCTCCAAAGCTGGAGGAGTTGAAATACATATTGCTGGAAAAACTGGATCTGGTACATAAGGATGCAAAAATCATCATATTTTCCGAATGGATCAAAGTACATAAGTTGATCGGCAAAATGCTCCGTGAAAACAATATAGGTTTTGTGGAGCTGAACGGCAAAGTGCCGGTAAAAATGCGGGGAGATCTCATCAAGAAATTTGAAACCAATCCGGCATCAAAGGTTTTTCTTTCTACAGAAGCCGGCGGCTCCGGTCTGAATTTACAGGTAGCGGACACGCTCATCAATTTTGAGTTGCCCTGGAATCCGGCAAAAAAGAACCAACGCATCGGGCGGATTGATCGACTCGGCCAGAAGAGCAATAAACTAACCATCTACAACCTGATTACACGGCAATCGATCGAGCAACAAATTGCCGCAGGATTGTTAATAAAGCAAAATCTGTTTGAGGGAGTGCTCAATACTTCATCGACTACTGATTTTGTTGATTTTTCACGAAAGGGACGTTCTCAATTTATCGATCAGCTGGAGGAATTTATTGAAGCAACTGAGGCGGAAGAACGGATTGATCAAACCGAACAGGAAGCTCCAATACCCGAAGAGCAAAAACAAGAGGAAGAAGAACAGCAGCTTACCATCGATTTTTCTGAGGAGGATCATGAGCAGGAGCAAACAGAGCGGGAAGTCACTACAGAGGTAGAAAAAGTGGTGGACAAAACCCAGGAATTGGAGCAGGTGATGAACAGCGGGATGCAGTTTCTTTCCGGGCTTTTCAAAATGTCGACAGGAAAGGATATGGGCATGGAAGATCAGAAAATAAGTATCGATAAAGAAACCGGTGAAGTGACCATGAAATTTAAATTACCGATCTAGCTGATTATTAACCCGACGGCCTTTAAATGTGATAATTATATTTGTATTCAGAGGCACATTCCCCAAGGGAAATCAGGTTTAACTTTCGTCATCCCGGAATTACTGTAGCGCAGCGAAAGAAATATCCGGGATCTCAAAAATCAGGACATAAAATTGAGTAGATCCCTGATCTCTCTATCGTTCGTCAGGGATGACGGTTATTTTTTGGGGGTAGTGGGTAAGCGTAATTTGATTGATTACTTTTAAATCCGATTTCCCTGCACATTCCCCTCCTTGGAGGGCTTAGGCCTTGCTTCGCGAAGGCAAGGGTGGGTTTTTGAAGGTATTTCAAATATTGAAAATCACAAATAATAGCTATATGGTTAATAATTCATAAACTAATCCAATTTATGCGTAAGGCATTGAAAACATCCGATGTTTTTCCTGAGGTAGGAAAGCGCTTATGCATAGAAAAGAGTTTTTATTCTAATCGAATCCTCGCTATTAAAACATCGGATGTTTTTGTTCACAT
>SDBV01009441.1_pt1 | contig 12975 bp, 11 predicted proteins | sample 2277081 | NCBI WGS metagenome assembly SDBV01 (sample SAMN10402039, study PRJNA504765) | marine sediment metagenome | isolation source: marine sediment core GS10_PC15, 223 cmbsf | place: Arctic Ocean: Southern Knipovich Ridge | collected 2010
TCCCTTACCTAAGGGCAGGCCAGCGCTATCTCTTCTCACCCCCTGCCGTCATAGAAAGCTTGGCAGCGCAGGCTTCTCAGGCGAGCAGTAAGGAAGGGGGTACGCAATGAAGGAACTGTATCCGACAAAATCTGTATCTGACCCTGAAATCCCTAAGCTCTTCCTCCGGCCAGATCAGGCAGCAGAAGCCACGCAAATGTGCCGTAGCACATTAGAACGGAATCTGTATCCTCACGGCGCAAGGATACCCTACTTTCGCATTGGCACACGGCTCTTTTTTCAGGTCAGCGCCTTAGAGGGGTGGGGAAAATTACAAATTGCCAAGCAGCAACGAGAAGCTGACCAGGGGAAGACCCTGGAAGGGGCGGCAGATGAGTAATCAATTACACCAGGCGGCCATGCAATACGCAGGTCAAGGCTGGCGGGTACTTCCTTGCCGTGAAAAAGGTAAGATCCCAGTCTGCAAGCACGGGGTTAAAGATGCAACTATTGATCTTATGCAGATCGACAAAGGGTGGTCTAAGAATCCAAATTACAATGTCGCTGTTGCGTGCGGTCCAGAGAGCGGGGTGTACGTAGTCGATGTGGATGTTAATACAGAAGAAGGAATCAATGGCTTCGAGTCGCTAGGAGAATTCCCGTCACTTCCAAAAACCGTCGCACAAGACACGCCACGAAGAGGCGCGCATTTCTTTTTCAAGACCGACAATCCGCCGGCTGGCAGAATTAGCTTTCGTCCCGGGATCGACATTCGTTCAATAGGAACTTACTGTTTAGTTTCGCCGAGTATTGGCGAAAACGGCAAGCAGTACACGTGGCGTAAGGGTTGTGCGCCCGGAGAAATAGAACTTGCCGAGTACCCTGATTTTCTGCGACCAGTACCTAAGCCCGCGACAACTCCTACGCCGAGCGCCGCGCCTTCGCAAGTACACGCCAAGGATTCTCCCAGCCCCGCTGGAGCCGACATTCTGAAGCGGGCGAGTGCCTATCTGGCAACATGCGATCCCGCCATCCAGGGGCAGGCAGGGCATGGCAGGCTCTTATGGGCCGCTTCGGCGATGGTGCATGGCTTTCTGTTGTCGGATAGCCAGGCACTTGACCTTCTGATACGCGAATTCAACGGGCGCTGCTTGCCTCCCTGGGATCTTAGTATCGCAAAAGACGATAAGGATTTTCGACGGAAGGTCACAGAGGCTCGGAAGCTGACACCATTGAATCCTCTCGGGTGGCTATTGAACGACGACGCCTACGCGCCGATCCAGAATCTAGTCAGCGAAGAAGACGTTGCGAAGCTGATAGAGAATTCTCGTGCTAAGCAGACAGTGAAGGTAACGGGCAATAAAACAGACACAGAGGGTAAATCTCACGCGAAAGCTACTGAGCAGCAGTCGCCCGGCAAGATCGTTTACCCCACCTGGACTGCTGAAGAGTTGATGGATGCTGAGTTTCCGATCCGGTATCTTATTGATGGTATGCTCGTTGCCGGACAACCTTGCATCTTGGCTGGTCCAAAAAAAGCTCTAAAGACAAGCACGCTTATTGATCTGGCAATCAGTCTTGCGATACCCGGCTACTTTCTCGGCAAGTTTAAGGTTCTCCACGCGGCCCGCGTAGGAATTATGTCGGGTGAGAGTGGCATGGGTGTTATCAAGGAAACCTATCGGCGAATATGCAAGACGGCTGGAGCAGACCCCCGTAAGTTAGATCGGCTGGTGTTCTCAGATAGAATTCCGAGACTTACAGACCCCGCGCACTTAGAGGCGACTGACGAGTTTATCGTCAAACATAAACTTGGAGTACTAGGAATTGATCCAGCCTATTTGGCACTGCCCGGGGCTAATGCCGAGAATATATTCGTACAAGGCGACCGTCTTCGCGGCATTACGGAAATCTGCGCTAAGCATGAGGTAACCTTGATCCTATGCCACCACAACCGAAAGAACACGGCAGACCCGTTTGGTATGCCGGAACTTGATAATATCGCATGGGCTGGCTTCTCGGAATGGGCTCGGCAATGGATTTTACTTGGCCGGCAAGAGCCCTACACTCCAGGTACGGGCGAACATCGGTTGTGGCTGACTGTTGGCGGTTCTGTCGGCCATAGTAGCGCCTGGGGTCTGGACGTATTCGAGGGCAGTCCAGAAGATGAAGGCGGGCGCGTCTGGGAAACTAAAGTTCAGGATGCCAGTGAAGTTCAGGCAACCAAGAGGGAATTCCGCAGTAAGGCGAAGGCCATGATAGAACGGGCCACCCGTGCGGCTCGGTATGACCGAGTCTGGGAATACTTCCGCTCACACCCCGATGGGGCAACGAAGACTGAGGTTCGCAATAAGACGGGCATCAACGCCGAACGGGTAAAAGAGGCGATTGATGCTCTCGTCAAAAGTAGTAGTATTGAACCCTGCAAAATAATGGTAGGTAACGGCCGGAAGTGTGACGGCTATCAGGCGATTCAAGAGCCGGAAGCTACTAAAGAGAAACAAAGGAGTCTACTCCCCTCAGAGGAATTGTAATATCGAACAAGCACCCGGACCAGGGAGTCCGGGTAAGCGAGTCCGGGAGTCCGTTTGCTCGCAAAAGCAAAACCCGGACCAGGCCCCCTATGTAATAGGGGCCGGTCCGTCCGGGTGCTTTGCTTTCTGAAAGTCCTCTTGAAGGTGAGTCCGGGTGCGTAAGGTTTTAGAGACAAAGGGCAGGGTCATGTTGGACGGAGAATCAAAACAGCGATCCTCCGCCGGCTAAGTGGGGGGTGTGGTAGAGTGTGCGGTCCTGATTTCAGGGCACGCTTTTTCAGAAATCTCAAACATGCCGAAGCAGAAGGGAGAGATACTGCTTCGGTACAAAAAGGGGCGGAACGATTATGAGCGTAGAACCAGAACAGAGCAATGAACATTTGGGTACGATCGTATGCGCAGGAGTCCGCCGAACCATCGCCGGTCAACACGTACTGTGTCTCGCCCTTTCGCTTGACGACGGTAGGGTCGTAGCCGATCGGTTTTGCCTTCGCCCGCCGGATGCTGAACTTGACCGGCTTGGCGTGTTGGGCCGTGCTACAAACCTGGACGGCCTAGCCGATACCCTACCGCCTGACACCCTACAACTCATCGGCAAGCGAGTAATCGTCGTGTTCGATGAGGAAAGCGATGAGTACCGCCCTCCCCTAGGTTACCGGCGCCCGGTGCCTGGCGATTCCGGGTCAAATTGGGCAGGTAAGCGCGTAGTGGCATGCCGGACGTGTATTGAAGCATGGCTTGCCCATGGGCCTGTAGGGCCGTAGGCGAGCCGTTAGGACGTATGCTGCGGGAATGCCAACCTGGACAGCCGGAGCCTTCGCGACGGTTCTAGGGCATCTGGGGGCTTTGAGAGAATGGTTGTTTTCTGAGGTCTAGGTAACTACGCTTGGGGGTAGGGGCTATCTCGCCTCCACCGCTCGACTTTCTTCGGCGCGTGTGCGGTGAGTTTAGGCGACTAAGTGACTTACTTATAACAACTTAGGCTGTTAATAATCGAGCCTCGCGCGAGAGGCACTTGGGTACAAGAAAAACACCCCCCAGAGAGACTACAAAATGGCATCACTCTCAACAAACAAAAAAGACGGCAACAAGCGAATTCGATTCAAGACTTTAGATAGTCAACGCAAGTCGATTCGGCTAGGCCGGCTTCCTAAAAAGGATGCTGAAATAGTTCGCAGCTACGTTTCCCGCCTTGAGACCGCGCAGCAAGTTGGGGACCTCCCCGATGCTAATACGCAGAAGTGGCTTTCCCGAATCTCCGAAGCTTTGCACGCCAAGCTAGCTTGCGTCGGGCTTGTGGCAGAAAGGAAATTAGTCACGCTGGGTGATTTTATTGACCAGTACATCCGCAGTAAGGCAAATATGAAGCCCAACACGGTAAAGAACTATCAGGCTACGCGAAAGAGCCTGTTGGAATTTTTTGGGGCCGATAGGGCTCTGACAGACATTACGGCCGGCGACTGCGATAACTGGCATGAGTGGCAAGTATCCACTAAGGGCCATTCCCCCGCGACGATTGGCCGGAACGTGAAACGGGCGCGGCAATTCTTCCGCGCGGCTGTGCGGCACAAGTTACTGTCCGATAACCCTCTGGCCGACGTGAAAGCAGCGGCGCAGGTGAATAAGAGCCGGGAGTTTTTTATTACGCGGGAAGTGACGGAGAGGGTCATTGCAGCCTGCCCCGATGCTGAGTGGCGACTGATCTTTACCCTGGCACGCTACGGTGGCGTGAGAGTTCCGAGTGAATTGTTAGCCGTTCGATGGGTAGATGTAGACTGGGAACGTGGGCGCTTTCGGGTTTGCTCACCTAAAACCGAACACCATCCCGGTAAAGAAGCCAGAGAAGTTCCCTTGTTTCCCGAGTTACGGCCGTACTTAGAAGAGGTCTGGGAACAAGCAGAGCCGGGAGAGGAGTACGTTATCACCCGCTATAGGAATGGCAACGCCAACCTCCGTACCCAATTGGTTCGGATTATCGAGCGGGCCGGCGTGCAACAGTGGCCCCGTATCTTTCAGAACTTGCGGTCCAGTCGGGAAACTGAGTTGACAGAGGAATGGCCAATTCAAGTTGCCTGCGCGTGGATCGGAAATTCTGAGGCCGTCGCCAAAAAGCATTACCTTCAGGTGACTGAAAAGCATTTCCAGAGGGCAGTTATGACGGCTCAACAAAAGAGGGGGGAGCCTGTTGGAAAAGCGGGGCATAAATGCGCCCACACGGCGCCAGTAAGGGGTCCTAATGCTTCATATCAGGAAACACAAAACCTTACTCTTCCTGGAAATATTAAGGGTTATGAAGTCTTAGGATGCTATACAGATATACCAGTACCCCCTAGGGGAGTCGAACCTATCGCAGATTCCTCGGAAAATCAAGGGGTCTCGTATCAAAGCGGGGCAAAATCCGGCCCACTTGATTCCACAGAAGCCCCGGCAACGCACGACCCCAACTTGGCTGTCATTACGATCGCCTGGCCAGCCCTGAGTGATAAAGACCGGAAGGCCATTCTCGCCATTGTCCGGCGGGCGTCAGCTAAAAAGCGGCCTTAACCCCCCCCGCAAAATGACAGGGCACTTCTCCGGCAGCTTGCGTGAGTTCCTTCCGTCCTTGCCGTGAATCCAGAAGTCAATCGGGATGGCGGAACCTTCGATTATCGCTTCCTGGCGTTTCGCATCCTGGCCACCTATCTCTGAGAGCGCAGAATGCCTGCCTTACTACTGCATTGACTTCGTGCCGGAGTAGCAGGGAAATCCCGCCGCCCTTGGGCAACGTCTCCCCGCCTGGGAGGTGGCTCCGCCGGACGACAAACCGGCCCCGCACACGTCTGTCTGTCTCTTATTACTGCGCTTTCCCTGGTATCGAGTTAATCTGGGGCATTTAAGAAGGTCAGGAAAAGCAGATGCCGCAAGAACCGTGTTCAGAAGGGAAAACTAAGCAGATACACTGTTGCATGGAGCCGTTTCACGTGTAGAATACTTGCTGTAGGAGCGCATTCAGATGGGATTCAATTTTGAGCGGTTTACGGACACGGATTCCTCATTTGCGGCACGGGTGACGGTGCGCCAGAGAACAGGGCAAATTGGCTTCAACACAGGCGCAATCAATAGGTTCAAGATTCGTGACTACAAATTCGCAATCCTGTATTTCGATGAGCACGAGAAGGCGGTGGGAATTGAGCTAACAAACGAAATGCAGGGCGGTGCTATCGAGATCAAACAGAGTCGATCCAATACGTACATCCGTGGAAAGAACTTCTGCGATCTACACGGGATCGACTACAAATCCGTGCATCGTCTTGAACTGCGTAAGGATGAGGAAACCGGTTTCCTCTTTTTCCGTCTGGGTGAAGAGATTAAGAGCGCGGCGGAAGAGAACGAATCCGAGTCGGAAGAGCCGGGGCAGGACACGCAATAATCAAGCACTCTGAAGGGAGTCTGGCAGCATGAACGGATACCCACTGGAAGTCTGGTTTGTGAACGTTGGCCATGGTGACTCAACCATCGTTCGATTCCCGCCGCCCTCAAACCGGGTGATGATGGTTGACATCAACAACAGCAAGATTCTGGACCCTAAATCGCGCTGGGAGATTCTCGAAAGTATCGGGGTGACTGGAAGCCGCCTAGCCTCCTGCAAAGTAGGCATCGACGCGACCACCGAAAACGAGAAGGCGGCTTTACGGAGATACGAAGACCTGCTGGAAGACCCGGTTGATGTGTTGAAGCAGTGGGTCTTCCGAAGCGAACGCGGTGACGTGTTCCGGTTCATTATCACGCATCCCCACCTTGACCATTTGGGCGGCATCTATCGGCTATCTCGGCAGGAACCGGGCATCGACATCGTGAATCTCTGGGACACAGCCAACACCCGGAGTATCTCCAAGTCAGAACGGGACAAGATGTCCGACGACGACAAGCTGAATTGGGACGAATACCAGCGGATTAGGAAGTCCGGCACAAACGCGAGAGTGCTGAATCTGTTACGGGGAGCAAAGGGTGACTATTACACCCCTGACGGCATCTGCGTCTTGTCGCCAACTCAGTCAATCGTCGATGAAGCCAACCAGAGAAACACGTATGACGGGTGGAACCACCTCAGTTACATGCTGTACATCACCTACGGCTCGTCTTCGCTGATTCTCCCTGGAGACGCTTCCATCGCTACCCAGGAAGACGTGGTTAGCGCGTTCGGCGATGGCCTCTCGGCCGTTGTGCTGAAGGCCCCACACCACGGTCGAGAGAGCGGGTACTGCGAAGATTTCGCCAGGCAGGTCTATCCGGATTACACAATAGTGTCGGTAGGTAAAAAGCCCGAATCGGACGCCAGCAACAAGTACAAAAAGTACACGCGCGAACGGGTGCTATCCACTCGGATGCAAGGAACCATGTATCTTCGGATGTATCAAGACGGTTCCCTGGAGTTGTACAATCACAAATCGGAACGGTTGGACCAGAACGAAGACCTGAAGCAGCAGGCTTCGTGGCAATCTCCCTATGGTCGATTCTAGGTGAGTGGCCATGCCGAAGATTCCTTTTTCCGTCTATGATTTCTTCGGTTATCTCGCCAGCGGTTTTCTGATCTGTGTGACTCTGGATTACGCTGTTGGCGACCACTGGATTCTGCGCGAGACGCTTCCCGTCAGCTACGCCACGTTCTGGATTGTCGTTTCGTATATCGTTGGGCACATCTGTGCAACGCCGTCTTCGTGGCTTTACGAGCGTCTTCTAGTGGGGCGAGTTCTCGGTCGGCCGAACACGGTCCTGTTCACGAAGCCCGATGAGAGCGTTGGCCGATGGGGCAAGGTGCTCCGCCGTGTCTTTCCCGGCTACTTCACCCCGCTACCTGGAAAGCTGCAAGAAAGGATCAAGAGCCGGGCAACGGTGGAAGGCCAAACGCTGCAAGGTGAGACGCTGTTTCATCACGTTCGCAGCAAGGTCAAGGGGCACGAAGTGACCTGGGGAAATGTACAGACCTTCCTGCACCTATACGGCTTCTGCCGAAACATTTCCTTTGCCCTGTTCGTCGCTACCGGAATCCTGTTGGTCGCACTGCACTGGCGGCTATCGCTTATTACTCTTCTGGGGACAGTCGGGATGCTGTACCGCTACCTGAAGTTCCACCGCCAGTATTCCTACGAAATGTTCACGACATACCCAGACCTGCCCGAACGAAAGCCGGAATGACCATGCAGCACAGTGAACGAGCCTATCACCCGGAAGGCGTGTCCTACTGGTCTTACTGCTAACGAATTGGAGAGACACAGATGGCAATCCTCGACATCTTCTCTAAGCGACATCGGCAAGCGCCTGAAGTTCTCACTTACGATGAGATTCCACGCGAACTGCGTATCCAAATGCTTTACGCTTTTAATGATGCCGTTCAGCGAATCCACGATCGGACGGTTCCTGTCTTCCGGGCGGTAGGTATGGAGGGAACCGATTGCTTTACGGAAGCGTGCCTTGCCCTGCGGCGTGAACTCGGGAGAACCCGTCTTGTCGATTCTAACCAACGGAAGCGTCACTCGCGCGAATCCCAAACCGAGGCGCTTCGGACAGAGTTCACGGGGTACTTTGAGATATGCGAGACGGAACACGTTCTCGATTCAATCCAGATTGTAATGTACTTCCTTGAAAAAGCAGACGCCGAAGGGATTCTTGATGACGAATGTAACTCCCGAACGGTGGCGCGGGAGATCAATCGACGGTTCCTTGAACATGGGGTCGGTTATCAGTACGAATCTGGTCAGATTATCGTTGAGACCAATTCGGTGTTACATTCTGAAGCCGTTCTGCCTGCGCTCCAACTGCTGGCCGATGAGCGCTACGCCGGTGCGAATGAAGAGTTCCTGAAGGCCCACGAACACTACCGGCACGAACGCTATCACGAGTGCTTAAACGAATGCCTGAAAGCATTCGAGAGTACCATGAAGATTATCTGCCACGAGAAGCGCTGGCCTTACAAGCAGACCGATACAGCGAAGGTACTCATTAAGACGTGCCTGGACAACGGGCTTGTCCAGACGTTCAGTCAGCAACAGCTAACGTCCCTGCGGACATTACTTGAAAGTGGGGTTCCTACGGTCCGTAATAAGCAGAGCGGGCATGGTCAAGGCATCCAGCAACACGACGTGCCGGACCATCTGGCAAGGTATGCCCTACATCTGACTGCCGCAACAATCCTGTTACTGGTCGAGTGTGCGGGTTAGGCCCGATCCAATACCCGCATCACCTGAACTTGACTCCAGGGCTTGCCGCGCCGGGTCGTGTGGCCGATTCGGTTTAATTCGTCGGCAATCTCTCGTTGCGTCCAATCAGCCTCTCGCCATTCAACCATGGACGGCAGAAGATCGACGTAGGCTTCACGGGCCCTCTCGGCAATGACCTTGCTGGCGGCCCTCTGACCTTTTCTGCGGGCCTTGTCAGTCAGGTTCCGACACTCTGGCCGACTACCTCCCAACAGCCCACCGCGTCGCTTGTAGGCTGCCAGAGCGGCCTTTGTGCGTTCACTTATCGCCTTAGCCTCATGCTGCGCAACCAGCGCCATGATCCCAACGGTAAACTCATTGGCTCCCGGCAGATCAAGGAATACCATCGGCAATCCACTGGATTGCAGGGTCAGCAGAAAGCCTGCATTGCGTGCAAGTCGGTCTAGCTTCGCCACGGCTAACACGGCTCCCGAGCGCTTGGCGTGAGCAATCGCCTTCGTTAGCTCCGGCCGGTTCGCTGACTTGCCTGTCTCGATTTCCTTGTAGGTGGCAAGCACGCGCCCTCCGTTCTCACGGCGATAGGCGTCTAACGCTTCCTGTTGCGCTTCTAGCCCTAGCCCAGAGCGCCCTTGACGTTTAGTGCTGACTCGAATGTACGCGACGATCTTTTTCATGGTGACGCCCTCACTGTTGGAATCGTGTCCTCACTATCGGAAACATACATCACGTTCAACGAGCGGTCAAGGAAGTGTATTGAGTGATTCGTGCTTTCCTTCGGTAGAAACGATACAGGCGTACCTTCTGTCTGTGCGAACGATCTGTAGAGGCATCTTCGCAGGCCGCCGCTGGCCAATTGATTAGAAAGTGTTTCGATTCTCTCAGGGGGCCCCAACGGACCTCAGAAGTGAACCACGCCCCCCGGTCTCTTAGGCGGCTGGGCCCCCGGGTAGCTCCCCTCCGGCGCCATGCGGATTTTCAGAAAGCCACCGGGGGCCCCACGTCTCTTGTGAGACTTCACGTCAATGAGGATTCAGTAAAAGGGGGCCCCGCGCGAAAAAAATAGGAAATGAAAAATTCAGCACACCCCCACTGGCCTATACTTGGGTCAAAGGGGGGCAGCGCGGCGAGTGGACAGCGAACCTGGAATCTCGTATCGTCATGCAGGTAAAACGTTTAGCTGTATTTGTGTCCCATGAAGGTACTGAGAGTTGGTGGATACACTAATTGGTGTCGGTGTGCTCGTATTCTTAGGGGTTACCTATTTGGTGATTCTTGCGCGAGAGTTGACTGAAGTTGCGATAAGGTCGAAAGACAAAAATCCATGGAATGACGTTCGCAAAGCACTCTTAGACTGGTTGATTTCATTTGTGGATACCGCAGTCGGTCTTATTATTACGTGTCTCATTGTTTCTTGGATGGTTCTGAGTGTCTATCTGATTATGGGCGTCCCTCTTGCTCAGTTGGCTAGACTTCTGGGTATTGGGGGAGGCTCCGGAGGCTTCGGCGATGTACCTTCACTGTGGGTCTGGGGCTTCGTGGCGCTGGGGCACGTACTATGCTGGTCAGGTCTTTTCGGCCGTTTTATGGAGTGGACCGAAGACACCGTGCGTTATTACAGGAACTGACTGCGGACGAAGCTCTGACTGCAACGCACTAAATCAGGGTTGATGGTTTCCAGTAGGCGGACATTAGTGAAGCGGGGGTACTAAAACACGTCCAAGGCTCCAAACGGCCCCTAGAACGCAATCTGGGGCGTTCTTATTGAGACTAAAATGAGACTGGGGCTGAATCGGCAGAATCAGTCAACCGGCCAGAGAATAGTCGCCTTGAAGTTCTCGATAGCCTCTTCCTTGGCGTCCGGCAGATCGGGCAGGAAATCGACGCCAGTAAGCGCCTCGATTCTGTTGATGTTTTCAAGGTGGTCAGTCAAGTATGGATCGACTTGCTGCCCGGAAGGTGAATCGTCAACATGAGGCAGCAAGATAGTGATTGTGTCGATATACCCGCTCACCCGCTCGTGGAGAATGATCTTATAGAAGTGGGAGGGTATCGCTACGCGCGGCTCCCTGCCCGGTTCGTTTGGGTCCATTAGTTCGGCATCGTTATCGGCGTCGCGCTCCCCGTCTTCGTTCCTGTCAAACACGGCGCCCGTGATAACGTAGACGTGTCCACGTACTCTGGCCCATTGTCTCACGCGGCTTTCGAGGCGGGCCCAAATGCCACGATTGAACCGGTCGTGTTGTGGACACATATTCGAGAGCATGTAGGTGTTAATCATTGCGGGCTCACTGCGCACCATATCCGCGTTGGGAACCATGTGGCCACGATCGTAAATTGGCTCTTCGTAGTCTTCGCAAAAGGCAGCGTCCTCATCTTCAAGTCTTACGTCCCGCCGGAAGCATTCGGTTCGTTCCCGCTCGTATGCAAGGTGTTCGCGGGTAAGTCGATAGGCTACCCAAATCGGCACCCCAAGATCGTTATCGTAATTGATGATGTACTCGTCCTGGTGCAAGAGGTGTTCGTTTGTAGCGCTCGTAGGCGTCCCCGGCCGCCCATGGAGAAAATGAACACGTTCGACGTAACTTCGCTCTTGAGAACTAAGATCAAGCAGTACGTCGTATGCCCTTTCTTTCCGGTTGGAAATGTCAGAGTCGCAACTCTGAGAGAAGCCAGACTGGTGACCGGCAAGTAACGTCCATAAGATGGCTCCAGCCAACACGCAAGTCAACCGCACGATTCGTTTCCACATAGCTCGTACCTCCCAAAACTAAAGGGAATAGGGAAACCGCTTCACAAAGGTAGTGTAACCACTGAGTTGCTGACAACCAATGGCCTCCGGTTAAGGGATAGCCGTTGTGTGGCAGTTGATTGGGTGTGTTTTGATTTTGAGGGGGCCCATGAAAACTGGAAAGTGAACCACGCCCCTCGGGGTCGAATGCCCGACCCTATGCACTTACCCCATGTCCGTCACGTTGCCGAATCTCAAAGCGGCCACGTCAAGCCTATCGCGTGTCTGTTGGGCACAAGGGGCCCCACGCTGAGAGATAGCGAGCGGAAGTATAGCAGCACGCGAGGGGTCCGACACGACTCCCACACGCAGTCCAGTGGACAGCCGCGCCTAACAACGCCCTGGAGTCTGAGGACGAAAGTGGAAACGACGGAGGTGGAATCGGGTTGTAAGGGAAGTAGGGCAACCCTCCTCATCGCACTTACCGCCCCCTGTAAGCTATACTTGCGCAGGGCACGAGTCTTTCTAAAGGGGCGCGGGGCCCCTTTGCCGTTCGGCAGAGAACCCCGCCCGTCGAGAGCGAAAACATGCAAGACCGCTTCCGGTTGGGTTCATCGGCGTGTCAGGCTGTTGGCCAAGAGAACCGGGAAGCTTGTACTGGCCCGTCTACACCCTCTTGGCTATGAGAATAGGGGATCACATCATGCGAGCATGGCCGCCCATTGCGTTGGCTCTCTTCGCGTTCGCACAATGCTCTGGCGCAACGGTTGAAGAGATTGCCGAGAGCACCATGCCCAGCGTTGTTAGAATCGTGAGGTACGACGACACTGGCGCTGAGACGGGTCAAGCCAGTGGGTTCTTTATCTCCCGCCAAAGGATCATAACGAACGAGCATGTTGTTGAAGGGGCCTATTCTGCGGAGATCTTCACGGATCAAGGGTATTACGATCGGGTTACTATCCTCAACGCAGACGAGGACATGGACCTGGCGATTCTCAGGGTGGACGCTAAAGGTGAGATTCCTTTGCAGATCAACCCGTATGCAGAACTGAAGCCAGGGCAGCGGGTGATAGCCATTGGACATCCCCTTGGACTTGAGAAGACAGTATCAGACGGGCTAATCAGTGGAGTGCGAACCATTGACCAGGTTCAGGCCGTCCAGATCACGGTGCCCGTCTCACATGGAAGTAGCGGCAGCCCACTGCTCGACCAGAAAGGCCGTGTCATCGGGGTCGTGTTTGCGCTAATCGACGAAGGGCAGAACCTAAACTTTGCCATCGGTATTAAAACGATCAACGAGTTTCTGGCCCTGAAAGAAAGCCCAAGGCAACTCAAGGTTGCGGGTTCCCATGCTTTCAGCGGCGTCTCGTGGGTAATTGTGATAGGCATCGTGGTCATGGCACTGCTCTGGCACGTGCTGTATTGGCTCTGGAAATCCATCTGCCGCCTTCGGACGCTGCCGAAAGGGCAGCGTCGTCAGTCTATTGGTCTAGTTAGTCGGGAGGCATGGCAATCGTTTTGCCGGGATGGAGCCTAC
>SDBV01009442.1_pt1 | contig 12974 bp, 7 predicted proteins | sample 2277081 | NCBI WGS metagenome assembly SDBV01 (sample SAMN10402039, study PRJNA504765) | marine sediment metagenome | isolation source: marine sediment core GS10_PC15, 223 cmbsf | place: Arctic Ocean: Southern Knipovich Ridge | collected 2010
CCCCTTCCCCCCAGCTAAAGACTAACGACCACCCACTAACGACTAACCAAAAGCTTCGCAAGGCGACAAAGTCGCCGGATCAAGGCAGGTTGGGCCCGAAGAAGCTCGCTTCGAGAGGGCACAACCAGCCTTGATCCCTCGGGTGTTGCCCCGCAACACCCGCGAAGCGCCTCTCTGCTCTCGGTGGCCAAATACTTTGTGCCTCTTGTGCCTTTTTGCGGCTAATTCCCCTTTTCCTTCGTGCGCCTTCGTGGTGAATTTTATTTAATATTGGACATCTACCAAACTTTCTGGTATAATGCATCGCCAGTGGAGGACAGATAGAACGCACGCCAAAGGCGTGCATCCAGTAGTTAACCCCCATCTTTTAGTGGGGGATTGTGCCGCACCCAGGAGGAGAAAATGAACCACCCACACCCATCAGATAGAACGCACGCGGCGTTTCGCCGTCCTGCCTGTCCCGAGTTCTGTCGAGGGGAGCTTGTCGAAGGGCCCGTGCCACCTATGATTAACCTCGGTCTTTCAGCCGAGGATGCTCCGTACCCCAAAAATCACGAAACGAACCCAATTTCCACCCGGCCTACGACCCAATTATGCGAAACGAACCCAATAAAGACAACGCCCGATGCAATCGGGCCGCCCCTATATTTAACCCTCACGGAAGTGGGGGATCGGCCAACACCCAAAAAACACGAAACGAACCCAATTTACACCCGGCCCACGACCAAAAACGCGAAACGAACCCAATTTCACCCGCAGCGGACCTGTGCAGGACCAAAATATGCAAAACGAACCCAATCTCCGCCCGGCCCACGACCCAATTATGCGAAACGAACCCAATTTGCCCCACGACCACCCCGCTCAACGCCAAAAAAATGCGAAACGAACCCAATTGCCACACGTTTCGGATTTCCCCACGACCCAAATACGCGAAACGAACCCAATCTCCGCCCAGACTGTCATCCCGAGCGCCGGGCTGCGGAGCGAAGCGCAGCGGCCCAAAGTCGAGGGACCTGTTTAAACACCATCGCCGAAGGCGATTCCGAACAAACAAACGCCACCCCGCACCCGCAAAAACACGAAACGAACCCAATCTCACCCGCAGCGGACCTGCGGAGGACCAAAAAATCGAAACGAACCCAATTCAACACGCCGCCAACCACCGAAAAACACGAAAACGAACCCAATCTCCACCCAGCCCAAGACCCAAATATACAAAACGAACCCAATTCTCGCACACCAGGTGTCCCACCACCCCCCATTTCATCGAAACGAACCCAATTGCAAAAGCACACCGAAAGGAGGGCAAGCAGCTAAACGGACGCGCGCCGTGAAATAGGCCGGTAATCGTTCAAAAAGCTGGTTATTTTGGAAATCTGTTGCTTACTCGGCCGATATGAGATAGAGTGTGTGCTTAGCTGTAACTTGTCCTGGCGGGTCGAGAGTACCGTATGGCAGATGACGTAAGAGAAAACCTGAAATCGATGAGCCTCGGCGATCACCTTGAGGAGCTGCGCACCAGGATGATCCTGGCAATGTTAGGCCTTTTCGTGGGGATGGTTGTATGCCTTTTCTTCGGCAAGACGCTGATCGGGGTGATGCGCGAGCCGTTTGAGAAAAAGATCCGGAAGCTCGAGAAGGAAAAGCTCGTCGAGATACGAGAGAAACAGGATGCTACAGGGCTCGGCGAGCAACCGCAGGCGGTCATCGTAACCTATGATCCGACAAATGGATACAGAACGTACACGTCATTTCAGGTGATCGGCAAGCTTATCGAAGCGCTGCAGGCAGAGGGGGCTGGGCCGGATGACCCCAACGGCGTATCGCCGACCGACAAACCGGATGGCGGCGACGGCCCGGTGCGGGAAGCTGCGCTGATTGCTCACCATCCGACGGAGGGATTTATCGTGTATGTCGCCCGGGACAAGCTCGACAAAGTCCTTGGGGAGTTGAAAGAATCCGGAGCGATTATCGAACGCTCCGAGAATGGTACGATTGTGGTCCAACCGGGAACAGCGCAGATCGTAACGCACAGCCCGGTCGAGGGTTTCATGGTGTACATCAAAGTCTGCCTGCTGTTTGGACTGTTGGTTACTTCACCGTGGGTAATCTGGCAGATATGGGCGTTTGTATCGGCGGGGTTGTATCTTAAGGAGAAGCGATACGTTCATGTCGTCTCGCCGATCAGCACGGTGCTGTTCATTACGGGGGCGCTGTTTTTTATGCTGTTTGTCGCCCCGATGGTGATGGGCTTTCTGATCAGGTTCAACGCGGCCATGGGCGTGGGGTCCCTGTGGTCGCTGCAGAAGTACATCAATATGGTTTTTTCGCTGACGATTGTGTTTGGCGCGGCTTTTCAGATGCCTATCGTGATTGTGTTCGCCGAGCGTCTGGGGCTGGTGACTGTTGATGCTCTTGCGAAGAATCGCAAGTTTGTTATCTTAGGACTGGTGATTGTGGCGGCAATGGCGACGCCGCCTGATGTGATATCGCAGGTTTCGTTGGCGATCCCGCTGTACGGGCTGTACGAGGCAAGCATCGTCTTTTGCCGAATCTGGCGGGCCCGCAGCAAGAAGAGGGAGCGGTCGAAGACAGAGTAGCCGGCCAAGAGAGCCCCGTTTGTCATAAGCCACAGGGCAAAAACGCTGCATCCTGCCCGGCAGCGCGGCCTGGTTCAAAAAGACAGAAAGAAAGGGCCGAGGTCAGAACATTTTCTCCCCTCGGCCCACTCAGTTGTTGGAGTACTGTACTACACTGCTACGCTACACCATTCTGCGTCTGCGAAGCCAGCCAACAATGCCCATTCCCATGCTGCCCAACAAGAGAGCGCCGGGAGCGGGTGTTACACTAACACCGCCACTTTTGCTATCAGCAGGGTCCCATATCACACTAAGCGTTGACGTTTTGATCAAAACGTCATACGTTCCGGGCGGCGCCGCCGTGAAGTCGAACACAAGTGCAGCGTCAACGTCTACACCATTTAACCACGAAGCATCCAAACTGAATGTTTGGTCAAAAGTGCCCTCGTCGGCGTTCAAGAGGCCCAAGTCGTGTTGATTACTATCCTTATCGGTAAACCACACCTGCAGAATATCAACGGTCGGATCCAAATCTTCAACGCTGATTGTCAAAGCAGCAACTATTTCGCCTGCCGCAACGGCATTGTGATAATCTTCGGAAGTACCGCCAACACCGTTAAACGGGTTCACGTGCACCCAAGACACTGCGTCCATAAACCCGGGAAACCCATTGGTAACCTCAAGCCTCTGATTGACATTTACCACATTCTCAAACAGTGTTGGGGCTGCACGTGCCGTTGTGCTGAATATCAGCACCAACACACCTATACTTATTAACTTTTTCACATTTGGCTCCTTTCTCATGTTCTTGCTCTTCTTCCGTGTCCGAAAGACTTCAAAGAACGATTCGCGAAGCCGCTCTTTGAGCCTGTGTCGGGAAAACTCTCACTTCAATTGCCGGTGGGCCGCGTGAAAGATTGCTGAAAATAAAAGCTGGTTGAAAACAAGTAAACTGCTCGGCGGCGTCGGCCGGGCATCGATCGACGTCCTTGAAATGGTTCCAGCGCGAAGCAACGGCAAAATGTGCTGCAGAAGCATACCTGTAACTGCGCGCAGACAACGCGCTTGTGCCGGCAATACCGGATTTGCAGGCTGCGGCTGGAATTTGTCGTCCGTCGTCAAAGATGGTTGTGCGAATTCCGTCTGGTATGCCTTGAAGACGGCGCAGCAGCCCTATGTATCGAATAGTGGTTTGATTTCCAGTTCGTTCGAAAGAATTGGGCGCCAATGCCGGATTGAATTTCGCAGTGGATTGCTTTGCAGCCGCCATGCGGGAGCATAGTTTGTGGCCCAATTGCGGCAGGGCGTAAATGCCGGCGTGGGTCAGCGACAAGAGGGCGCGCGCCACTGCAAGCCATGCGCGTCGGTCGCGCACAAAGGAGATACAGAGAAAACCGCACAGCGTCATTGAGATCGCAGCAGGGACCACCGGTAACAGGGCGGGACTGTGAGTGCCGGCAGGATTTGTTAATGCCGACAATGTGTCAATGGGTTCGGTGAATTGCCCACCGACCACTTCAAATCGCCATTGCGATGAATACATGGACTGGAGGGTTTCGGACGCAAACCCTCCAGTGGCGAGGTCAAGCTGGGTGGATGCGGCGTGGGCATCGAACTGCCACCCCGCAGACAAGCCCGGGGTAACGAATACCACACCCGTAAGACACACGAGTTGCCTTAACCACTTCCGGCCTGACATCTGTTTTCTCCCATCCGTACTATACTGTTCGCTGCTCCCGGCGCCTCTTGTCTACAAGACCTCCTGTAATATTACCCGAAGCAACTTGCAATTATCCACTCTTGCCAGAACTTTGTCAATAGGGTATTTTGTTGATTTCTTTATCGGGGAAAATACCTATTTTTTGGGCAGCCAAGTGCTTGCAACGTGGCAGATGGCTGGTCCTGATGGGCAGTTGACCTTGGTTTTTCGCGTAATATCGCCGCTTTGCCCGCAAAAAGACGCGGCTGCCGGTGCATTGAGACCCACTTGTAGGCCAGGCCGATCCAGAAACTACAAAAAATATTTTCTTTTTTTGATGGACCGCCGTGGAGATCATACCAAGGTATGGTCCGGCGAAAAACGATCACCGAGCCGGGCATAAGGTGAAGTCAGTTGGCCGTTTCAGTTCGCGCTTGCCGCCCCCTGGCGATCTTATTGCGGCACGCAGGCGGAGTGAGCAGGATTTGTGTAACAGTCGATTAACCAATTGTGGGCGACGAGAGCCAAATCGTGTAAATTGGTCGCGTTGTCATCATCGCTCAGCCAGTTGCCAGCTATAAGGTGCAAATCGTATAGATCTACTGTGCAGTCATTATTGATGTCGCCGAGCAGAAGAAAGCGGCAAACGAACTCCCGCATGGCAAGGCTCTGATCCCGTGCGGCGGCTATAGCGGTGAAACCGTTGCCTGAAGGTGGTGTCGTCTGATCGACAACATAGCGGCCCCATACCACAATACTGCCGTCGGACTTCAAGGCAAGGCTGTGATGCCTTCCGGCAGCTATAGCAACGAAATCCGTGCCGGGAGGGGGTGTCGCCTGACCGTCCTCATTGTCATTCCCATTCCACCCCCATCCCTCAATTGCGCCGTCCGAGTTCAGGGCAAGGCTGTGATGGTCTCCGGCAGCTATAGCGATGAAATCGTTGGCATCCGGCGGTGTGGCCTGGCCATACCAATCACGCCCCCATCCCTCAACAGCGCCGTCGAGTTTCATGGCAAGGCTGTGATAGTATCCGGCGGCTACCGCGGTGTAATCAAAGCCCGGAGGCGCTATCGTCTCACCATGATCATCGCGGCCCCATGCCTCGATGCTGCCGTCGGACTTCACGGCAAGGCTGTGATCTTGTCCTGCGGCTATTGCGGTATAATCGCCGGGAGGCGGTGTCGCCTGACCGTCGTCATTGCGCCCCCACCCCACAATAGTGCCGTCGGACTTCAGGGCAAGGCTGTGCGAGCCTCCGGCGGCTACAGCGATGAAATCCGTACCCGCAGGCGGTGTCGCCTGGCCTTGGTCATTGAGTCCCCATGCCACGATGGTGCCGTCGGACTTCAGAGCAAGGCTATGATCCCGTCCTGCGGCTATAGCGATATAGTCCTTGCCGGCAGGCGGTGCGGTCTGGCCGTAATTGTTGCCCCCCCATGCCAGAGTACTACCGTCGGACTTGAGGGCGAGGCTGTGCTCGTGACCGGCGGTAACAGCGATAAAATCGGCACCGGCAGGCGGCGTCGCCTGGGCGTAGTCATTGTTCCCCCATGCCACAATGCTGCCGTCGGAGGTCAGGGCAAGGCTGTGATCTTGTCCTGCGGCTATTGCGGTATAATCATCGCCTGGAGGGGGTGTGGCCAGGCCGTCATTACTGCTCCCCCATGCCACAATAGTGCCGTCGGAGGTCAGGGCCAGGCTGTGAAACGCTCCGGCAGCTATAGCGGCATAATTATAGCCCGTCGGTGGCGTGGCCTGACCGTAATAATCGTAGCCCCATCCGTCAACAGTGCCGTCGAGCTTCATGGCAAGGCTGTGATACGCTCCGGCGGCTATAGCGGTATAACCACTGTCTGGAGGTGGTGTCGTCTGATCGAAAATGTCGCGGCCCCATACCTCAATACTGCCGTCGGAGGTCAGGGCCAGGCTGTGCTCGCGACCGGCAGCTATAGCGATAAAACCGGTGCCCGCAGGCGGTGTCGCCTGATTGTACTCATTGTTCCCCCAGGCGACAATACTGCCGTCGGAGGTCAGGGCCAGGCTGTGCTGGTAACCGGCAGCTATGGCGGTGTAACCATTGCCCGCAGGCGGTGTCGCCTGACCGTACTCATTGTTCCCCCAGGCGACAATACTGCCGTCGGTGGTCAGGGCAAGACTGTGCAACCCTCCGGCGGCGATATGCGAAAGCCCGTTTAGAGGTTGACCGGGGGTCCTCATCATTCCCCACGCGAGAACTTCGTCGCCGTATACCTGTACCGACAGACTAAGATTGACCAACGCGGCCAGCAGAAGAGAACAATACGTGATCTTAGGGCTTTTCACCGTAACCTCACCTCACATTAAGATTTGCAACCGTTTACAGGTAGTGATTATACAGATCGCCGGGGCGGTAGTCAAGCATTTTTTTAGAGAAACGTGCTGATGAGTTCTGCAAAATTGCGATTTGACATGTCTTTGGAAAAGAAAAAACGATAAGGTTTCTTCATTTCTCAGAGCTAAATCATGTTTGGATAAGACGTTATGTAATGCATGCCAAACCGCAATTTTGCAGAAGTCATAAACGTACTGTTATTTGGAGAAATTGAGTTGCCGTGAGTCCATAATACCAATCCTACTAAAAAAATGCGCTATCGGGATGATGGGGGGCAGCCACTGGAGCGAAGCGTAAGTGGATGGTGGTACTGGGATTAAACCATCCAATCGCAATTATTTAAGAGACTTGGTATAAGGAGGCATGAAACAGCGGGCAAAGATGCAGGGTCCCATAATATCCCGATTTTGCATTTGGCGCTGGGCAGAGGAAAGGCTGCGAAAGTAATAGCGCCGAATGAACCGATAAACACAGGCGACGGGCGTATGGGCTGCGGGCTCAAGAAGGCTGCTCCCAAGACGCCAGGTATTGTGTTGCAGGGCAATTTCGTTTATACTGGTTATATCATTGTGTGTTATTTATAAGCTTATACAGGGATTCATTGTTACATATATTTTATCGGGAGGCCTTATCATGGTTATCTATTTTATTCGCGCGTTGTTCATTGTTACGATTGCCGCATTTCTGTTTGTGAGCATCAACCAGGCGGCGGACATCTCGCCGGAGGAGAGGGAAAGCGGCATAATGGCGATATTTATAGGGGGCATGGTGATCGCCGCTCTTGTCATCTGTGTGGACTGGCTGACGCCCAAGAAATCTCTCAATGCGCTTGCCGGGATATTCTTCGGTCTTCTGGTGGGCCTGCTGATCAGTTGGGCGATGACGAAGGTACTTGAAATGATGGATGACGTGTTCATCCAGATGAGCGAGGACACTCTTGGGATAGCCAAAGCGATAATGGGTCTTTGCATCTGCTACCTTACGATAAGTATTGTGGTGCGTACGAAGGACGATGTTCGTTTTGTGATTCCGTATGTGGAGTTTTCGCGGCAGACGAAAGGCTTGAGGCCGCTGGTTCTGGACACGTCGGTGGTTATCGACGGGCGGATTGCGGATATTGCGGAAACGAAGCTTTTCGATGCTCCGCTGATCGTACCGCGATTTGTGCTCAATGAGCTTCAACTTGTTGCGGACTCACCTGACAAGATGAAGCGGAATCGCGGCCGGCGCGGGCTGGATATGCTCAATAAGATGCAGACGAGTTCTGTTGTGGATGTTCAGGTTGACGACACTCCGCCGCCGGGTGTGGAGGCCAAGGCGGATGTGGACCACAAGCTTGTGGCATTTACGAAGAACTGCGACGGCAGGCTGGTAACCAACGATTACAATCTCAACAAGGTTGCGCAGTTTCGTGGTGTGGATGTCATTAATATCAACGACCTTGCCAATGCGCTCAAGACGGTTACTCTTCCGGGCGAAATGATGGAGGCGAAGATCATCCGGGCGGGCGAGGACGCGCAGCAGGGCATCGGTTATCTTGACGACGGAACGATGATTGTGGTGGAAGACGGGCGCGGCCACATCGGCAGGACGGTGATGTTTTCGGTCACCAGTGCGCTGCAGACATCGGCGGGCCGGATGATATTCGGCAAGTTCGAGCGGCTATCGAGCTCGGGACGCAACAGCGGCAGCCCTAACAAGCGTCTCAAGAGCACACCCGCAACATAGACTATTGGGCGGATGGTATTGTGACTTTCTTCCTGCATTTCGGGCATTTGCCCGTTTTGCCGGCGTATTTGGCGGGCATCTTTATTTTCTGGCCGCACGTGCAATAGAATCGCACCATCGGTTCGGATGCTTTTTGCGGTGTGGGCTGCGGGGCGGAGGGGCCGGGTTTTGCCTGGGATGTCATAATCGGCAGGCTGAGCGGCTCAAGTTGGGGTTCGGGTTTATCATCGAGTGCTCCGTACTTCTTTCGATCAATAGCCTGCTGGATATCGAAAGCTGTGCGGCTGCGGGATATAGCTGGCTCTTTCTTTTTGCCGCGGGTAAGTATCTGCAGGAGGGATTCGTCGTCGTCCGGGTCCATTGGGACAAGTTTGGTGAGCAGCAGCAGAAAGCCTATGGCGACGCCTGCGACAAACCCGCCGAGATGGGCAAGGTAGGCCACGCCGCCGCCACCGCGGACCAGCCCGAAGACATCGAACGCCAGCCACAGCAGAATCATCCAGAAACCGGAAATCGTGAATGTGCCGAATCGAATGAACCAAAACAGCCAGAGGAACCAGAAGCAGCTTATATCGTGAATCGGATAGAATATCAGGTAGACGGCGATAATTCCGTTGATTGCGCCGCTGGCGCCGACGGCCGGCCCTCCACCGAAGAGCACGTGCACAATCGCGGCAGAGAGTCCGACAAAGAGGTACACGGGCAGGTAGAGCAAGTTGCCCATTTTCTGGCACACCGCATTGCCGAAAACCCACAGGAAGATCAGGTTCCCGGCAACATGAATGATGCCGCCGTGGAGCCACATGTGGCCAAACAGTCCCTTGAGCGTGAAGCCGTTCAGGACATACTCCTGCATTGCGCCGCCGGTGCCGTCAAGGGCGGCGGCAAACTGCAGCCCAAATACAAGAAGAATCGAGGCAATTAGCAGCCAGTTGGCCACCGGCCTGCGATCAAACGGCACATCAACTTCATAAGGAATTATCAGCATGACAACTCCGGGGGAACCATTTTAATTATTCCATAAAGACGGTGTTCGGTGCGTTCATTATAACGATCGCACCCCGGGGCTGCAAGGGTTTTTGTAAGAAAAGAATGTGGATTATTCCTGCGTGCCAATGGTGTTGCGGGCAAGTACAATCACATTGTTGCCCTTCAGCGAGCGCGGCGGGCTCTGGAGAATTCGCTGATTGCTGCGATCACTACCGCGGCGATGAAGCCTGCTACGCTGAAGATTATCGTCAGTCCCACGAGGAGTATGGCGTAGACGATGACGCAGCGCCCGTTGAAGGCGGCGAGCTTAAAATGACGGGGCCAGATGCGAATTGCCAGGGCGGCAACGATTGAAATGACGATGACGATGAGTGTATTCAGCGTACTGGCGACCGCGCTGTCGGGTACGGCCCAGATCGTAAGCCGGGCATCGCCGGAAGGTCTTGCAAAATCCAGGCGCAGCCCGCCGCCGGGCAGGCTCACCGGCAGGGAATAGACGCCGCTCGCTGCATAAGCACCGCCCCATCCGGCGGCTTCGGCCGGCATATCCGCCGGCGCTTCCGGCGTCGTCTGAAGGGCCTGCCCTGCAACACGCCCTCGGCTCTGGCCACGTGCACGACCATAACGGTATTCGCCGCCGGCCTGCCCGCCGCGATAACCGACACCGGCCTGCGAACGTTCCGGTTGCGCAGCGGGCTTATCCTGGGCGTTTCGCTTAAGGCCTGCAGCGTCGAACTTCTCTATGCCGTCCACTTCCTGCCGCGTTTGGGTCAAAGCCTGTCCCTTGAAATGTCTCTGGGCCCGGTTGTCGAAGAGGCCTTCAAGCTGCCCCTGCACCTGGCTTATGTTGCGATCGATCTGGGCGGCATTATCTATCGACAACTGGTTGACGAGCATTTCAACATCGGCGTTCTGTTCGGCGCTCTGCACCAGCAGTTGATTGGTGCTGGTTTGAGAAAGCGTGCCCAAATCGGTCTGCCGCTCCGCCGCCGGCGCATTGACGTTGAGCCGCGCCAGTTGCTTCTTCTGTTTCTGCGAAGTTTCAATTTCCTTCTTGAGGCGCTCTATCTGTTTGGACTCGTTGGCGCCGACAAACTCCGGCTTGCCTAAGAGCGCCTTGTTGCGGGTGGTCTCGGCGATGCCGAAATTGGACGCGGCGTCGTTCAGCCACCAGTTAACATCATTGCGGCCTAATTCTTCCTGTCGCCGATTATAAACCGTATTACCCGTCAAAATCTGCTTTTGATACTCCTGCTGCTCGGAATACTTCACTTGCAGACGCTGGATCTCGTCGCCGCTGATCCGATCGGGATTGCGCGCCAGGTAATCGTCGTAGGCCTTCATCTTGCCGATCGCTTTCTTGTTTAGCACCTTGATATTGTACTGTGCAATCGCCCCTCCGCGGCTGGACCTGCCGGATATTTGGCGTGAGGTCTGGTCAAGGCGTTTCAACTGCTTCAAGGTCGCCTCAATGCCAAGACTCATGACTTCGGCGCTGCCGGCTATCGGCGAGACATTTCCACCGGGTTGAAAGTAACGATAGCCTTTGGGGAGTCGCAGCGACCATGTCGTCTGCATGACGGGGATATCCACAATGGATACTGAGGGCGGGCTAAGGCGCGTCAGCCCGTTCAACGGCTCGACGGCGACGCCGGCAAAATACATCGAAACCTCATAGGGCAATCCGCCGGGGGAGGTTTTGATGAGTGGTATTAGAACTTCGTCGGATTCTCCTTCGGCATCGACGGCAGGCTTGACGGGCTGGCCGGCAACTTTGGCACTCCACAATCGCAGACGCTCGGGCACGCGCACGCGGAGGAACTGCTCGCTTCGATTCTGCAACTGGACCTTTACCTCGTAACAGCTTCGGCCCATGCGGTCGATGACGGTTGTCATTGCCAGCAGATCCACGACTGCCTGTACGCGCGTGGCCTCTTTGGCGGGCTTGAAGGCGAGGTCCAGGGACCAATCGGACTCGAAGGTCTGAGACACATACTGGAGGGAACTGCGCATCGCGGCGGGCATCAACTGCTGCTGGGCACTGAACGGCAAGAGCGAAAGGTTGGTCTGGGCGGCAACGGTGACCTCGTGGCGGGACATATTCTGGACCGCAACAATCGTGCGAACCTGCTCGAGCCGGTCGCAGATGATCGGCGGCATGGGCAGCGACTTTGTGTTGGCATCCAGCGGCAGGGAGAAATTGACCACGACATCGACCACTCCTGTTACCTCATTGATGAGCGAAAGGTCCCATATCGTCAACCCCCCCACTGCCTGGCGCTTGGCAACACTGCGCATCGCACGGGACTGAACGACCGAAAGCTTGGCATAACGACTGTCCATACCGAATGTCAGCACGTCGACGGGCGAGCCGGAAATCGTATAACGCAGCCGATAGGTATAGGTCGCCGCAGTCGGTCGAACATTCAACCCCGCAAAGGTCTCCAGAGCCAGCCGGGTCTTCAATGGGCGAATCTTCAGCTTCAGCGCCGGCGCGGTATCCTCATAGCGATAGGCATACTGCACCGCCGAGGACTGCTCGCGCTTCAGCCAGTTTGAAAGACCGGCGGGTGCTATCGATTTTAGTCCGTGGCTCGAAAGCGTCTGCGCCTCCAGGGCTTCTGCGATCTGGACGGCGATTCGCCCGGTTTTTCGCTCGGCAACAACCGCGGCATCGTCGACATACGTAATCAGGGGCACGTCGAAATCCGCCAGATCAAACCTTTCGTTTACCAGCACCAGCGCCATGGTTGTCGCATTCTCGGCGCTTTTGAACCTGGCATACACCCTGCGAGCGGCCTGCTCGGTGCGTTCATAGTAATTCTCAACGGCCGGTCCGACTACGCTTAGCAGCTCATAGCCGTCGGGCAGGTCAAACGCCGCACCGAAGAGTTGCCCCTTTTTGGTATGCAACTTCGCCTGGACGAGCAACTGGACCTTGTCGCGGTCGATTCTTACAAGCTGATCAAGGGCAACGGTTGGACTGATCGCGGGGCGCGTCACCTGGATGAACAGGGCAAAAGGCCTGTAGGGCCAGTAATACTTCGCTACAGCTTTGGCGCTGTGAGCCTTCGCCGCCGACTGCTTCGGCGCGGCAAGGGCGGAACGCCTGCCTCCCTGGACATCGGCGACCTTGACGGTCATTCCTCCGGCGGCATGCAGAGTGACCGTTCCGCTCTCGCGGCCCACGCCATCTGCGCGGACCAGCAGCAGCCGGTGCGCCTCATCGAGCAAGGACAAATCGCCGAGCCAGCGAACCGTCATCTCGTAACTCTTCTTAGCCGGACGATGGAGGTTTATCTCCAGGACCTTGAAACCGTAACCCTCCACCGAACGCATCTCCACCTGGCGGACATCGCGAAGATTGGCTCCGCTCAAGTCCGTCAACATCATATTTTCCGGCAGCAACAGATGGAACCGCTCATGCCGCCCGCCGGAAAACGAGTACTTGATTTTGCTCACGCCGACGACGGCCCAGTGAAAGATATGAACGTCGTGGTTCGATTCGGCTGAAAGTGTCCTGTCCGCGGCAGAATCCGGCAGGCGCGGCTGCCATCGCAGACTCACATCCCGCTTCATCGATAAGGGGACTACCCACGTCGAA
>SDBV01009443.1_pt1 | contig 12972 bp, 10 predicted proteins | sample 2277081 | NCBI WGS metagenome assembly SDBV01 (sample SAMN10402039, study PRJNA504765) | marine sediment metagenome | isolation source: marine sediment core GS10_PC15, 223 cmbsf | place: Arctic Ocean: Southern Knipovich Ridge | collected 2010
TACGCGCGTAGCGCGATGACATCGCCGATGGCTCCGTCCTGGATCTTCTTGACGGTCTCGATGTAGTCCTTCTGGTGGCGGCGTTGCGTACCGGCCACAAGGGAAAGCCCCTTCGCCTTGTGTTTTTCCGACGCCCTCAGCACCTGATTGATACCATAGGGATCCGACGCCACGGGCTTCTCGGTGAAGATGTGCTTGCCCGCTTCGACCGCCGCCTCGATGTGCGTTGGCCGGCTATAGGGCAGGGTGCCCTCGATAACAATGTCGATGTCGGTGGCCAGGATCTTCTTGTAGGCGTCGAAGCCTACGAAGCACATGTCCTCCTCCACGGCAAAGCGTGACGTAACCTCGGGGTCCTTGGATCCCTTGATCTTGTTTTTCGACGTATCAAGCCGGTCCTGAAACAGATCCGCCATGGCGACCAGCCTAACGTTGTTCTTGCCCTCGAGCATGTTGATGGCCGCGCCTGTGCCGCGGTTTCCGCAACCCAAGAGCCCAACCTTCAGAGTGTTGCCGTTCGACTTTGCAGCCTGCGCGGCACGGCTAGCGGACAGAATGGCGAAACTCGTCGCCGCCGCCGCCCCGAAACTCCTTCGTGAAATATCCTTTTTCTCTTCCGTCATTGTCTTGTTCTCCCAGGAAAACCTATATTATTTGCCATTATCAGCACGTGACCTTCACGGGCACTATCTTAGAGGAACACACTTGCGGTTTCAAGGCGGGTATTGCTGCCATGGTTGCTCTTTGGGTCGTTTGTGTTCCAGTTTTTGTGATTGAGGGTGCTCTTCAGGACATATTGTACAAGTTTGGACGCAACTCTCCATCGGATTGTGAAGCAGGGCAATCGCATTAAAATCTGATAGCCGTTAGTTCTTCCATCCCAGCCCGCCCCCGTTTACTCCGCTATAGTGAGTAAACAAGGAGGCTGTCACCCACAGTGATAGTACATCTTAAGTTACCCCGGTTTCTGTCGAAAGATGGGGGGAAGCACAGTTTCGAAGTCCACGGCAACGGACCCAAACCCGAAAAGCGTCACCGCCAAACAGCAGAAACCGGCGGACCTCAGCCGAACAAATGTCCCAATTCCTTGATGGTTCCGATACATGGCGTGTCTCCTCGAAGCCGGAAATCAATGTCAGATTCCGCAAAGCCTACATGATGCCGCTAGCCACAAAGTTTAAGACGGGCAGTTGATCCGTTCGAAAACATAGCAACCGCCAGGAAATCATGATAATCAGCCTAAGCTTGGAACATTCAAACATAGCGGAACAGAAAAATCAAGGGATCACGGGCGAACCGGTTCCGCTCACGAGTCTCCACGAGCGCATTCTTGTTTCTTCACCAGTTTCTCCCTCAGCCACACGCGCTATTCTTGCCTTTCATCATTCCAAACATTTTGCGCCAATTGAAACAATAATTTAGTATGGTGTCCCCTGAATTCTTTTTGATTCCTTTTCAATACGATGAGCTGTTGGCGTAGTGCGACGTTTTCAACAGCCAAGTTCCCGACGATATTGAGCTTCCCAAAGAGCCAGCAACAGTAGTTTTTGATGGGTTTAATCATCAACACATCCTACGTGACCGGAAGCGTAAATTCAATGATAGCAACGAGTACGATTAAATTCGAGGCACATGCACGCCCAACTCCAATTGACAACGAATCCTGCTTGCTGTATACTTCTCTCAGGTGGTGGAAGGCCGCCTCCCCGGTCTGCGGGTAGAACTGAGTTCACCTTCTTGGACGATTGAATCGAAACCTTCTTTCAGCCTGACGTTGCAGACCGCGGGCACGCTAGTGGAAGGAGGTCCATCATGAACCGCACACTCCCCACTAACCCAAGCCTCACCCAACTCAAGCATCAGGCCAAAGATCTGGTCAAGACCCACAGTCGCGGCGATGTGACCGCCTGCGACACGTTGCGATTGTTGCGTTCATTCGCCGACGCGCCCGACGCCCAAGTCCTGTCGGCAAGAATCACCCTGAGCCAGGCACAATTCGCTTTGGCGCTGAGCTATGGGTTCGCAAGTTGGGACGCCCTCAAGAAGCATGTTGAAGCACGGAAGCAGGAGGGCGATATCATTCTGTCCCGGGAAGAACTCGACAGACTGGCCAAAACGGACCTGGACAAGCTGATCGAAGAATGGTGGAAGACCGCCGCAACGCACAGGGGAGACAATACCTACGAGTGGGACGATGAGATCAAAGCCATAAATGCATTCACTCCCCCCGCGGCTTCGCTTCCCGACTGGGCAATTCACGTACGCAACGCCATGCCAAGGTATGGCTTTGAACTATGCTCGCATCGCTGGCTTGACGGATTGGACCACGTCATTGAGATGATCGGTGACGAAAGTTACCGTCCCTTCAGCGCCGGGCAATGTGGCGACGTCCCCAATAGAGTCATCGACGCAGCGTTGCAGCGCGCCGGGGCGGTCGAGTGCTGGCTGGGAAGCGAATCAGATCCGGAGACTCCCTTGCATGTCGATGTTGCAGAGCGGTTGGGAACACCTGATGCCGAGAAAGAACAGGCAGCGAGGTGTTTCGTCGATCTCGTTCGGTCGTTTTTCACGGAGCCTTGTCCGAACCAGAACGGCTTGACACTGGCCAGACGGTGGAGGGGCAAAGCAAAGAAGAACAACATTCTAAACGAGACGCTCGCCGGCAAGGGCCTTGACGTTCTCCTGCAGAGCCGCTGTGGCTTCAAGGTCATCGACCGGCTTGATATCTACATTCAGATGATCGGCGGCGACATGAGTCGTACAGCCGATCGACACGGCGTATGCCGTGCTCAGAGCAGGTTCATTTATCCCGATGACCCTGAGCGGTACGAGACGACGCGAGGCTACCTGTGGGGACTGTACGCCTACTTGGCCGGCCGCGATGGCGAATGGCTTCAATCCCAAAGACCAGAGTGTGCAGATGAGGCTGTCCACGCTCTGAATGGTGTGTCTCAAGCAGGAAAACCAACACCACTGAGAAGATGGCTGGCCGCATCGTTCCTGAAATCCACAAAGTTGTGGATCGACCACGGGATTCCGATAGACCTTATGCCTTCGAATGTCCGGGAATTGCCCGACACTCTGGAAGCATTGAAGGCATAGGGAAGGGGCTGGCACTCTAAACATTGTTCGGCAACACACAAGTTAGGAGGGCAGAAGAAATGACAACATCTTGCAGATCATGGTGGAATAATTGTGGTCAGGAAGCCGATTCGGAGATGCTGGCCATAGATAGGATGGAAGACGGCATAGCTCCTATTGATCCGAACGCAAAGAAGATTCGGGGGTTGATTGGAATCCTCATGATTGTTCACAGATTCAGTTGCTTATCAGCAATGGTTTTCGAATCTGCGGTACTAACGACCGCTGGTTTGCCGATCAAAAGGATGCAACGGCTGTCTTTTATGGTTACGATTTATGAAGGGAGCGATCATGGCTAAGAAGAAAGATGAACTGGTGCCCTACGACCAGGTATCTCCTGGATTTGAAGCGGTGTACACCGGAGAGACCTCCTCTACGCCCGTCCAAAAGTGCGAAGGGTATACTACACGACTCTATTCAGATGAGGATGGCAACCTCATAAGACAGTGGTCTACCATCCCCTGGACCTTTCCGGATAAGGAAGGCCAGTGGAAGGAAGGTGAATGGGACGATACGGTCAAGCGCCTGCATGAAATGCAGATCAAGCTAGGACCACTGACCGATAGCATTCGTCGGATTCGCGCCCACATCACCGGTCTTACTCCCTGTGATAGTGGCCTGCCGGTTACCGTGGACGAGTTACTGTTTGCCATTGCTCGGGGGAAACCGGAACGGTCATCTTTCAAAAACGGATGCTTGTGCTCGGGCATGGGGCGGCAGATGAAGACCAGCCAGCCCCAACACATGGAAAGTCTCAAAACCATCCATGCCGTATTAAACGCGTATCTAGCAGGCGAATCCAGACAAAATGCCATCAAGGCGCACCCGGAGGCGGCGGGATTCATCAATCGGTCCTACCAATGGCTCGGTGCGGTTTCGGACCTAAGCAAGATCCAGAAGAAGATGCTGGATCGGATGCTCCTGACGACTGACTTTTTCGCCAAGACCAGTGTCACCGCGGTCGACACCCTATCCTCCTTGGAGGGATCCGTACTGCAGGACATGGAGGCCTTGGGAAAGGACCTGTTTTATGATGAAAACGGAAGCGGCGCCCGTCTCGATGCAGAAATCTCAGACCTGGCCGGACTGCCGAAGATCCATCCCAGGTGGAATCCCGCATATCGAGAAACGCTCGATAAGCTCAAGAATGGGCCAGATAAGGAACTGTATAAAACCTGCTGCGCCATCGCGGCGGGAGTCCAGACGCTTTCCGACTGTCACCATAACACGTTTCGTTACATTGAAAACTGGATTCACGGCATCGGAACCGGCCGATGGGGTATCCCCACACGCAAAGCCCAAACCGAAAAACAACGTCTGGGCCATATGCTGTTTGGCTATGCACTGGGCCTGGACAGGTGGCTGATGCGTGTCCCCATGCAATTCCTCCTCTTGGATATAGGACACATCGACCTTGGCTTTGATCCAAGAAACAACATCCTTCGGGTCTACGCCTGCCTGGGCGAAGAGGTGACAGACGTCAAACGATGGCTGGCGGCCTGCCTCTGGTACAATCTGGTTCACAACCAGCAAGGTGGACTGATCAGTCACAAGGACCTCATTCAGCAGTGTAAGGACAAGGGCGTCACCGTTCATGAGTGGATGAATTCTACCCTTAAAGCTGATTTGTGAAATAAGCCAGATAAAACTTCTTACAATAAACATAAGTTAAATTCAAATTGTTAAACACACAAAGGAAAAAAGGAGACCTCAAATGAAACATGTATCTATTGTACTGCTCATAAATCTGAATTCTGTTCGCGGTAGGAATGGCGCGTTCTAGGGGGTCAGGTCAGACACCGGTGCAGGCGCCTCCCAACTCATCAGATTATCTTCCGGTGGAAAATGACTCTGGTAAAGGTCCGCTTTGGGCCCTTTGCCAAAAAACTTCAGATCGGCAAAATCAAGCAGGGCGAGCCAGTTCTCCTCGTTTTGCGCATGGCCGCCCGGCCGGAAGTGCAAGCCCAGGTTATCACCAGCATCCAGCCAGTCATATATTACCTGTGCGCCATAATTGGTCTGATGATTTCCGAAGGCATTGGCCTTCACGTCGCCTGTTCCCTCGGTACTCATGAGCGGCCGCGGCGCTACCAGGGCTTTGAGAAAATGCTGATCATAGGGAAGCTTGTCTTCCTGATTCAGGAATTCCCCGTACCGCGGAGATACCCAATAGTCCCGTTTTTCAATCCAATTGGCCACATCCTTAGACTCAGCCCCCTCGCCTAGATATTTCCAGCTGCCGCTGCCGCCCTCACCCGAACCACTAGGAACAGCAATGGCAATCCTTTCGTCGTACGCTGCTGCCAGCAGGGCTGTTTTTCCCCCTCGGGAATGTCCGGTGACCACCACCCTGGACTCATCGGCGTAATCGACGGTCTCAAGCCAGTCCACAATTCGAGATGTCCCCCAGGCCCATACCATCAGGGTGCCCCAGTCGTATTCAGGGTAAGCCGCCTGGGCTGGGCCCACTGATTCACGCTCATCGCTGTCAAGATCGTGGCGGCCATAATCCGCCATGATGTATCCCCGATCCACGCCTTCTTCTGAAACAGGAATATTAAAAATGCTTCTGTCATTTTTGATTATTACGGGAAAGGGCCCATCCCCGACCGGTATATACAAGCCAACCCTGAATTTTATTTCGTTACCGGTCACCGGCCCGCAGGAAATTTCAATCTCTTTTTTAATCGCCTTGCCGTCAAAGGCGGAGGCGGAGGATATTTCCCGACCGGTCGTATTCCCCGGATTTGGAGGTCTGAAACCGTATTCCCAGTGCATCAGCATGGCTTTGAGGTAGTCCCTCTGCTGCAGCCAATCCTTCGGGGTTTTAACCCGGGACCCGTCATGCATCAAAAAGGGATCAGGTAGGTTTTTGATAGTGGGCAGTTTATCCGGTCCTGGAAAGTTGTATTCTGCGCCATGTGCGCAGATCAAACCGGATAGCAGGATTGTTGTCAGTATTGATTTCATACTCACCTCCTATTTTCCAAGTTTCCTGTTTTCCACAAACTGCGATTGAAATTGCCATCAAAGCAGAAAAAACAATCTAGCGGGGGCAGTTACTCCTTCTTGTCTCTACGAAAGAGATATGCGCAATCATGTAACTTGTTTTCGACGCCGTCATGGGCCGCGTACTGACCACCGCTCCAGATGGAGGTACCCGCGAAGTCCCCCTTCTTGTTAATGGCATAGAACTTCACATTGAACTTGGGACGTCCCCCGGCGTCGAGCAGGTAGGGTTCGGTTGTGTTGTCGACAATGCGCTGAAGCGCGCGAAGGCCGGCCTCTTCAGGAGACGCGCCCTGGCGCATAAACTCGACGGCCATGAAGCTGGCGCAGGTCTTCAGGTTGGCCTCTCCCCGCCCCGTGCTGCCGCAAGCGCCAATATCGTTGTCCACATATAGGCCCGCGCCGATGATGGGGCTGTCGCCGACCCGGCCGGGGATCTTGAAGGCGAGGCCACTCGTGGTGGTTACCCCTGAAAGATCGCCCTTCTTGTTAACGGCGTTGCAGTTGATCGTTCCGTGATGGCGCGCATTTGCGGCGTGAAACGCGGCCGCCCCAGTGTTCTTGGACGTGGGAATGCGGTCTTCGGGATTGATCCAATCGTCTCGATCGCTGAGTTCACGTTTCCATTTCATCCACGCTTCGCGTGCCTCGTCCGTCAGCAAGTTACTCCTCTCAAAGCCCATCGCCTGCGCGAATTGCAGGGCGCCCTTGCCCACCAGCAGCACGTGGTCAGTGCGTTCCATCACCAGCTTAGCGACGCGTGAGGCGCGCGTGATATCCTCAAGGGCCGCCACGGACCCCGCGCCCCGGGTAGGACCGTGCATGACCGAGGCGTCCAGTTGTACGACACCGTCTTCGTTGGGGAGCCCACCATAGCCCACCGAGCGATCGGCCGGATCCTCCTCAACGAGATTCACGCCCGCCACGACGGCCTCGAGCGTGTCTTCGCCTTCCTGAAGCAGCTTCATGGCCTTCTCGGTCGCGCGAAGACCGTTCGCGCTGGATATGACAGCCGGACGGCGCGCGGTAGTGGGCGCTGCCGAAGCGGAGGCTGCCGAGAAGGTTATAGCGCCCGTCGTGCATTGAATGAATGTGCGTCGTTCCATCACAAGACTCCTAGTCGTCCGCATCAGCGAAATGTAATCCAATTGGCCATCGAAATGTACCACATCCCACAGCCAGAAAAAAACCTCTCCGGTGAGCGCTTGACAACACAATCCGTTGTGCTGTCCTTGTTCAAGCCGGCAGTTCCCATATGAGCTTGCCCGCGACCACCACTGGCGAGTTGTCCACCATTTTAGAGACACACACTGACGAGTTCAAGACGGATCTTGCTGTTTATGGTCGCTTCTTGAGATCGTTCACGAACCAATGGCAAGCATCCGCGGCGGTCGTCAGCGCTGTTCGTGGGAATTTGGACAGACCTCCCCATTCTATATCCTGTCAAAAAAAGAACATTCTGCGTCGAATTTCATTTCTAATGGTCTTAATCTGGCGCAACGCAAACATAAGGTTGCCGAAAAATACTTCCCCGCAGATTCTAGTGGTGTGATTTACAGTTGAAAACCATTATGACTATTAACGTTTTGTAAGTATTCGATAATCCGTAGCACTTTTGGACAAGGCCCGCAAGAAAAGGGACAGACACGTCTTCGCTCGAAGACTCGCATGCTTGCCGGTCTCCTAGCGGAGCCCCTAGTCCCTTTTTTGCTAAGCTTTTCGCGTTCATGCACGGGTTTATCGAAAACTTACTACTTATCTGGGATAATGACTTTTCAAAGTGGCCTTCGCCAAGTAAAGAGGGCCCGCCGCTCAGGGCGTGCGGTCCGTTCCGCACGCCTGCCTATCGAGCCGGGCTTCTCTGTTGGCGCGTACGCGCGCTATTCTTCCGGGTATTGATCCCCGCATATTTTGTTGAGCCGGTCGGGTTCGTGGATGTGGCGGAGCCAGGTGAAGTAGAGACCTGTGAGGCCCACGACGCCGATACCGGCGCAGATAGCGGCCGCGGTCCAGTTTTGGATTACCATAAGCATGGGTGTGAGGAAGATCATTACTTGAAAGGTGAATGCGAAGGGAACGGCACTCAGGTCGCGGCGATGTTCGGTGTTCATAGCGTCGCGTATTTGGGGTTCAAGGCGCTTCTTAAGGGGGCCCCAAAAACCGAAGGGTCGAGTTTTACGGTAGAAGCGTTCGAGCACTTTGTCGTTTGTGGGTGGCGTGAGCAGGGCGCCGATTACCGAGGCGGTCAGGCCGATGGAGGCGATGATCACGAATTGCCAGTTGCCGCTTAGGTCTGGCCACATCACACGCTGAACGATAGCGGCGATCATGCCCACTGCCATGCCGATAGCGAAACCGCCGCCGTTGAAGCGCCACCAGTACATACGCAAAAATAGGGGCATCATCATGCCGCCGCCCAGTCCCATGAGTATCCATTCCCAGACGTCGTTTATGCTTTCGATAGAGTAGGCAAAGATGAAGCCGATAGTCACGATTACTGCGATGAAGGTCCAGGTGGCGATGAGCAGCTCGCGCATGGGTGCTTTGGGCCGCAGATATTTTTGATAGATGTCGCGCACGAACATGCCTGATGTAAGGTTGACGGTCGAGTCGAATGTTGACATGGACGCAGCGAGGAGGGCTATGAGCAATAGGCCGCGCAGGCCTGCGGGTATATCAAAGAGGAGCACGGCGGGCATGATTCGCTCCGGATTTATGGTGCCGTTGTAACTGACGAGAAGGAGTTTTTCTTTCCAGTCTTCGCCTAGGATGCCGCTGATGGATGCAATGAGTTCCTTCGGATAGTCGGAGGCGTTGTGGATGATTAGGGAGGTTGTCTCTTGCCAGCCTTCTTTGGTAACGTCGGGCACGTACTCTTTGATGACTGCCGCGGTGTCACTCAGGGCGGTCTGATCCGGGAAGAGGGAGCCCACGAGGACCAGTCCTAGAACGGCAAAGCCCACCATCATGGGCCAGCGCACAGCGATAAGGCAGGTCCAGAGAAAGGAAAGTTTCGAGCATTCGGCGTCGTTTTTCGCGCCGAAATACTTGGGGTCGTCGCCTGTGCCCATGCCGCCAAAAATATTTCGCATGAAGTAGATGAAAGCGAAAAGAATCAAGGCTTGATACTCTTCATAGCCGGCTGGCATGGGTGTGTTCCTGCGGGGCATGGCCTCTGTCCATTGTGGATTGGCGGTGACTTGTTCGGCCAGGGCGGCCAGGCTTGGCACGTCGGCAACGCGCATAAAGGCCATGACGCTGACGGTAACGACAGCTATGAGAATGACGGCCGATTGGATAAAGTCGGTGAATACAACTCCGTAGAAACCGGAGAACATGGTGTAGATGGAGGCGACCACGACTAGCATGAGGGCGCATACCGCTGGCGAGAAGGGCAGGAACATGGACAGGAACAGCCCGATGCCTTTGACCAGATAGCCGAGCATGCCGATGGTCCACGTGATGGTGGCTATTGCTTTGGCCAGTTGAGCGAAGCGCCCGCCGGGACCGTCGCCAAAGCGGAAGATCATCCATTCGGCACCGGTTAGGCATCCTGAACGGCGGTGCCACTTGCCGGTCCAGAGCATCATGAGCACGAGCACGAGGACGGCCCCGCCGCGGAATGCGATGAATAGACCTCGGGGTCCAAGCATATAAAGAAAGGAGATAATAACCATGGTGCCGGCCACATCGAGGAAGGAGGCCATGCCTGAAACGCCCAGCACCCACCAGGGAATATTACGCCCGCCGATAAGGTAGTCCTCGAGGCTGTTCGAGGCCCTTTTCTTTAGCCAAAACCCCATGCCGAGAAGCACAAGAAGATAGACTCCAATGATGGTGTAATCGAAATTATTCAGGTAATCCGTCGCCATGTTTCGTGATCCTTTCAGTAGGTTTATCGTCCGGAGATACCGAGTTCTTGCAGACTGGGAAGCTCATCGCTTACAGGCTGTTCCCCTCGCAACACTTTAGCGCCATTGCCGGTGAGACGCAAATAGTAGTCGTTCTTGAAAAAGTCAGTCAGACGCGCGCACTCCGAAAGCGAGTAGTTGCGGTGTTTGAAACCAATCTCATGAATGCTGGCGTCCAAGGTTATTTTTCCTCATTTTTTGGTTGCCGCTTCGGCATGTCGGTCGTGGCTTCGATTTTGCCTCGCATTAATTGTCCAATCCGTCCGGTCAGCCACAGGTAGTGATCGCTGGGGAGTCCTTCGTATGTCATAAATTTACTCGGCCCGACGGGCGGGTTGTTTGTGCATTTGAAGATTGCCGTAGACTCGTTCATCTCGTCAAACATGGCGACATAGAGCATTTGGACGCCCGCCTTCCGGGCGGCCACGCCCTGTGACCAGAGAAACTTCCCCCCTTGGCGGGGAATGGCATTCAGTTTCGAATCCCGACCGTGGGCCCTTTCGAGATTTTGCCAGCCGAATCCGGGAAAGGCGACCGGTAAGTAGCTCTTGCCTCGCTCCTCAAGCCACGCCTGATCAGCGGCCATTACTTTTTGATGCTCCGCTATTCCTTCAGGCGTACGGTATCGGCCCACAGTCCACGGGCTGATGATATCGGCCATCAATAGCACTTCGTGGAGCGTTTTGTCTTGCAAGGCGTCGCGCTCCTGCTGCCGCCAGCCGTAGGGCACGCCAAGCATGACCGCATTTCCCCCGCACACGGGATCGTCTTTGAGGAAGCGAACCAACTCCAAGCACTCGTCCAATCCGTACGCCCGGCCCCTTCTAAAACCGACTCCCCAAACCGCAACGACCGGTTTGCCGTTGTGGCGCGTGTAGCTGGCCTCTTTTCGAGGATCATCCGACTCCACGATTCCTTTCCAGTCCTTCATCACGTATTCGCGGATCTGCCCGGGCGTCAGCGACGTCAGGTCGTACATGACCGCCCACTGCCGGCCATGCTTGGCCGCGGAGCTTCGCACTCGCTTCATGACGACGTTGCGATGGCGCAGCGTCGGCGGATCGGTGAGCGCCCAGCCGAAGCGCTGGAGAAAAATGCCGTCGATTCCGTAGGTTTTCATCCAGGAGAAGTGCCGGTCCATGGTTTTCGCGTTAGCCGAGCTGAATACGGTCGCCGTTGTTCCGTCCGCATGGCGGAACGGCGTCGGGTACTTCTCGTCCGGATCCATCTCGCTCATATCGGGCCAGAGGTCGATCACACAGGTGCCGGGCTCGAATGTGTACCCCATCCGGTAATTGTCGAAAACGATTCCAGTTCCATCGTTTATACCGGAGAACCAGCCTTGATATCCGCAGAAGACCTTCCCGTTCATCGTCTGACTCGGTTGTCCCGTGTCGTTGCTTCGTGCAACTGGCTCAGAGGTCGAGCACCCCTGCAAGAAGCCTCCAATCGCCAATCCTATGATTAGTATTCTCAGAGTCGTTGGTGATACGCAATTCATTGCTGTTTTTCCTGTGCTTTCCAGCTAGGCGAATACACCATCGAGATGGTATATGTTCGCTTCATGATTTACCCCGCTCCATGGCTCCTTCTGTTGTAAAGAAAAGTTCTTCGGGAGACCGGCCTCTAATGCTGCCCGTCCTCAAACGCACTCGCATACTAGCGCCCTTTTTTTAACGGCACCGCGGATTCGCGCCTGACAAACGTCTGCGGCACGAGGTGGGTCACGGGCGGCGCCTCGGGATTCTCGATTCGTTTCATCAGCGTATCGAAGGCCAGCCGCGCCACTTCAGCGTTGTTGGGAACGCTGGTAGTGAGCGCCGGCTGTATCAATTCCGTCCAGAAGTCGTCTTCAAAGGTCACCATGGAGATATCGCGCGGGATCTGCACGCCTAAGGCGGCCAGTGGGCGGCAAAGCCGCAGCGCCACGCCGTTGTTCATGGTGATAAGTGCAGTGGGCGGCTCGGCCTCTTCGGTCCACGAGCAAACTTCCGGTATCCAGTCTTCTTTTTCGCCATAGGCCGTGCGTAGCGCCGCGGCCGCCTCGGGCGCGTCGCTGTTCAGCACGCGCACCACGCCTTCGAGGCGCTCTTCGGTGCAACGGTTTCCGGGCAAAACGCCTACCACGCCTATGCGGCGGTGGCCCAGTTCAAGCACGTGCCGCGCAAGCACGCCGGCCGACTCGATTTCTTCGCTGGTGACGTAGTCGAAGTTGTAACCGCCGCTTTCGCCCACGAGTACGAAGGGAATTTTTTTAAGTTGCAGTTCGAGGAAGTGGCGGTATCCGGCGGCGCTCTTTTCGTCGGCCACGGGAAAAACAATCAGGCCGTTGGCGCGATACTCGAGCATGGTTTCAATGTGTTGTTTTTCTAGTTCCACATCTTCTTCCGAGTCCGCGATAAGAATTTGGTAGCCTTTGGCTCGGCAGGAGGATTCGATGCGGTGAAAGAAATCGACGTAGGCCGGGTTGCTCAGCGACGACGTGATGAACCCGAGCATGTGCTGCTTTTGCATGACCAGATTGCGGGCCATAATGTTGGGCCGGTATCCGAACTGCTTCGCAAGTTTTTTGATGTTCGCGCGCCGTTCCGCGTTGACGCCCGGCTTATCGTTCAGAACGCGCGATACCGTGGCCGCCGAGGTGTTGGCCAAGCGCGCGAGCTCTTGCAGTGTTACGGGCATGCTTCATCTCCAATAAGTCAGTCACTCATATCCGAAAAGTTGTCACCAATATGTCTTTCTTCGGCTCCACGAGGGAGAGCGATATTATTGCCTTGGGCGGCGCCTCCTTAGGGTTCGTGCCAAAATAACTCCACCATTTTCGCATCTCATCTTCACGCCGCCTTTGAGCGCTTCTCAATCGCAAAAGCCTCAGAATAGCTTGCTATTCCTTCGGTTTTGCTCAATCGTC
>SDBV01009444.1_pt1 | contig 12970 bp, 16 predicted proteins | sample 2277081 | NCBI WGS metagenome assembly SDBV01 (sample SAMN10402039, study PRJNA504765) | marine sediment metagenome | isolation source: marine sediment core GS10_PC15, 223 cmbsf | place: Arctic Ocean: Southern Knipovich Ridge | collected 2010
AATTATTATTGATGAGATTTTTCATTTCTTTTTATGAGGTGATGCCTTAGTATCAGGCGATTAAAAAAAATGATAAAGATCGCAATAATAGACATTTTTAATTTTGATGTGTTTCCGTTCAGATACTATTTATCGTTTTGTTTGATTTTTCTAATTCGTTCGAATTGCTGTTTTATATTTGAGAGATTTTTTCATGCAGAGTAATCCCCATCATGACCCCAAAAAAATAACCCGCTGCAAAACAACGAGTTATAAATTTAATTGAGGTCTCGGGCGGACTTGAAACCCTTTGTTTTATTTGCTTCTAATTTGCTTTATTTGTATATTTACTTTGTTTTTAAGTCATTTGTAGACATATTAAAAATAAGGTAAATAAAATATTTTTAACACTAATCTTAATACTAAGCTATGAAGGCAAATATCAAGTTCGTATTAAATCCAACTTCTAAAGGTCAGGAAAGACCTATCATTTTAAAATGTAATTCTTCAGCATTCAAGAATAATTATTTTATGTATTCAACTGGAGAGTATGTAAATAAGTCGCTTTGGTCTGATAGTAAAGGAGGTTATGTCAAGGGTGTTACTAAAAAAGCTGAAGAGATTAATGATAAACTCAGCGAGTATAAAAAGGCATTTGAAAACGATTTTAAAAAAGGTGTTATTGATAAAAATGAATTAAAGGTCATATTGAATAAGATCAAAATCCCTGGATATGAAGATCCACAGGAGATAAAAAAGGAAAAGAAATTTAAAACCGTGGTAGCTTATGCAAAATATATTTTAGACAATGACCAAGTTTATTATTCTGAATCGGACAAGGCCATGAAAAAAATGGTGCCGGGAACCATTAAAAGCAAAAAGCAGGCAATCGAGCGATTAAAAGATTTTGAAGGTAAATATAAATATCGCGTGACATTTGAGAATTGCAGCGCAACGTTCTGGAAACAGTTTTTCGAGTTTCTTACAAAGCGAGGATTATCTCAAGGAACTAGGGGAAAGATCGTAAAAGACATTCGAAGTTTTTTAAATAAAGCTACTCAAAATGGCTATGAAGTATGTCAGGATTACAAAATTAAAGGGGTTGCTCCTGTTGAAAAATCCGAGAGGAAACTGATTTATTTAAATCAAACTGAGATCGAACAGATTGCAAAATTAAATTTAAGCAATAGACCAGCGATAGAAAATAGTCGAGATTGGCTATTGGTTGCAGTAGGGACTGGATTACGCCATAGTGATTTAATCCGGTTAAGTCAGAATAATATAATTGAAAACGAATACGGGAAAAGTATAAGAATCCAGACGCAAAAAACTGATACACTTGTTGAAATTCCTTTCATTTTTGATTGGTTTGAGAACATGATGATACGGCGTAATTGGAAATTTCCTAAAAGAATTTCAAGTCAAAAACTAAATAAAAATTTTAAGGAAATTGGCAGACTAGCAGAGCTAAGCAGGAAAGTCACGGCTAGAATATATGATGAAAAAAAGAAACTTTGGATTCTTAAAGATGTACCTATCTATGAAGCACTAAGTAGTCATGTTGGCCGTAGGTCTTTCACATCAAATTTAGTAAAACAAAAATTACCTTTGACTTTAATAGCTAAAATGACAGGACATTCCAAGCTAGAAACTTTACAGATTTATGAACAATTGAATGAACATGAAACAGCGGAAACCGTGGTACATATGATTAGAAATTCTAAAATGTATGTGTCATGACAAGCTTTGAGGAATTTTCAGATAAACACAAAGTGACAGTGAGGCCAGATTTTGAAAAGTTGAAATCATTCCCATATAGGGAAAAACTCAATTTTAAAATGTTTTCGAGATTTGGTATTTTCAGCGACCAGGGGGATTCATTAAAGATAAATAACAACGATTATATAAAAATTAAGAATCTGGCAAATGAATTAAACATACTTGATGACATGGCCAATCTTTGCTGCATTCTAGAGTATCTAAAGATCGAAAATGAAACAATTCAATCTCGAAATACAGAGAATTATAATTTGCATTTAAAAAGCCTCGATAATGACCGGAGGCATGTAGCTAAATATTTATTAGAGGAAAAAAAAAGGCAAATATCAAAAGTAATTTTTAAAACTTCTCAGGGAGGTAAAAGCGTAGAGATTGAAAACCCGAAAGTTTTATTTGAATTATGGAAAGTGATTGAAAAGAACTACGCCTCAAAAGATGTTTTTATTGATGACAGAAAACAATCATATAAAGATATTCTTGAAAAAAATACAATTGCAGAATTGCAAAAAGGAAGGGAACTGAAAAAAGAACTTGCAATAAAAATATCAAATTATTATTCCAAATTAGGTCATAATGCTCGCTGCTTCTTAATAGGTTCCCTTTTTGCTTTTTCAGAAATTGAGCCCAAATGGAGTTTAGAATTTTTTGCTACGTTAGATTTATCCTACAAAACATACGCAGAATATATAAGAGTAAATGTTACAAAATTGATTCAAATCAAGTAGAGAAAAATTCCTAAAAATTTCTAAAAAACCCTCTACTCGCTAACTTATTTTATTTGATTTTATTTTTCAAATTTTGTTTATAATTAAGCAAAAATAAAGAAAATGGAAATTAAATTGAGTTTTGAAACGCAAGCCATCGAGGCGATCCGCACAATTTTTAGAGAGGAATTTAACAGGCGATCCGATGAACTGAGCAAAAAACCTAAATCTTTCACAAGGTCAGAAGTTTGCGAGATTTTGAAAATGTCGCTTCCTACGCTTGACCATCACATCAAAGAAAAGCGGATCGCCGCAAAGAAAGTTGGTAGAAAAATTTTTATACCCGAATCTTCTGTAGAGAATTTTTTGAATGATGCCCGAGTAAAATTATAATACAATGATCGGCGCAGACTATTTTAAGGAACAAATCCTAGCCAAACGGTGGTCGAAATTTCCCGCACATGCCAGGCCGGCAGATCCACTATTCAAGTACCGAACAAAGAAAGGAGCCAATAAAATTGAATCAATGATTTGCGATTTTTTGTTATTGGAGGGCCATTTCGGAGAGCGCACAAAAACGCAAGGACGGTATGTGGAAGGCAAAACGATAAAGAGAGGCTTCTATGGAGCGGTACAGACAAAGGGCAAATACATTCCAGGAACTTCAACGAATGGATCAAGCGACGTTAAAGCGGTCATAAACGGCAAATTTGTAGCGATCGAAGTAAAGAGCGGGAAGGACAAACAAAGCGATTCACAGCGATTATATGAGGATAAAATCAAGTCTTCAGGCGGCTTGTATTGGATTGTGAAATCATTTGAGGATTTCTTTTCAAAATATCAGAACATAAAAAAAGCATCCTGCGAAGATGCTCTTAATTCCAATTAAGCCAGGTCAGAATGATATGAGCGAAGTTACAAAATATAATAATTCAAACCATCTAAATGGAACTACTTTTGAAGGACTTGGCATCGAGCTAAAAAACAAACAAACTGGACAGATAAAAACAACTTGCCCGGAATGCTCAGATAATAGAAAGAATAAAAAAGATAGGTGCTTGGCGGTCAATATCGATACTGGGCTTTATCATTGTCACCATTGTGGGTGGACAGGCACCACAAACAATGGAGGAGCCTACACAGATCCAAAGGATTACATAGAATCTCAACGGAGTATCAGCAGACAAACATTAGACAAATATCATGTAACATTTTCCGGATCTGATATTAATTTCAATTTTTATCAAAATGGTAAATTGCATAATACAAAAGTCAGGTCGAAGGATAAGAAATTTAGATTTACTCAAAGCGGTAAAGAACAAATCCCGTTCAATCTTGATGTAATAAACAATAGCACAGAGTTACATATTACCGAGGGTGAAATAGACTGTTTGTCGTTGATTGAATGCGGTTATACAAATACTGTCAGTTTGCCCACAGGTGCAAAAAGTTTAAAATGGTTTGAAACTCATACCGATGAATTGAACCATGTTGAAAAATTCATCATTTGCACCGATGGAGACAGGCCCGGAATTGAGGCAAGGGATAAATTGCTGCATATACTTGGCGAAGATAGAAGCTTTTATGTTTCGTACCCCAAAGGCCTAAAAGACATTAACGAGATACTTACCCGGATGGGAGCCAATGAAGTAAAGAGAACCATTGAAAACGCTATTCCAGGCAATCAGATCAAAAAGTACTTGCTAGAAGATTCTGTAACCTTAGATGAGGTTATTGAGTCAGGAAAGGAATTATTTTCAATTGTTAATGGCATTGATCGAATACCTATTGCCAGAACTGGAAATTTCAGTTTAATCAAAGGAAAAGCAAAAGGGCGCAAAACCTTCTTTCTTACAAAGCTCATTTCAATTGCTGTTCGAAACGTTTCAAGCGGTGGTATTACTGCCAATGTTGATGGAACTATTTACTGCTTCGATACTGAGCAAGAGCGGAGAGATACACAAAAAGTACTGCAAAGAATTTGCTATTTGAACAGTCTGGAAGTGATGCCAGATAATTTAAAAGTAGTCAATCTTCGCAAACGATCAACACAGGAAAGAATAAAAATTATTGAAGATGTCATTTACAATACTCCAAATCTTGAATTAGTTGTCATTGACGGAATAAGGGATTTAATCAAAAATATTAATGATCCAGCAGAATCCACAGAAATAGTAGGAAAGTTACTCAAATGGACGGGCGAAAAGGATATTCACATAATGACCGTATTGCATGAAAATAAAAGTGATGGAAATTCACGCGGGCATATCGGTACAGAATTAGATAATAAAGCCGAAACGGTTATTTCTGTTAACAAGGATGAAAAAGCCGGGCATTTATCAATAGTTAGCCCGGTACTAACGAGGGGCAAAGACTTCGAACCATTTGCGATTTCTGTCAGAAGCGATAACGGTATTGATATTCCAATTATAATGGATGACTATACACCAATTAAAACCAGCAGCAATAAAAGCGTAATACCTCATGCATATAGTCCAGAACAACATGAAAAGGCATTGGATTATATATTCAAAAATAATGCTTTGATGTGGGGGGATTTAATCGCATCAACAAAAAACGCATGGAGTAAGCAGGGAATTGTATTTGGAGATAACAAAGCCCGGCAATTTATACAGTATTGGTTAGATGAAGAAATGATTTTTAAAAATGAAAACACGAAGGAATACAATAATATTCCATTTTAAAGTAACAGTGTGTTACTGTGTTAAGGGTATATATACACCCTTAACTTAACACGGTGCCAGTGTTATTAACAGGCGTTAACACGGTAACATGGCTAAAATGAACGGAAACGAAGATTTTTAACATAAATAAAGTAAAACAATGAAAAAATTTAAAATCACAAAACAACATGAAAATGAAGTATGTCTACTCGTCGAGGGAATGAGCAAAGACAAAGTAAGAACTGAAATATATCATGAGCAACTAAAAGGAAATTTGAAAGATTTGGGTACATTATTTGAAGTCACGGAAATGACCGAGGTTGAAAATAAATCCTATACAGACAGTCGATTATTTGAGAACTTCAAAGGTCTTGGCTTGAGCGACAAAGCTGCTGAGGTAGCCACGCGGGGCCGTAATGGTTCGTTCAGTTTAAAAGAGGTTGAAGGCACCAAACAAACAGAAGCACACGTAAACGATTTACCACTAATTAAACTTTATTGATAATGAAAATTCAAGATCTATTTGCAACAAAAGCCAGGACGGTAAAAGTTGCCAAAAATGAAAAAAGCGAAATTCAGGATTTGATGGTAAAACTTACTAAACAAATCACTGAAATTGAAAAGGAAATAATTGGAATTGAAGAAGAAGCGGAAACCGATGTATTGAATGATTTGTTAACAGGAACGAATGAAGGCACGCAAAAAGTCAGTGATATTTCAAGACTGCAAAATGAAATCAAAGTCAAAAAATCTGCGCTGATAAAATGTGAGGATTTATTAATAATTAGCCAGAATAATATATGGATTGCTGAGGCATCTTCAAAACGCAAAGAGGCGGCGCAATTAAGAAAAGAGGCAGGCTCAAGACAGCTCAAGACCGATGAACTGTTGGCGCAATTATTGGACTTTGAAGGAGTTTGTTTTGCACCCCTTCCCCCATCATCGCCAGGTAGTCCAGTGGGTAACCTGGTAGGAGGTTCGCCACAAATTGTTATTGTGCCGATAACTAAGACACAGGAAATGTTTAACAAAGCGGCACAACTGGAAGCTGAGGCAGGTGCCTTGGAACGGTCAGCAACAGCAGGTAAGAAGGTAAAACTTCATTCCTTAATTGGAGCTATTGAACAATTGAAGACAGCTTAAAACTCCTGTTATTACAGGAAAAAAACAGGCAATGAGCAAATTTAAAAAAGGGGAAAGCGGTAATCCAGGCGGAAGGCCACCGGGCCAGAGTGAGAAAGTCAAGGAACTTAGGGACAAGATTACCAAACTTGTTGATTCTAACTTTGAGACGCTGCAAAGCGAGTTTGACAAGATGAACGGAAAGGATAAATTTCACGCATTGGATAGGCTTTTAAAGTTTGTACTCCCGCCCCCCATCGGTGAAAATATCCTTGATTCGCTCAGCGATGCAGACCTCGATAAATTGATTTCATATTTGAGACGACAGATCAATGAATAAGGCACAAAAGAAAGCAGAGGTAAAAAAGTTGCTCACTCCCCTTGAACGTGATTGCTTTATAGTTGGGGTGCATTATGAAGGTACTGATGTGGTAAAAGTTGATGAAGTAATCAGTTTGGAGGACTGGGATAAATTGCCGGAAAATAAAATCCTGGTTTGTTTCGTCAAGAAACTCCCCATAGTTGACTAAAAAAATAGTTTTGGTAATGCTTAGCCTGGTCACGTGTTGGCCGGGCTTTTTTTAAAGCTATTTTAAGGCCTTGTCGAAACGATATTCCCAACGATTTCAATTACGGTTTCTAATAATACTCATACTCGTACTCATGAATGTTTGCATATTGGATTTCAGATAGCTTGAATTCCAGTTCTATTTCAGACATGCTTTTCCTACTTTCCTCGTTAGGGTATTCCTTTGTTATAACTGACTCGTAAGTTGTGTACCCATATTCATTAATAACCCTATCAAACACCCTGACATTCTCCATTAATGGGTCTATGTATTCGGCATGGGTATCATCGTCATTAAATATATTTATCTGTGTAAGCAAACCAGACTGTTCATACACGAACAATGTATCTCCCTTTTTTACTAATAAAGATTCCAGTTTTCCATCGTCTCCGTACCTGTAATTCTTACCTTCTTTTAATGGTTCTGGAACTTTGTCTCCATAAATACTGTGGCTACCATCAACTGTAATTGTGTCTCCAACGTGTCTGTCATAAACCATGTATCCATCTTTCACCATCTCCTCGTATAGGTCTTTAGTACTTTGAGATAAAAACAGATACAATTCATGGGTCGTGTATCCATCTATGTCATAAAAAGTCTTTAATGTTGTTTCCAGTTCTTTTTTCACAAGCTTATTGTCATGCATTTCTGCCTTAAAGGATTTATTCAATTTAGAACTTATCTTTCTCTTATGAATCCCGCTGTCTGAGGAGCATGAAAACAGGAAAAGGATTAACAAGACAATAAGTAAATTTTTCATAACTTATATTTTTGCCAAATATAGGTAGATCGTCAGCATAAAATGTATTTGTTTCCAATATTAGTCTCTATTATTTGCATAAAATATAAAACACAATAAACTAGGATTCTTTAAAGCAAATCAAACTCTCATTTAATTTTTTCCGTGTCATTCTTAAATTTAGTATTCTCCTCCAAGGTTACTTGTTTAGAAATAATTTCATATATTGACTTATTGATTTTTTAGCCATGAAGTGTTCACTATTTATATTAATATTTATCGTTTTTTTAATAGGTTGTAAAGAGTATCAAAAAGAAAATCAACAGAAGGTAATAGATGAAAAAATAGAATCTGAATTGGCTTCTTTAATCAGAAATGATACTATCTTTTTAGGATTGCGATTTGGAATGTCTAAAAGCGAATTTAATAGCCAGTTAAAGAAACTTTTAAAAGAGGATAAAATATATTTTAATGAAGCAAATAATTATGAGTATGAGTTTAGCTTTGGTGATGATGAACTATCAATAAAAGGACTAGCAACATTTGGTGCAGAATATTTCAATGATAAGCTGTACAAATTCAGTATCTCTGTAAAACCAGATGGATTAATATCAAATCCCGAATTGATCCAATTAAGATTAGTGTTGATGTATGGCTCAAAATATGGACATTCATATTTAAAAATGAAATCCTTGATTAATGACAACGATAATTACATATGGATAGACGGAAATAGAATGATTGAATTAATTGAAGGGTTTGATGATGCTAGAATTTTCTATACAGATTTGATTGCGGAAAGAGAAAAGAAGGAATTTGAGAATAAGAAATCTATTGAAAAAATTAAGACTATTAAGGAGGATATTTAATGTCGCTTCCAGGGATCAATTGGTGTTCTTGGTGCCAATCTACTATTTGATGATTCTCTTTTGCTTACTGGCATTATGGCCGGTTCCTTTTTATGACCGGCGAACTTTCTGCTAGTGCTAGGATAATTCTCATCTAACCAATCACCTGCTTTTGCAGTAATTTCTATTCTGAATTGCCCGACTTCATTCTGTTTTTGACACTAATCTTGACACTAATAAACAAAAAAAGCCTTTAGAAACTAATCTAAAGGCTTTATGTGAGGTCTCGGGCGGATTCGAACCGTCGTAAAAGGTTTTGCAGACCTCTGCCTAGCCACTCGGCCACGAGACCGTTTTTAAACGGGATGCAAAAATACAAAGAATGTCATGCGAAGCAAATTATTAAATTAAATTTTTGAACTCTTCTCGATTAGTCAGATCTGGAAAAATATATGACCTTTAGGATGAATAACATGGCATTAAAGAATTTCATTTTAAAAATAATCATAACAAATGTATTTCACCTGAAAAGGATTTAATAATGAATTCAACTATTTTAATGTAAGGAGACTGCAATGATTCTTATATAAGCAGGCACAATTAGTAGAATGAATATCGATTTAGGAATTATTATGAAATAAGTTGAAGGAATTGACGAATTTATTTTTTTCTTTATCAAGGCAAAATTTTCAAGCATAGCCATAGCTACGGTTTAAAATTTTAACGATGAGAAAGGGAAAAAGAACAAGTCAAAGCGATAAGTTATTTCATAATAATCCCTTAGTGCCAGCCCTATAAATTTACAGTGGTAGCCCTGAAATATTTTGGCGTATGCTTTGTAAAGTGTATGTATTCAGTTGGTTAATGCTGTGAAAGAAATACTCTGTGAATTTTTAAAAATTAATATTTAATCATATTACATAATTTGTGTAATGAAAAATGAATAAATATTAAGATCAGATATTCAAAGAAATAGCTAAAGGAGATGGTGAAAGAATGTAGGGAAGATATAATTCAGACTAATAAAATATTTGAGAACCTGAAGAGTTTCTGGCAAGAAACTGCAGACGAAATAGATGGCATATTTAAACTTTCAAGTGTAATAACTTATAACAGGGGAGTTAATGATTCCTTTAATTTAAAAATATTTAAAAAGTATCACGGCATCAATATCGAGCTTAGCTCGAATTTTAAAACTGTCTCGTTGGAAAAGGATAGTTACTTAGTTAGTGATCTTAAAATACAGACCTCCCTGGCAAATCAGCTTGATTTTCATTTGTTCATATGGAAAAAGAAGAAGTTGACAAAGCTGTTTAGTTGGAACAAACAAAATTCAGGTTTCAAGGATTTTGATAGACGTGTTGAATTTAGAACAAACAGGGAAGGAGAAGTTCAGAATTTTTTATCGACAAAAGAAATCAGAGCTTTTTTTGTTCAGCAAAATGAAATACTCTTTAAAATTCAATTTGAAGATAAACTATTAAAAATCAATTATCAGTCAAATAATATAGCTCGAGATAAGGAGGTTCTTTTGACAGAATATTTCAGATATGAAAAACTTATCGACGGATTAATCAATGCAGGCCTAATAAACCATAGCGGGCTTCAATAGTTTGATTCAAAATAATTAGCGACTCAAGCAAAATGAAATATAAATTGACCTCTGAGGAAAAATCGCAGGTTATGCTAACCGTAGGGTTGGTTATCCTGCATTATCGTCATAATTGCCTGGATGGGAATGAGGAGAGCAGTTGGCGCGTTGGCATGATAAATTCGGAAGGTGAAAACGTGAGGCAAGAAATTATTGATAAATGCTGGAATAGCAATTCTTTTATTTTTGATAATAATTCAATAGGGTTTTGGAATGTCTATTCAAAAAAAATAGCAGGAGAAGTGCTGAAAAAAGTATACAAAAAAGGGTTTACAATGGATACTACATTTAAAAATTTAGCACACACTGATTTACCAAGTTATATTTATATTTTCAGAAAATAAAAAGTAGGGATGCCATTCAGGAATGTTGCTTAAATCAAATGATATCCCTTTTCAACTGCAAACCTGACAAGCCCGGCCACGCTTTTCACATCTAATTTTTTCATGAGTTTGCTTCTGGCAGATTCGATGGTTCGGTAACTCACGCATAATATTTCTCCAATTTCTTTACAATCCTTTTCCAGGCATATGTATTTCAAAATTTGTTTTTCTCTTTTCGTTATTTCTACTTCCGGAGCATAATCATTTTTGCTAAACTCCTTCCTGTTCGATTTTAATAATGCGTTTTTGGTGAGTTCGTTAAAATAAAAATCATGTTTATTCACCCATTCAATTGCTTTATAAAGCTCTTCGGGATCCGTGTCTTTTAGGAGGTATCCATGAGCTCCGGCTCCTGTCATGTGGCATATGGCAGCATCTTCTGAATATTGGCTTAATCCAATAATTTTGATTTGAGGGTATTTTTTTGCAATGATTTTGCATGCTTCAATACCTCCCATTATCGGCATTTCTATATCCAATAAAATTACCTGGGGTGTATAAGACTTAAGAAGGTTTATAAGTTCTTTGCCGTTTACTGCTGATCGTATTTCTCCAATATCTTCAAATTCACGAAGTATTTTTTCCAATCCATCGATGATCAATCTATGATCATCGGCAATAGCGATATTTATTTTAGTCATGAATTTTATTTTTTTCGTTAAGCTTCAGCTCGATATTGTAGTTAGTCCCCTTGCTATTCGAACCTATTTCGTGGGAGGCGTGAATAATATGGAGACGGCTTTCAATGTTTTTTATTCCAAGTCCTGTATTTATGTCGCCCATCTTTTTTTGGTAATCAAATCCTATACCATTATCATTAATATGAATTTTCAACTTTTCATCTGACCAGGTGAAATTTACCTCAAGGCTGGATGCAAGGCTGTGCTTAATGCAATTGTTGATGATTTCCTGAATGCTTCGGAAAAGCATCAACCTTGTTTCGCTTTCCAGTTCCACGGGTTCACCAATCAGCTTAAACGAAGCAATAAATTCCGGTGGGCTGGATATTTTATTGATCAGTTGCTCTACTGACTGGCTCAATCCAAACTTTGTAAGCGCGTAAGGCATCAGATTTTGTGATAGTGTCCGTGTACTATCTATGGATTGAGTCAATATAGTTTTGATATCCTGAATTTCACGGGAAAGGCTTTCGTCTTTTTTTACTTTGATGCCGAGATAATTAACCTTCATTTTTGTGGCTGTGAGCATCGCGCTAATATCGTCATGTAATTCTTTGGAGATGCGCTGTCGTTCACTTTCCTGACCCTGAAAGGATGCCAGGGTAGCTTCTCGCTCCGCAAGTGTTTTCATATGCTCCATTTTCAATTGAGTATTGAACGATTTTTTTTGATATGAAACAATGAAAAATATAATAAAGGCGACAAGGATCAGCATCCCGACTGTGCCGGATACAATAAAAATTGCTAATTCATTATTCATGTCAATTTTGCTTGTTTAGAAGTATAAAACTGTGTAAAAAAAGCAACGCCAAAAAGAATATTTTTAGTGGCATTCAATACATTGTGAATAGGGAAATACAATAAATACACTTTTTCGATGGTAAACATATTGATTGCTGCATAAAGGAAAAAATTTCCTGCAAAGTATAGTAAAACAGCAGTGCTTATCCAGAAAAGAGGAAAAGAAAATAAATTAAGGATTGGTGTATTGGTATGAATGTAATTGAAATAGTACAGGGATATACAGATAAATACAAATGATTGTATGACTTGTAAAGTGGGGTAAATGGTATCACTCTTCACAAGATATGTATGATATATGAAGGTATAAAGTACCAATGAAGCCAGTACGCCTATCAGGATATTTTTTATTGATTTCGTATCGATGGCTGCTATAAATATTAAGATCAAAGTAGTGTATTGAATTAGATCGTATAATGGCCACATAAAATCCCTCCACGCGTAATTATACGAGGTAGCGAAATCAGTTATACATGAAGCAGAAACCAGAACGAGCAAATATTTCAAGTAATTGTTCGTGCTCGAAAGTTGTATTATCCCTATAAGAATAGGAATAAAAACCGAATATTGTGAAATATAAACGAACTCCCGGATCATTAAGATTAAAAAATAATTTTAGTGATATATATTAAGGTAAAAGAATAAGATCCTTCAAAAACCATGTTTGCTTCCAATGAAGTAGTTTTGATATCTATTGGCAAGATATCAACTTGATTGACATTATTTGCCAATCGGTAATTAATTTTTCTTGCATACCATCATGAATCTATATCCTCGATTTCGTGCCAGCCCTATAAATTGACCGTGCCAGCCCTAATAATTATTCATCGAAATTTGTTAAGCACTTAGCATGCAGTACGTTAATAGTTTCGGTCTGAAAAGCTCGTCATTTTTAGAAATTATTTACTTTAATAGGTATAGGCGTTTAGATAGCAATTTCTTATTTTTAAATTATGGCTGACAGGCATATATTTAGAGGATTAAACTCAATAAAGTTTAATCAACGTTTTAAACAGGAGGAAGATTGTTAA
>SDBV01009445.1_pt1 | contig 12968 bp, 17 predicted proteins | sample 2277081 | NCBI WGS metagenome assembly SDBV01 (sample SAMN10402039, study PRJNA504765) | marine sediment metagenome | isolation source: marine sediment core GS10_PC15, 223 cmbsf | place: Arctic Ocean: Southern Knipovich Ridge | collected 2010
CGATTCCCAAATAAGTAAACCCCCTGAAAATCCCGAGGGTTTAGGTCGCGTGCTTTGTTGTTCGTCGCTTAGAATAGCTTAGGTTGAGCTGGTTACCAGCGGTTTTACTTATTACCGTTCTTCATGTACGCCTTTAAGTCTTTGATGCAGCCAGTTAGCTCTACCTGCGCTTTGGTGCTGTCTGTGATGTGATTGGAAATGACTTTTGTTAATTTATCAATATGCCTCAAAAGCCAATTCACGATCACGCCAAGCATTACAAGAGTAAAACCAGCCGGTCCCCACTGCTGAACGAATTGCTCCATTCTTAAATCCTTTCCTCGTCAGTCTCCGCCTTATGCATACGTTCTGAAATGGATATTCTCGAGGTTGAGACTGCTGTTGATACCAGATGAGCTAAATGGTTTTACAACACCAGCAGTTGATATTTCTACCCCTGGATTGCCACCAAGCGCATTAGGGATACCAACTGCGCGCGGAACCAAAAGATGCTCCGGTCGATAACCAGCGGGTAAAGTAAAAACGGCTGTATCTGCTGTGCCGTCCTTAACCATGCCCCGAATATGCACGATCCCAAGAGGATCTTTATAATAGCCGGCCGTAGAATAAGAGCCGCCATAATTAACCCAACTATTTGACAAGGATGGAGCAATCCAATTTTCCCCGTCTGCGTAGTTTCTTTCATCTGTTACTTTCCCTGCAGCGATCGTTCCAACAGATGCATCGACTAAGATTTGAGCAAGGGAGATTTCCCAAATCGCTGAGGTTTGAGTTAGCGCCGGGGCTTCAGGGCTTCCTGCAGGTGTTCCAGTTAAGACGATGTACCCTATGATATTGAGGGTCCAATCTAATTTGATTACAACCCTATCGATCCGATCAAGCGTAGCGTGGGACCCTGTGATTGCAAGCGTTTGATCAGGCGTCGCGTGCTTATAGAAATGTCCCTTCATCCATGCTTTACCGTCTTTAACCTTTACCTGCATTCCGGTGCTATCTGCATAGACTTGTAGGTCGTTCCCTTGTCCTCTGAAGACTCCAGTATTATATACAAGGTCCATCATTTCAGACCATTGTGCTTCTCTAATCGAGCCACCGCTGCCCGAATCAAATGGCCACCCATATTCTTGTCCCATAAGTTTTACCGCCTTTCTCCATAAAAAAGACCCTGCACGGGTCTACTCAACGAGTCTTATTTAGATTCTCTTACTTGGGCAATCCTTCTATAAATTCATCCAGCGCCAGCACGTCCTGCGCAGCCATTTTGATATTCACCAGAGAGTCCCAATCGATCTTTTTTACATCAAGTTCGATCTCGATCCCCATTAGCTCTTGATATTTTTCTTGAAATTCATCCTTGCGCTTGGGGTCTAATTTGACGGTTTGCTTCTCTGATTCGTTTGGCTTCTGCTCGAGCGCGTATTCTTTAACAAGTTCGTTTCGCTGTTTCTCAATATCCTCATACTCGGTTGCGACTTTCCTATATAACTTGCTCAACCAATAGGCCGCTTTCGCTTCTAGCTTCTCTCGCATAAGTTCTTGAAGCGCTGGGATCGCATTATATACTTTGCCGGTCGTGGTCTTTATGATCGTTTTCTTCTTCTCGCTCTTATTCGTTTTCGCCATTCATCTACCTCCTATTATAATTATGCGACCCTTAAATCCCCGCCACTATTCCAAAGACCACCAGTAGGTAGTCCTGCTACTGATGTTGGCAGACCCACTATGACAACTGTTCCCCCAATAGTTTGAAACTCAATATTGGCTCCTGAAAATTCATTTCTTATGTAAAAGTCCTCGTCGGCACTAGCACCATGACCTATCCAGGCTGTTCTGGTGCCAACTGAGTTAAACCATCCAATAACCGATTTTTTGCCAGCGGTTTTAGCTTTGAGATGTAAAGATACATCGTCTGCGATAACCGTCGTGATCCCAGTAATATCCGTATCTCCGCTTATCTTTGTTCCATCGTCATCGACATTCACCCATTTGGTTCCACCAGGAGAAAATAAATATGTGTCATTATCGTCTACTTGAACTCTGGCTCTTGCTCCATCATTAAGGTATATCGCAACATCATTACAAGCGATATAAGAAGCATTATCTCCCGTTGAATACAGTCGTGTTCCCGCTGCATCAGCTACGATTCTGTCACGGATTCCATCGTGAAAAGTGAGGTCATTATCCGCAATCCATAGCACATCGTTGCCGTCTGGTGAAACCAGTCTTGTGTCTGTAGCATTAGCTTGTATCCTTGCTCTAATATCATCCATTACTTCATATCTGTCGTCATAACAAGCAGACCACCAGGTATCATTAGAAGAAGCCATTACTGATTTTGAGGAGTTAGACATAAATCTATCTACACCATCATTAATTTCAAAAGAATTAGAGCCGAAATCCATATATATTGGAGTTGATCCCGGCCCCCTGAGCTTGGTTTGGACGGCATCAGCTTCAAATCTTTTCTTTCCAGCACTATCGGTATATATTAACGAGCTAATAGTTATGGTGAGGTCAGACAAAGAACCAAGTGAGACTATCTGGTCTGGATCGTGATCCCCCGCGGGGGTTCCAACAAAAATAGCGCTACTTGTTCCATCGTGATCTTGCCACATAAGTTCGTGACTAGTATTCACCCACAGTCTATGGGCGTCTCCCGATATACCTACCGGGGGTTCTGTCCCTTCATGCAGACAGATGTTTGCCGCTATTCCGCCAGGAAAACGATGAACATGAAAGGTTCCGGCTATTTCAAAACCATCATCATTCTCCTCAGTATTTTCCGAGATAACATGACTACCTAATTTAAGCGAACCACCAGGCAAGGTAAGGCTCTTGTTCATCTCAAAGGAATCTGTTGGTTGGTCATACCAAAATCTAGGGTCTATACCCGTCTGAACTATGGTAGCTATATCTACACTAATGTCCGAGCCGGGGTCATAGTTTAGGCCGACGATGCCCGATACTGCTCTTGAACCGTCAGCTAGAAGGTATTGTGTGTGGTCGTCGCCACCACCGCCACCACCGCTTTCGTTTCGCTCTAAGTTACTGAGCCGCCTTTCAACAACGCGCAATTCTTTGAATATTTGTTCAATCATAATTTCGGTGTCCCTATAGTTGGCGTGACAACTTCACCTTTATCGCGAGTCAAAGTGATCTTCACTTCTCTGATCACGTCCTGAATAGCTTCGCCATCCACCATGACCGTTACCTTGTCTCCAAGGCCATAATCGGTTAGAAAAGCTATCGCATCGGTATTGATCGGCGTAGTGGACAGATTTGTTTTCTCGGCTTTGCTCAAGAGTTCTTCGTCGATTGTTTGTATCAGCTCATCCGTATCTGTCGTGTCCCGGCGGTCCCGGAACTGCTCGATGCGACCCCAATCAACAATGCTTTGAGAGTCGCCTTTTTCTTGAAATGTCCGGGCAACCCCTTCTCCACCACCGCCTGCAATAAAATAATTAGCTTCTGCGGCTTCGACGCTGTATTCATAGGCTCTGAGATTTCCGAGCTCCTCAGAAAAGATGATCGTGGCTGTCTTGTCTGTCGGTTGATAGACCTGGAATTCAATATCAGATCCGGACTGGACTATCCGAAATCCGAGATCCCCTCCAGCTAAAGCTAATCCCTGCAGAAACTCTAAGAGATTGTTGAACCGCGCGCGGCCTGTGATACTTGAGCCCAAGGTGGTGTCAGCGGCCAGGGTTAAACCAGTGACTTGCCGCTCAGTATTGGCTCCCGGGCCGGCATTGAGATTGACATACTGCCTCATGATCGTTTCGCAAACACCGGTTCTAACGTCGTGGGCCTGAGCGCTGTACGGCGGCCCTGTTACAACTGGATAAGCAAGACGCCGCGTCAACCAAATAGTATCGTCGGGACCGGAAACAGTCAGCCTATTTTGATCCTTGTTCCAGTCTTTTATCTTGATTATGACCGGGCCAGAGAATATCGGATCAACAAGATCGTCGCGCTCGAGAATCAGACCCGCGCCTTTCACTGAAAGATAGCTAGCTATGTCGGTCCCAGCTGGAACGTCTAAGGCGAATGAGCCAGGCTGGTTGAATCTCGAAATCAGATCGAGCTTACCAAAATCGTCAATCTCACCAACTTTGGAAAGCCCGGAATCTCGGACATATAACTTATATTTGGCCATCGTCCTTAAGCTCCCAGGTAACGAGTGCGATAGGACATTTGGATACTGCTGTTAGAGTTGGCCCCAGACATCTCCATTCGAAGGCTATTTGAGCCCTTTGCCAGCGGCCACAAACTTGAGGCAGCTGCCAGCGATCCATAAAGATTTGTCCCATCGTTTTTTATAACTGTTTTGCGTGAAGTGTTCGAGCCCTCCCCAGCAGGCCGCGTGTCGATCGTCACTGTTTCGCCAGTGCCAAGGGTTGTGTTGAGCGTTAATATCTTGCCCGTATTTTGATTTCGCAAGATGATATTTGAGCCCGGCCCCGTGATAATCCAAACCGGCCAGGCTTCAACATCTCCAAGATTGTTTTCTGTAGCATCGGCAAAGATGGTTGAAGAAACCAAGACCAGCGGGAAAATCGGGAAAAACGGAGCTGCGTCGCCGAGCTCATAGGTTCGGACATTGGTCGCCGTGTCATACCAGTAGGGATCGGAAGCATGGAAGACAAGAACTGTTTTTATCCATGTTGTACCTTTGATGCTCTCGTCTAGCTCTAATCCACCGGTATATCGGCAAAAGAGGTCGCGCTGACCACCGTCATATGAAATAACCCTTATTCTTCCGTCGCCGCGATTCGGATCAAAAACATTGAATAGATCGCGCAATTTGGTCCTATAATCAATGCTGCTAATGCCTTCTAATTTGGCCGGAAATTCCCATCGCCGCGCCTTAGTTGTAACCGATCGAAGGCGTGTTCCAGGTTGTAGCGGCACCTCATCTTCGATAAAGGCAAACTCCGGCATGAATCTGCCATGTGCGCCTTTTAGAACTGTCAATCCAAGGTCATCAAATGGATGGTCAACGCTGTCTGCATCAAACCAGTGATATTCTTCATCAGCCATGTAGCAACACCATTCGTCGTAAATAACTAGCTATGTCTTGTTCGTCAACCACAGCCTTTTGGGCATCGACATGGACGCTGTAGCTATTGCCGGCTCTAGCAGCAAGAGGCATCTGAACAGTAACGTTTGGGGATATGATCGGTTGCGGAGATGGAGCAGGCGTAGCCAGAGCCATTTGAATAGGCGCGAGGTTCAGGGCCGTAGACGCAATGACGTCATTAATGCCCTGCATCCAGGCTTTAGCGATTGACGAGCCGCCCTTTTCCGGTACACCATTGGCCAGCGGACCAATCTCAGGTAATGAACCTCCGAGCATGTTCTTGACCGCTCCGATTGCGGCGCCGATTGGTCCGAGCGACTGCCAAATAGCACTTTCTATTGAAGAGCCCCATGATGAGCCTATAGATGAGCCGCCCTTTGAGGCAGTGTCTTTAAGACCTTTCTCATCTAAAACACCGGCCGTTCCGGACGCCGCTTTTCTGATGGCGTCTTTACCGTTCTCGACTTTCTCCGTTACGCCATCGACGCTGGCTTGGCCGACCTTACCACCGGCTTCTTTAGCTTTCGTAGCCCCAGCCCTAAGTATTTCTTCTGTTGCCAACATTGCCTGAGCAGTTCTCTGCTCCCATAATTCTACATACTTGACTAATTCTTCATCGCTCATATTCTTCAACGCTTGGATCTGTCCAGCTGCCTTTGGCCCCATTTTCATAAGCTCAGCTTCCAGCTCGTCTGGTATCTTGCTTGATATAGCGTTAATATTTGCTTTCCATTCGTCGAACATCTGGACTTGCTCCTGCAACCGTTTGAGCAACTCTTGACCAGTTATTTCTAATTTTTCAGGTACCTCCTCGAAAATACCGACCCACTCATAGAGCTTTTTCTGGGCCTCATCGAAAGCTTTTATCTGCTCTTTGGAAGAATCCTGAATAGCAGCGGTCAAGCTTTCTAATGCAGCCTTATCTTTGACGTAGAGGGCCGCGCGCGCGATCGCTGTTAATTGCTCAGATTCAAGTTGAGCCTGTTCTGCTTTGGCTGCTTCGTCAGCTTGGGTCTTGGCCGCTAGCTTTGCAGCTTTTTTGATATCTTCAGCAGCCTTGATATCGGCGGCGTTCTTTTTGGAGCCTTTAGCATGCTCCGCTTCGATGCCGATGAGTTCTTTGATCGTGTCGCCATACCTAGTCCACCAAGCACCTAACGTCGCAATAGGTCCAAGTGAACCGGCGATCGCGTATCCTATATTTTTGAAAGTCGTGACCAACCATTCGCCTGCCTTCCAGGCCGCAGTCATTAACGTGACAATGATGCCGATCAGAAATAGACGACGAAGAGCCATGGAGAGCAAGCGCACAGCGCTAGCGGCAATCCCACTTTTCACTATCATGGCTGCCAGTCCTTTATTCACCATTCCCACTGAACCGGCAAAGAGCATAGCCGAGCCTGTCGCTGCCAACAGAATGCCAATCAAGATAAAAAAAGCAGATACCACAGACCGAACCCATCCGGGTTGCTTCATTAACCATTCCGAGAGGCGCTGCAGTCCGTTGATGAGAAAGTTCAGAGCTGGCAGAGCCTTCCACATCGCGCTCTTGACTCGCTCGAACACCGGGCCGATGATATCCCAGTTTCGGTAAATAAGGTATGCGACTGCGCCGATTGCGGCGCCGAGAGTAAGAAAGGGCAGTAGCGGCAAAGTGGCAGCTATCACGCTCGCGGCAAGCGCATAGAATGCAGGAACTAGACCACCGACAATAGCCCCCGCAACAATCCAGATGTATTTCTTGTTTTCTTTCATCCCTTTCTGGGCCGCTTTTAATAAGTCAGGAAGACCTTTTAGAAAATCATTTAACTTCTGCCCCGCGCCCCCTTTGATGAACTTGCCGGTGTCTTTATCAATCCCTAAGATTGCCTCCCCGACACCCCTAAAAGCGGTCTGCAGCCTAACTCCAATGCCGACTATTGCTTCTGCTTGCCCCTTCATAGCGTCTACCGGGATGCCTTTGTCCATCGCATTAAATAGACTTTTGAAGGATACATCTGTATTTCTTAATGCAGGGTCAAGTTTATATCCTGCCTTTGTGAGGCTATCAAAATCGTCGCCGGTCAATCGACTAGTTGAACCGACTCTGCCGACAATCTGTGACAAATCGCCCCAAGTTGATAAACCCAGCCCAACCGAACGAGACATAATTTTGACGTGATCGGTTAGGTTGCTGGTGTCATCACCCATTACCTTTAGGCCCTGAGCAGCTGCGAATAAGTCCTTGCGATTGAAAAGTACACCCATGTCGGAGCGAGCATAAGACAGCAACCCTTTTAAGACACGATCTACCTTTTTCCCGTCTTTTTCGTAGGCTCTAAGAGCTAGGGTTGCCTGTTGAACGCCACTAACTTGGTCCCAAGCCATTTTTCCGAAGTAGCCCATACCAACCCCGGTTGCTATCACCGCGCCCAAAAGCATCTTTGAACCGGGCACGGCGGCGGTAATTGACGCACTCACCATCTGTAGGCCGCCGCTGGCCTTTTCAGCGCTCTTGCCTATGCCCTCTATGTCGCGGCTGGCTTGAGAAGCAGCCGCACCAACATCCGAAACATCTATTTCAACTTTTCCATGGGCAGAACCCAGATCAACCGATGACAAAATTAACTCCCAATAAAAAACGCCGGGTCTGCGAACTCCCCGGCATATGCCGTTTCTTCCTTATCACTTAGCAAGGCTCTGAGCCTGACTTGAGACTTATGTTCTAGTTCACTGTTCGTTTTCGCCTGAATCTTTCGTAGTTCAGCTTCAACATGCGAACCGAATAAGGCACAGGCAGAATCAAGACAATAAGCTTCATAGCTATCGCTTACGCCCAGCAGACTGCTTGGCCTTTGGTTGAACTTGGTCGCGTTCGTGTACAGTTTCCATAACTCGGCTTTGTTGTTTACGAAAGCTTTTCAAGTCATCGATACCACCCTGGCACCACCAAAAGACAAAGACCTTGTCGTCAAAATCAAGATCATTTGGCGACAATTCATTATCTTTTGGCTCATCGACCACGCGTGGTTCGACGAAGGCGGTCTTGCAAGTAATATCCATGATCAGGATCAGATTGTCTGCGCCAATTGTTTTGACAACCGTGGCGGCCGGTTTTGTGTCATTAAGCATCTCCATGACTTGTCCGGAGAGTGGATCAGGTATGAGTCCCTCTTTGACCAAACTAAAAAGATGCGGCCGGGTTAGTCGAGCCACCTTACCACTGGGCAGCTCGACTAATTGCCCGGCCTCTTGAGATTTGCGCCAGTCCTTGGCGTTAGTAACTTCTAGTTCCTCGGATTTGTTTGGCATCTTTGTGCTCCTTTTTCGTTATTCCGCGTGGAATAATTTACTAGCTAATAGCCGCGGCTGTTTCGTTCTGGACAAATTCATACGTTGCATCTTCGACAGCTGCGCCGCCGACAGCAGTGGCCTCGGCCGCGCTTATCGCCACACCTTTACCTCTAAAACTCTGCCCGGTACCAGAGGCATTTTCATTGCCGCCGTCGCTATCAATGCATTTGCACTTATAGACTTTGCCGTGGATGTCGCCTCCGCTTTCACTGATTGCCTGGCCTTCGACGAGAAAGTAAGGCCGCTGATCAGTAACTTTCGCGACAAACGTCTTGGTTTGATTTGGGGTTGTACCAGTGTCGGTTACCGTGCCGCCTAAGATTGCTTTGCGAGCGTCGAGACTGAGCCCGTCGGCCTCAAGCTCCCATTCAACGGACTCATTTGTGACATCGACGCCGACCAACCGATCATCGCCAACAAATGTAACCTCTTCACCAACGGGTTTGAACTTAAAAACTTTTGCGGTCGGGAGATCCACCGCGCTTCCAACTGCACCCCCGCTCCAAGTTTTGACTTTCACGTCTCTGAGACCAAAAGGCCTCGTTTCGCTAAGCGCCATAATTACATCCTTCCTTTCATGTTTTGGCGTCTAGCGCTCTTTATCTTGATTGTCTTTTCCGGATCAGCGTAACTGTCCGTTCTTACCAAAACCCCTGTCTCGGGACTGAAGTAGTGAAATACAACTGCCTTCATCTTTTGCGAGCAGTAACGACAACGTATTTCAATCAACCCGCCTATAAGCTTGGCCCATAGGTGATGTCGACACCTAAGCTCACTTGTCACGTTTTGACTTCTTTCCTAGACGCTCGAACTCGGGCAGTCTGTCGAATAGAGGTTCGTCATCCTCTGCAATTTCACGGACACCACCAGGTCCGAACTTGTATTCCTTGCTAACAGACGCATTGGAAGGCCCAAGGGAGCGTATGTTGTCGCCAACGTATCGGAACTTAGCCATTTTGCCTTCACCCCCCTTAAGGTTTAGTCGCGGCAACGGTAACGCTCGTGTCCGCAGAGAAATCGACATGGACCTTGTTGTCGGACTGATTGAACCGAGCTGTTGGAAACGGCCCTATGACTTCCTCGGTGCCCAACTCGACCACAACCGCAAGGTCATGTTCGAATCCCTGGTTGCACTGCCCCGGTGAGTCAATCGTCACTGTCTTGTCGGACGCGTCGGTGTTCTTGACACGGAGAAGCTCGACCCCTGTGTTAGCGAAGTCCATCCCGTTCGCCTGGTCAGCGCTGACATAGGCTACAGTGGCTCCACTTTGCGAGCTGTCCACAACTGAAATGTTTGTTCTTGGCATACTAAATCCTCCTTAACAAAACTGCCTGATATCTACTGAAGCTCATCGACGCTAAAAGCGCCGGATCTTCTGAGTCACCGAAATCGTTCGCGTGCAAGATTTCGTAGTTCCAGCCCTTTGCCGTGATCACGCGCTGGCCATGAAGCAGATCATAGGTTCGCTCCATAGCAAGATCGATCTGGTCATAACCGGACTGCTGATAGAAATAGATCTTGAAGAACTGGTCGGCCATGCCGATCTCGATCCGGCGCGCCCGGGTGTTCATAGTCAAAACTGCGCAAGGCTTCAACTCCTTAAAATCATCCCATGCCGTGGGCGTCTTATCCCGGCTGATCCCCTGCCTATCAAAAAGCCCACCGGTTAAAATATTGGTGAGCTCATTGTCGTGCTTTAAAAGATCGCTAATGGCCGTTCTCACTCCAGCACCTTTCGTATCGTTGAGATGATCTCGTTATAGTGACTCTCGAGCGTCGGCAATATGATCGCGTACTTTCCACTGTTGGCCAGCTCAAGCCACTTGCCATACTCCATGCCTTGGTAAAGATAGATCGTTACAATGTCATTGGCGAGCTCAGACGCGCCAGAAATAGCTGCCCGGGCGTTTCCAGTGCGATCGGTCAAGTCCAAGGCGCGTTTCCTTTGGCATAGTCGACCATCTCGATCGCTATGTACTCAGCGACCGCTTTGACTGCTACTATCACCCGGTCGCCGTAACGTTCAATATTACGTGCAAGCACGCCCGGCGGAGTAATCCAATTAATTCCTGCCTTGGCCATAAAACCACCCCCTTGCGCTCCTTGGAGCGATACGGTAATATTGCAGCATGAAGTGCTTATGCGGCTGTGGATTAGAAACTACTTACGCAAAGAAATCGAAACCCAGCAAAGGGATTCGTGTCGGCGATCCGAACCGCTATTTGCCCGGCCATCACAACAGTGGAGTCACTAATCCAAACTGGAAAGGCGTTTTTCACGTTGCACCAACTGGCCGGGGGTATATCCGCGCGCGAGATCAAGAAAAAGTCTACTGGGCTCGCATTGTCATGGAGCACCAACTTTTCCTACGAACTGGAACCTATCGACCGCTCAGAACAAATGAAATCGTTCATCACGTCGATGAAAATAAAGGCAATGACGCACCAGATAATCTGGCGCTTGAGCAAGGGCATCGCTCCCACTTACTCAAACACCACATCTACACAGATCAAGAGCTTATCTCACATATGAGAGCTGTCGTAAACACCCTAGGCCAAACTCCAACAGCCCAACAATATAGAGATTTGAAAGTTGTTCCGAGCTTCAATGCATATCGCCGCCATTTCGGAACATGGATAAAGGCAATTAAAGCCTGTGGACTGACAAAAACTTACAAACCAAAAGCAAACCAGCATACCGTGACAAATCTTTAGCCACGGATTACCGCCTCGGCTTCAATCGCTATGTCTTGACCCGGATCAATCCAGATCACTTCATGAAGTAGCGATTGATAAATAAACTTGTCGCCTTTCTTAATATCGAGCGTCAGATCACCAAGGACAATTATGTCCGCGGCCACTTCTTTGCCGGCATCAGATCTCATTTGCCGAGGATTGCTGGGGCCCGGTTTGACCAAACGCACCGTCTGGGCAGACAGATTCTGGCTGTCGCGACGGATTGTGATTGACACAGCATCATCAGCAATGACTGAGTCGATGTCAGCCTGCATACTGGTTATATCGTGGCTATCAATCATGAGCGCGCGCCAGCTGGCCGAAGCATGCTGTCTGCATAGTCATCGCTCCATTTAGTGACCAAAGCTTTCATATCCTTAGCCTGGCCGCTCTTGTCAATCGTAGTCGTCCCAGTCGTGTACTTGAAGTTCTCCCGGGCCATCTGGGCGAGCAGGGTTTCAAGACAGCCGATAGCGGATCGAAGCTCGATTAAGTCCTCGTCAATGGCCGGAATGGTGGAGTATTCTTCGCTTGCGTCGGTTCCCGTTGCGAGGTGAGCGGCGCCATACGTCATTTCAAGGTCAAAATTTGACTGAGGCACCGGCACAAAACGTATCTTGGTCCCCTCGATTTGATACTCCTCAGGTACATCGAGAATAGAGCCGGTCGGGACCAGGCCACTCGAGGTGACCCTGACCTTGCCGTCGTCGCTTAAATATGTATCCTCGGTCGGTACATAGATTGGGAAGATGAAGCCACTCGGAAGAGCATACTCATCCGTACCTGAAACGACTGAAAACGTGTACCTCTTCTTCATCGGCCGGCGCTTTGAGTAGTCCTTGACGGCAGCGATGATTTGAGCACGGATTTCGGAGTCCTCAAGTTTGTATGGTGTAGCTATATCTTTGATTTTAGTCGCCACGTTGGCGATCGTTGCATAGACGTTCATCGATCAACTCCCATGTTACTTGAAGTTCTGCTGGCCCCTAAGTGAATCGGCGTCCTATTGATCGCTAGGCTTGAGGCTACTCGACGTAGCTCAACTTGTACTGCAATTAAAGCCAAGCCACTGTCGGTAATTACACCCGTTGCCAGCAGGACAATAAATTCTACCCCTTGCCCCTGGTCATCAACTTGCAACTGCATAAATAGCTCAGAAACTAATTCCAGGGCCGTTGCTGAATCGTAAAGGTATATCCCGTCTGAAGAACTAACGTTTTCTTGATTTAATGCGCCGACATCCTGAAGCAATAAGTTTATAAACTGCTGAATTTGTTCATCGGCCGTACCGTTATCGGTAAGACTGGCCTGAGCCGTAATAGCAAGCGTTTCCCGACTTTGTCTTACTATTTGCCATAACTCAACTAGCGCGCCGCTTTCCGTGACCAGAACATCACTTGTAATTTCTAATTGCTCGTGATCGCGGAAAACTTGTCCTGATTCAACGCCATTGCCAACATCTGAAACATCATGGGAGACGGGACGTGCTGCTTCATCGACACCGCTGCCAGTTTCAGCAACATCCAGAGTGATCGCCATGCCTAACACTTCAGAACCTGAACCAGAATCACCAGGGGAAAAAACAACAAAGGAAGCTGTGGTAACTATCTCACCCCAACCCCTACTAAGCACCCACCGCTCCGATAAACTGCCAACGTCTGACAAACTCAATATCGTTGCCAGTGTTAGCGCTTCTGCACCCGCTCCGACATCTAAGGGCGTGATGAATGTCACGCCCATATCAACGCTTACGGCATCACTTCCGCCGCCGGCCGCGCTTTCAGTCAAGGTTCTTCTCTTTGCAAGGCCTTCAATCAAT
>SDBV01009446.1_pt1 | contig 12968 bp, 7 predicted proteins | sample 2277081 | NCBI WGS metagenome assembly SDBV01 (sample SAMN10402039, study PRJNA504765) | marine sediment metagenome | isolation source: marine sediment core GS10_PC15, 223 cmbsf | place: Arctic Ocean: Southern Knipovich Ridge | collected 2010
CGGACCTTCGATGCCTTGCTCGACGCAATCGCCTTGGCGCTGCGAACCATTACGCCACAGGACGCACAAGGCTGGTTTTCACTATGCGGCTATCCCGCATTACAATCGTGAACTGCTCTAATCCCTCGCGAGGCCAAGGCCAGACGAGATGCGGTCGAAATCATCGAGGTTGTAATACTCCACGACGATTCGGCCGGAATGCCTGGATCGCCCTTGCAGAATTTTGACGCGCGTTCCGACGCACTGCGTGAGTCGCTCTTCGACATCCGTCAGATATGCAGGCCGGCTGCGAAGCGCCAGTCTTGTTGCGGATGGCGCGAGCCCAGACGCCTGCTTGGCCGCAGCCACCATCCGCTCCGTCTGACGAACCGACAAGCCGTCGGCGACAATCTTTCGAGCGATCACCAACTGCGATTCCGGCTGGCCGACCAAAGCGGCGAGAACCTTTGCATGTCCGAAACTGACCAACCCTTCCAAGACCAACTCCTGTAATTCGTCCGATAGGTCCAGTATTCTCAAGTGGTTGGCAACGGTCGTACGGGGCAGCCCCAATCGCTCGGCCGCGTCGGTCTGGTTGAGTTCGAACCGATCCATGTACTCGCGATAGGCCATTGCCCGCTCGATCGGGTTCAAGTCGGACCGCTGGATATTCTCGATCAGCGCCCACTCCATCATCTGTTGCGGCGATGCGGCGCGAACTACGCACGGCACGTCGGCCAGGCCTGCCTGGCGGGCGGCACGCAATCTTCGTTCGCCTGCCACCAGGACGTATGGCAATTCTGCTCCATGGTTATCGGACGGGCTGACTATTAACGGTTGGATAATGCCCTGCTGAGCGATGCTCTCGGTCAACTCCGCCAGCTCGTCCTGGCGAAAAATGCGTCTTGGTTGGTACGGGTTGGGTGCGATCTGATCGACGGAAATGCCCAGCGGCTGGGTTTGGATCGTCGCTTTCGAATTCGCCGGTTCAGCCGCTGAACTGTTCTCTGAAACCGAAACATATGTAGGATCGTCTGCGGCCGCCACGGTGGAATTAACGATCAGGCTGGAAAGACCCCGCCCAAGTCGCGGTTTTCGGGAAGATCTGGAAGTTCGGGGTGCTTTACTGGAGTTGGCCATCATGGGCCTCCTTTCCCAATATCATGGAAGTATTTTTAATATAGTATATTACGTATTAACAATGCGGTGCTGGCTAACAAAGCAAGCATTGAAAACACGTCATATCATCGTGACATCCGTTCCACGTGGAACACGGAATTAATTATTCTCTAACAATGCTGTAGTTGAGAATAACAGCCTGGAAGCAACCTGCAAGAGAAAAATGCCCGCCAGTACTCAGTAAGTTTGTTGGGTAGATGCGCAGCGCCGACGGTTGGATGCAAGGAACAAAAGCGATGGGCCTATTCGCTGAATATGTCGAACTTTTCTGACGCAGCCAGACAAGCTGTCGATGCAGGCAGATGTCGGCAAAATCCCTGTTACAGGGTACTAGATCGAAAAGTTCCACGTGGAACACACCTGCCACGTCAAGACTGGGTTGCGAACCACCTGGCCAGGACAAGCAACGCCCACAATCTATGACGATGATCGCATTTGCCAGACAGATGATCATTGAGCAGGCCGGCGATTGCGTTCGGCCGAAAAATATCCAGCCCCAGGAACCCCGGATCCATCAAAGACTCGCACATTTGCTCCCGTAGCGGCCCGCGAAGCCACTCACCCAGCGGAACTCCGAATCCTCGCTTAGGCCGCTGAAATACCTCAGACGGCAGTATGTCGCCAAAAGCCTCTCGGAGAATCGCCTTACCCCGGCCGCGAGAAATCTTCCGCTCGGCCGGCAAGGAAAGCCCCAACTTCACCAGGTTGTGGTCGAGCATAGGCGCCCGCAATTCCAGCGAAGCCGCCATCGAAGCAATGTCCGTTTTTACGAGCAAATCGTCCGGTAAATAAGATGCCAGGTCATGATATTGTGCCCGCGACAGCTCGTCCGGTAAATCATTCGCCTCATAGAGCTCGCAAAACCAATCTGATGCCGAATCCATATCGTATTGTTCCGCATAGTCTTCTGTGAATAGTCGGGGCAGGTCGTCGGCTGCGAATAACGCCCGATAATGTAGGTATTGCCTCGCGGGCGACAAGTTCAGGCCATCGGCAAATCGGACGAGTCTACGGGATCGGCTGCGTTCTTCCTGGCTTGCCCATGGCCTGGCCAGACATGCAGCAAGTCGCACTGCCGCGTACACAGGAGTCGACATCGTCGCCGACAGATGCATCGCCCGATAGCGGTCGTATCCGCCGAACACCTCGTCGCCGCCATCGCCGGCCAGGGCGACCGTCACATGTTCTCGCGCAGCCCGGCATATCAGCCAGGTCGCCACGGCGCTCGAATCGGCAAACGGTTCGTCGTACATGCTCAGCAACTCGTTGAGCATGGTCGCCGGTTCCGGCCGGATCACCAGCTCCGTATGGTCCGTATAGCAATGGTCGGCAATGCGTTGTGCCAACGGTCGTTCATCGAAAAGGGCGTCTTCAAAGCCGGCCGTGAATGTCCGCACCCCGCCTGTCTTGCCGGCTTCTTTACTCATCAGCGCCACAATTATGCTGGAATCCACCCCGCCGCTTAGCAAAGCCCCGAGCGGCACGTCCGATACCATTCTCTCCCGGACCGACTCGCAAACCTGGCTGCGAACCAGATCAACCACGTCTGTGTCCGCAGGGTGAGGCTCGTACTCCGCTCGCCAGTAGACCTGCGGCTGTGCTACAGTCTTGGCGACCTGTAATATACTAGCAGGTAGCATCTTAGCTATTCCAGCCCAAGCCGTTCTAGGCGAGGGGATATAGCCCAGCATCGCGTAGTATTGCAGGGAGAGCCGGTCGGGCTCAGCGTCAACCATGGGATGGGCCAGAAGGGCCTTGGCTTCGGAAGCGAAGACGACCCGGTCGGCCAGTGCTGCGTACCACAGCGGCTTTTGGCCGAGACGATCCCTCGCCAGCACCAGCCGCCCAGCCGACGCATCGTACAGTGCGAAGGCGAACATCCCGCCTAGCTCCCGCACAAAATCCGGACCCTGGCGCTGGTAGAGATGCAGCAGCACTTCAGTATCGCCTTCGGTGCGAAATTGGGCGCCGTCGGCAGAGAGTTTCTCCCGCAGCTCGCGAAAATTGTAGATCTCCCCGTTGAAGGCTACCGTCGCGTTGCCGTCGGCCGAACTCATCGGTTGTTGCGAGCCAGGCGGATCGATCACGGACAGGCGGCGAAAGCCGATCGCGCATCGGCCATCGGACGAGAGAAAACTTCCCTTCTCGTCCGGCCCGCGATGGTTCAATCGCCCGGCCATCTTCTCGGCCAGTTTCAGATCGGCCCTATGACCGCCGAACACGTATTCTCCGGCAAATCCGCACATGGGCCTGATTGTAATACGGCCGGCGGGGCGGCGATAACGTTTTTTGGCATCGTGTCCGCAATCAAGATAGAATGCTGGCCCGCGACGAAGCGGAAAGATCGCGTTGGCGATTTGCATAAATTAACGCATTAATATTAATTGATTGGTAATTCAATGTCGTTATCTCTGGACTTCCATGTAATAGCCGACCATGAAGGCCACGGCGAGTCGCTGCTTCTCAAGGGCGACTGGCTGTTCGTGATGATTTCCGACGGCGTCTGCACCGGCCTGGGCGAAGCGACCCATAACGGCGACGACCGCCGCTGCCGGAAGGTGATCGCCGAGCTATTTTCACATCACGTTAAATCGATGCAACTAAGCTTGGAAAACATCCGCCAACTCGAGCAGGGGGCGTTTGCCGAGGCGCCGGATTTTCTCACGGCTACCGCCATCTCGGCGATTAATCAGGCACTCTACGATCTGCTGGCCAGGCGTGAGCAGGTGCCCGTATGGCAACTCTTCCGCCCGGAGCCCGCCAGACGACAGGCGCCGGTGTATGTGACGATCAATCGCGTACTGGGGCGCCGCGACATCGACGACTACCGCGACATTATCGGCCAGGTTCGCCGGCGCGGTTTCACGCAGTTCAAATGCGCACCGTTCGAGCTTGTCGGCCGCCATGAAAGCGTGAAGGAGCAGCTCGACCACAGCCGCGATGGCCTGGACAAGCTGCGGACGATTGCAGCCGAGTTTGGCGAGTTGGGCATGCGTATTGATTTCCATGCGCGGTTTGGCCGCGATGCGTTCTGGGAACTTCTCGACGAACTCGAATCGCTTGAGGCGGTATGGCTGGAAGAGCCGTTTGCGATCGGAGCCGACTACGGAGAGCTTCGGTTGCGATGCAAAAGTCCAATCGCGGCAGGGGAGTTGTACTTCGGCGCCGAAGACTTCCGGCTGATCGTCGAGGGCGGCTGGGCCGACGTGATCATGCCCGACGTCAAGCACGTCGGCGGATTTGGCCCGCTGCTGGACGTCTGCCGGCTGGGCGAGGTGGGCGGTGTGGAAGTTTCGCCGCACAATCCATCGGGTCCCATCGCGACGCTCGCGTCGCTGCATGCAGCCGCGGTGGCCGACAATGTCACCTCGCTGGAGTTGCCCTTTGCGAGCGAGGATCGCTGGCCTGCCAGTCGCGAGTTAATCCGGGACGGCGCGCTGCATCTGCCCGATGGGCCTGGCTGGGGTATTGACTTTATTTGATAACTTGATCCGGGTTTCAACCGGCTTGGGCGACGATGTCAGCCAGTTCTGCAATACGGGTAATGTGGTACGCAGCGCCGCTTTTCTTTTCGGTGTAGCGTTGGCGGGGGTCCTTCAGGACGGAGATCATCCCGACTGCGTTTGCGCCCTGAATGTCGGCCGAGATCGAATCGCCGACGAAAAGTGTTTCTTCGGCTTGCAGATCGGTTTGCTTCAATGCGATCTCGAAGATCTCCCGGCTGGGTTTGCGAAAGCGAACGTCGCATGAATAGACGCGGACCGGCAGCAGTTCCAGCAGCCCCTCGGCTGCAAGGTGACGGTCCAGCACCGGGCCGGGTATGAACGTGTTGGACACCACCCCCAGCGACAGCCCATCGTCCAAAAAACGCTGAAGCGTTTCTCGCAGGCCGTCTTCGACAGTGGCGCAGCGGCTGAGCGGTTCGTACCATCGCCATGCTAACTCGACGGCTTGTGCTTCGCTGAGTTGTCCGGTTTTGTTGCTCAGCCGGCCGAGGGTCTCGAGTGCGTTAAACTCGCGGCGTGTGAATCGCGACTTGAGGAAGTTCCAGCGTATCGCCCACAACTGCTGGCGGTGATATTTGGTGAAAGACGGTAGTTGGTGGCCGAGCGAATCGAGGTATTCGAAGGCCCTGCGAGCGCCGGATTCGAAAAGCGAGGACACGTCCACTTTGCCAAAGTCCAGCAGCGTGTCGCCCAAGTCGAACAGAATGCCCGCAATTCGTTTCGTCATCATAACCGTCCCACTGCAAGCCCGTCCTGCAGAATCGCTTTGAGGATACCCGTCGCGTGATGGGTTTGCAACGCCGAGCGAGCCGACATGTTTCTATTGGAGGTATATAACAACCTGAGATTGTTTCAGAAGGGTGGGTGTCATTGCCGGCAAGCGTGTTTCCGTCATATAAAAAACCTGATGGTTCTTACACGTGGCGGGGGGTGTCATTGCCGGCATGTGAGTTTCATTCATATAAAAAACCTCCGACTCACGCGTAGAGCATGAATCGGAGGACGCCACGGCTAGAAGTCAGCCGATTTTTCTGCACCCGCCTGTCGGCGAGAAAGTCGCTTACATCAGGGTAGAAGTATACCAAAATGGCGTCCTGCTGTCAAAGCGGCCAGGCACGGGTTCGCCGGGGAAAACAAGCTTTATTTGCTTATAGTTTAAGTTGTTATGAATACAATAAGCCTCTCACGGCTCGCCTGAAAGCCGCCTGGCCGCAAGTTACTCTTCAGCATGTAGTTGCGACGGAATCTCCGTCTGGGCGAGCATGTTTTATTAATCTCTATTTTATTTTGTTACAATGGCTTACGCGAATATTCATCGCTTTTCGGTCTGGTCGGCAAAACTTCATTTCGAGTCGGCTTCGGAGCCGATAAACAGTGCCCAACCGCCCCAATTATGCTTTCCCGCAGCGCTATTATTGCGAGGTAATTAGCGCTCGTTGGCAGGGCCATGATTGCGGCGGGTTTATGTGGCTTGCCTATTGCTTTTGGCCAAATCATCGAGTACCGTAGTGCTCTTTCTCACTGTACTGGAATTGCCCCCAAGAGGGCACTGTTGGGAGACTCATCATGGCAGAATACAACGACCTGAACGCCAAGGTCATCAAGCTTAGCAAGCAAATCGTTCGGATGTGCACGGAGGCCGGCAGTGGCCATCCTTCCAGCGCCTTGTCGCTCGTGCACCTTACCACGGCGCTGATGTACCGCATCATGCGTTACGACCCGAAGAACCCATGGCACCCGGGTGCTGACCGGTTTGTGTTGTCCGAAGGCCATGCTGTTCCTGTTATTTACGCCGCGTATTGCGATTTGGGCGGGGTGGTCGGCAGCCTGGATCAGCCCAGCGAATTGAGCTTCGATGACGCGTTGACGCTTCGTTCTGCCGACAGCGTTATAGACGGCCATCCCAATCCTGCGATCGGATTTCCATTCTTCGACGCCGCGACCGGCTCGCTCGGACAGGGTCTTTCGGTAGCAGCGGGCATCGCCTGCGGCGCTCGCCTGGACGGGTCCGACAAGAAGGTCTATTGCATAATTGGCGACGGCGAGTCCCGCGAAGGCCAAATCTGGGAAGCGCTCGACTTTATCGTGGATCATGACCTGAAGAGCGTCTACGCGATCTTCAACTGCAACGGCCAGGGCCAGAGCGATTACGTTTCCGGCCAGCAGACCGCCGAAACACTCACCGCGAAGCTGGAAGCATACGGCTACGAGGTTCGCGTGATCGACGGGCATGACTGGGACGGCGTGTTCGGTGCATTGACCGCCGAGGCAACCGACAAACCCGTCGCCATTATCGCCAAGACCGTCAAGGGCTGGGGCGTAAACGAATTACTGGGCTCGAACTACCACGGCAAGCCCCTCAAGGCCGAGATGGTCGACCAGGCCATCGCCGATCTGGACGCCAAGGCCGCCGAACTGGGCGTGGGCGGACTGGTGGACTCGCCGGCTTTCGAGGTCACTGCCCCCCAGGCGATCGATCGTGCGACAGGCGGCGAACTGTCGGCCGGGTCGTTCTCCGATGCCCTCAAAGCGATGGGCCTTGAAAGCGTTCTGGAATCGAAGAAGCTCGCAACTCGCCGGGCCTATGGTGCGGCCCTGCTGGCACTCGGCGCCGACCCGCGCATCGTGGCACTTGATGGCGACGTGAAGAACTCCACATTCGCCGATGCCTTTGCCAAGACTTACGAAGACCGTTACTTCGAAGCCCGCATCGCCGAGCAGAACATGATCTCGGCCGGTGTCGGACTGGCCGCTGGCGGGAAGATTCCGTTCATTTCCAGCTTCGCCAAGTTCCTCGTTCGCGGTTACGACCAGATCGAGTTGGCCGTGATTTCAAATGCCAACATCAAGCTATGCGGCAGCCACGCCGGCGTGTCGCTGGCGGCCGACGGCCCCAGCCAGATGGGCCTGCCGGACATGGCTTTCACTCGCTGCTTCGCGCATTCGACTCGCGTCGACGGCGCCCCTGCGATGCGAGTGTTCCAGCCTTCCGACGCGATCAGCGCCTTCAAGCTGACCGAGCTGATGGCCAATCTCGACGGCGTCTGCTACATGCGTACCCATCGCCCGGACGTACCGTTCATCTATGACGAGAACGAAGAGTTCAAGGTCGGCGGCTTCAAGCATCTCGTCGACGGCGAAGACCTGGTCATCGTCGCCTCCGGCTACATGGTGCATGTCGCCACCCAGGCCGTGCAGCTTCTCGAAGAGCAGGCCGGGCTTTCGGTAAGTCTGATCGACGCCTACTCCATGCCTCTCGAGACCGATGAGATCCTGCAGATCGGCGACGACTGCCGCGGGCAGATCCTGGTCGTGGAAGATAACTACATCGGCGGAATTGGTGACGAGTTGACCGCTGCCGCCGCCCGAAGCGATCTGGGCGTTATGGTTTCTACGATGTATGTCAACGCCGTACCGAAGAGCGCCAAGACGCCCGAAGCGATCCTTCAGATGGTGGGCCTGACCGCCGAAGACATCGTCGCGGCCGCCCAGGGGCTGTTCGATCAGTCCGAGGCGTAAGTTTTTTGGAATATGATCATCACGGCCCCGCTGGCAATCGTCGGTGGGGCCGTTTTTTAATACCCACCCGCTGACAATCGCAGGGGGAAACCATTTTCATATCACCAAGCGGGCAATTGTCGGTGAGGCCGTTGTTCACGCACGACGAGGGAGGTGAGCTTAAGATTCCAAAGCTTCGCGAATTTTCTCAGCCAGTTTCTGAATGGAGAAAGGCTTGTGAATGAAGTTCGTGCCAGCCTCGATAATGCCCTGTTTGGCGATGGCGTCGCCAGCGTAGCCGGACATGAAGAGAACCTTCAGGCCCGGCCGCAATTTCGTCAGGCGTTCGAAAAGCTGCGGGCCGTTCATCTCTGGAAGCACCACGTCGCTGACAAGCAGATCAAAGGATTCTTCGCGCGTCTCGAAGATGGCGATCGCCTGCGAGGGACTTGCCGCCTCCTGGACTTCGTAGCCGTACACACCAAGCGCGGTGCAAGTCAGCCGCCGGACCCTTTCGTCGTCTTCCACGACCAGGATACTCTCGCTGCCACCGGTCACGCTGGTTTTGGGGCTGGCATCGGAGACTGTCTCAGGCTCTTCGTCAATTTTCGGCAGATAGATATTGAAGGTCGTTCCCACCCCAGGCTCGCTTGTCACGTCGATGCTTCCGCCGTGCTGCTTGATAATTCCGTGCGCCGTCGCCAGCCCCAGCCCCGTCCCTTCGCCCGGGCGTTTTGTGGTGAAGAACGGCTCGAACACCTTAGCCAGCGTATTGGCGTCCATTCCGCAGCCGGTGTCGGCCACGGAAATCAGGACATGAGGCCCGGCCGTCGCGCCAGGGTGGGCCAGGGCGTATTGCTGATCGAGAACGACGTGGTCGGTCGCGATCTGGATATTGCCGCCGTCCGGCATGGCGTCGTTGGCGTTGATCACGAGGTTCAGCAGAACCTGCTCGATCTGGGCCGGGTCGGCCTTAACGCTGCCGAGAGGGTACAGAGGGCTGACTTCAATCTCGACGTTTTTCTTGATTACCCGGCTGAGCATTTTATGGCACTGACCGACTACGTCATTCAGATCGAGCGCACGGACCTCCAGCGCTTGGCGCCGCCCGAACGCCAGCAGCCGGCGAGTCAGGTCGCGGGCTCTTGACGCAGCCTTGCGGATTTCGTCGAGCTCTTCGTATTGAGAATCGCCAGCCGGCAGCGCCCCTATCAGCAGCTCGGAGTATCCAAGAATCGGGGTGAGCAGATTGTTGAAATCATGCGCGATTCCGCCCGTCAGTCGCCCGATGGCTTCCATTTTCTGTGCTTGCAGAAGTTGCTCTTCCAGCTTGGCGGCTTCCCGTTCGGCCAGCTTCTGCTCGGTGATATTCTCAAACGCCACGCCGAGGCACTGGTTCGGCATTCTAAATGCGCGAATGCGGAAAGCTCCCTGGAGCTTGTTGTCTTCATAAGAGTATTCTTTGGTCTCGAAGGATTTGCCGGTTTCCATGACGGCCAGAAGGTGGTCGGTCAACCCATCGGCTTTGGCGCTCGGCCAAATCACATCAAACTCCTTGCCGATGAACTTTTCGACCTGGATTCCGGTCAGCTCAATTGCGGCGGGATTGGCCTCGATCAGCTTCAACGAGGCGGGGGGCCAGTACTGGTAGATGCACAGCCCCGAAGGAATGGATTTGACGATATCCGACGATGTCTGAAGTATCGCCCGGGCTTCAGCCTCGGCCTTGACACGCTGGGTAATGTCCAGAGCAAGAGAAATCGCTCCAACGACATTGCCGCTGCCGTCGAAGCGGACCGAACTGTTCCATTCACATGTGATAATTCGGCCGCTCTTGGTAAGGTTCTCGTTGGTCACGTTGCGGGCAATCTGTCCGCGAACAAGGCCATCCACAACCTCTGTGATGCGAGGAAGAAGATACTCGGGCACCAGAAGCTCAAGGAGGTTTTTCCCGAGGGCCTCTTGGCGGGACCAGCCGAATATTTTCTCGGCATGATCGTTCCAGCCGGTGATACGGCCGTCGGTATCCCAGAGAACGAAGGCCAGTGGGGCCGTGTCGTAGACGTTGCGATAATTCTCTTCACTGGCTCGTAGCGACTCTTCCGCCTGCTTGAGTTCGGTAACATCCCTGGCGACAACGGCAACTTGCGTAACGTTTCCTTGGTCGTCCAGCACGGGGTAAAGATGATTTTCGAACCATCGTCCGGCTCTGTGGTCTTCAAATTGAACCGGCTCGCACGTTCGAGCAACCTCCTGCGCATATTCCATTCGAGACTTCGCAACGTCAGGCGGAAACATATCGAACGCGCACGTGCCCACCAGTTCGGCCTCACTCCGCCCAAATTGTTTTATTGCAGCATCATTCACCGCAACTATCGTGCCGTCCAGTTCGGCCAGGAGCGTTAGATCGGGAGATGCGTTCAGCAGGGCCTTTGCCGTCGATTCGGTTGCCCGCAGGGCCTCGGCCGTCTCTTTGTGATCGGTGATGTCTCGCCCGACGGATTGGATTTCCAACAAGTTGCCGTCATCGTCGAAAATGCCGCGATCGGTCCATTGCTGCCAGGCGAGTTTCCTATCCGGGCGACGAGTTTGGTATTCACTGAAGACGACCGGATTATCCGGCGAAAGAGACGCTATCTGCCGCTCGATATATTCGCGATCTTCCGCAAGCAGATAAGGAAAGAAGCTGAGTCCGACGAGTTCTTCGCGAGTTTGCCCGCAATAGCGACAATAGGCTTCGTTGACGAACGTGTGCGTGCCGTCCGGCAGCCAGCGAATGATGAATTCCGTCAGGTCTTCCACGACGCTGCGATAAAAGGCTGCGTGATTGGTGCGAGTTTCCGTCAAAATGCCAATCCTTCCCGAGTCGATCGGGGAGGGGCCCGCCTTTGTGGCGATTCAACGCCCGCCACGCACATCCCCGGCAAGCCCCAAGGCCCACGTATCCGGTGGCATCGAAAGGTTCCTCAAGCCATAATGGCTGTTGTTATCTCTCGATTCTAGCAGCTATTATCGGCACAAAACCTCCGTGAATATTTATAATATCTGGCATATTCCATAAGTTAATGCCATATAGCAGATTCGGCTAGGCAAAAACTCAACTCAACAGCATTTTCGCCTCTATTGCCATCGTAGTCAGTATAACGCAGCAACTGGTGGCCCCGGCGTCGGGAACGCCGCGAGACCGCTCGCCAAGCCTACTTGCCCGGCCTTTCTTGGCCACCATATCCACGGTCGACTCGCGCCCAGCCTCAGCCGCTTCCGTCATCGCTGCAAGGGCCGCTAGAAAGTTCCCGCCGTTCTCGGCTGCGCTGCGAAACGCTGCACCCGCCGGCGCCAAGACGTCCAATATTGTTTTGTCTCCCACCTCGCACTCGCCGAAATCGCGAATCTTCGCCTCGGCCCCAGCCAGCATCTCGCCGAACGTCGCCGCATCGATCCGGTCCGTCTTTTTGCAAGCCCGCGCCATCGCCCGGAAGAACGATCCGTACAGCGGACCCATGGCGCCGCCGATTCTCTCGATAAGGGCCGTGCCCAACAGCTTGAGCGATTCGGAAAAGTTCATCGTTTCCAGGTCCAACTGCGCTTTGCACAGTTGGAAGCCCTTGTTCATGTTAATGCCATGATCTCCGTCGCCGATCAGGCCGTCGATGTCGCTGAGTTTCTGCCGGTTGGCCTCGATGGCGTCGATCAACGCCACCATAATCACCACGCCGTCCTTGTTGCTGAATGAAGACATCACATACTCCTTGCATGCCGCCTTAAAAAATCATTGTACTAGCCGCGAACGCATTAATTTATCGCGTCAGGTCTTATTCCTTTGCCAGTTGCGTCAGGCCCATCGACTCGCATGGATAGTCGATGCATTCCTTGAGTTCGTCGTCGACTTTCATCAGCGTCAGCGTCACGCCGCCCATTTCCAGCGAGGTGAAATAATCGCCCACGTAGCTTCGGTACACTTTCAGCCCGGCCTCAGCCAGCAGATCGGCCACCGCGCCGAATAGGATGTATTCTTCCATCACAGGCGTGGCGCCCAGGCCCGATACCAGCACCACCACCTCGTCGCCGGCGGCGAAGGGCAGGTCGGGCAGGATTACGTCGACCATCGTTTTGGCCATTTCGGCAGCCGTCTGAAGCGGCATGACCTTCATGCCCGGCTCGCCGTGATGGCCGATGCCTAGTTCCATCTTGCCCGGATCGATGGAAAAGTTCGGATGCCCCACGGCCGGTATCGTGCACGGGTCCGTGCCGACGCCGACGCTGCGAGTGTTGTCGATCGCTTTTTGTGCGATGGCGATCACCTCGTCCAGGTCGCCGCCCATGGCAGCCTTTGCCCCGCCGGCTTTCCACATGAACACCTCGCCTGCCACGCCGCGCCGCTTGTCGCGCTCGGCGAGTGGGGCGGAGGGCACGTCGTCATTGGCTACGACGGTTTTGACCTCGATCTCTTCGTCCTCGGCCATCTCGATCGCCATTTTGACGTTCATGTTGTCGCCGGAATAGTTGCCGTAGAGGCACGCAACGCCCTTGCCGCCGTCTGCAGCCTGGAACGCTTCGAAAAACGCCATCGCGGGCGGAGAGCTGAACACCTCGCCTACAGCCACCGCGTCGCAGAGGCCTTTGCCTACGTAACCGATGAAGGCGGGCTTGTGTCCCGACCCGCCGCCGGTGACGACCCCCACCTTACCGGCGATCGGCGCCTTGGCGTACTTGACCGTCCGCGGGTTGCCCGTCGTCGCGATGCGCTTTGGGTAGGCGCTGAGAAAACCTTTCAGCATGTCGTCCACTACCTGGTCCGGATCATTA
>SDBV01009447.1_pt1 | contig 12968 bp, 8 predicted proteins | sample 2277081 | NCBI WGS metagenome assembly SDBV01 (sample SAMN10402039, study PRJNA504765) | marine sediment metagenome | isolation source: marine sediment core GS10_PC15, 223 cmbsf | place: Arctic Ocean: Southern Knipovich Ridge | collected 2010
ACGTTGTAACTGTAGAAATGTCACCCTATGACCTCAGTAAAGCCCGCATCATTTACCGACAAAAGTAAGAAAACCGTGAAAAAATTGATAAATGCTGTTGATTTTTTATATCTAACATTCTACAATTACAAGCTTTCGAGTAAAAAATAAGTTAGATAGGGTGTTCCTATTTAGAATTTCTTGCCCAGATAGCTCAGTGGTAGAGCACTTGCATGGTAAGCAAGCGGTCGTAGGTTCAAGTCCTATTCTGGGCAAAAGGCTAGAATAAAGTTAACAATTAACAAGAAAGATACCGGAGATTAACGGAGGAAGCAAAATATGGCTAAAGAAGTTTTTAAACGAACAAAGCCTCATATCAATATCGGAACCATCGGTCACGTTGACCACGGAAAAACTACACTTACCGCTGCCATAACAAAAGTTTTGGCATCGAAAGGCGGTGCAGCTTTCCGTCCTTTTGAATCGATCGATAACACGCCTGAAGAAAAACAGCGTGGTATTACCATTAACTCATCGCACGTCGAGTACGAGACGGATAGCCGCCACTACGCTCACGTGGACTGCCCTGGACACGCCGACTATGTGAAAAACATGATCACCGGTGCTGCCCAGATGGATGGCGCTATCCTCGTGGTTGCCGCCACAGATGGTGCTATGCCTCAAACCCGTGAGCATATCTTGCTCGCACACCAAATGCAGGTGCCAAACATCGTCGTATTCCTCAACAAATGCGATATGCTTGGAGAAGATGACGAAGAGCTGCTTGACCTCGTCGAACTCGAACTGCAAGAACTTCTTGAGGCCAAAGGATACACCGATTGCTCAATCATCAGAGGATCCGCACTAAAAGCCCTTGAGGGCGATCCAAAAGAAGAAGAAGCTATCCTTAAACTCATGGAAACCGTTGACGAGAAGATTCCTACACCCGAGCGTGACGTTGATAAACCATACCTCATGCCCATTGAAGACGTCTTCTCAATATCTGGACGCGGTACCGTTGCAACCGGTAGAGTTGAACGTGGAGTTGTCAAACTTAACGATAAACTCGAAATTATTGGATTTACCAATACAAGAGACACCGTTGCTACCGGCCTAGAAATGTTTAACAAAATTCTAGACGAAGCACGCGCTGGTGAGAACGTCGGCGTTCTGCTCCGAGGTATCGATAAAGATGATGTGCAACGTGGTATGGTATTAGCTGCACCAAAAACCTGCACACCTCACACAAAATTTAAGGGCCCTGTGTACATTCTGAAAAAAGAGGAAGGCGGACGACACAAACCATTCTTTACAGGATATCGTCCACAGCTCTACATCAGAACAACAGACGTTACAGGCACCATTAAACTTCCTGAAGGAGTCGAAATGGTTATGCCCGGCGACAATGTGGAGATTGAGGTCACCCTTATCTCCCCAATCGCAATGGAAAAAGGAATGCGTTTCGCCATCAGAGAAGGTGGAAGGACCATCGGTGCAGGTACTGTATCCGAAATTATTGAGTAAACGAGGTGCGTGCCAACGCATTTTCTTAACATTACGTTCAGGGTTCCAATGCCCTGAACATAGATGGGTGTGTAGCTCAGCTGGTAGAGCAGCGGTCTCCAAAGCCGCCGGTCGGGGGTTCGAATCCCTCCGCACTCGTCATGAGTACGGCGACTCAATAAATGGCATGAGATAATAGTAGGAGATTTGGACGGTGAGAGTACAAGCTATGGAAGAGAAAAGAACACAAAATTCCGAACAAGTAAACGCGAAGAAAATCTTTGATTTCATTAGCGATATTAAGTCGGAATTTAAGAAAATTAGCTGGACCAGCCGTGAAGAACTTATAGTTTATACTAAAGTTGTCGTGGGTGCAACATTCGTCTTTGGCTTTGGCGTTTATTTAATGGATGTTTTCTTCCAGAATTTTCTCGCCGGACTAAACATCGCTCTAAGAGTAATTACTGGATAGACACTGAAGAGGTTTTATAGCAATGCATAATTGGTACGTCGTACACACACTCTCTGCACACGAAAAGAAAGTCAGAAAGGTCCTACTAGATCAAAGAGATCTAAAGGGAATGCTCGATATCATTGCTGAAGTCCTTTTACCCGTTGAGAATGTGTCAGAAGTGAAAAAAGGACTACAAAAAATTGTTGAAAAACGGATGTGGCCGGGGTATCTCCTCGTCAAAATGATCTTGACGGACGACTCTTGGGCATATGTCAAAAATACTCAAGGTGTGATTGATTTCCTAGGTGGAGATAAACCCACACCACTAACAGAAAAAGAAGTGGACGAAATACTTTCAGATATCGAAGAGAAAAAACAAAAAGTTATACAAAAGCATCAATTTGAAGTCGGAGATTCCGTAAAAATTGTTGATGGCGTTTTCGTGAACTTTATCGGTACTGTCACCGACGTGCAGCATGATAAAGGGCGATTAAGTGTATTGTTATCCATTTTTGGAAGAGATACCCGGGTCGATGACCTCGAATTTTCACAAATTGAAGAGACTGATGAAGATGACGAAGGCGTATAACCTGTCGTAGGATTCCAAACCGGACGACATAATAGCAAAGGGAACAACAATGGCAAAGAAGGCAAAGAAAGTTGAAAAAATTATAAAACTACAGATTCCAGCTGGAAAGGCTAATCCAGCACCGCCAATAGGCCCAGCTCTTGGTGCTGCAGGAGTAAATATTATGGTCTTCTGCAAGGAATTTAATGCAAAAACGCAAGAAATGGCTGGAGATATCTTGCCGGTAGTGATCACTGTCTACCAGGACAAATCGTTCACCTTTATTTGCAAGAAACCACCAGTCGCCGAAATGCTAAAAAAGGCTTTAGGGATAGAAAAAGGGTCTGGGGTTCCTAACCGCGATAAAGTGGGAAAGATCACAAGAGAACAGGCAAAAAAGATCGCAGAAGAAAAGATGAAAGATTTCAATGCTAGAGACCTAGACGCTGCTATCAATATCGTTTTGGGCACAGCAAGGTCTATGGGCATAGATTTAGAAACCGTAGAGGCTTAAGACAATTAAACCACTGCATAACAATAACACTTAAACAAAAGGAAACTATGGGTCGCCTAAGTAAAAGATTTCGGGAGATAGCCAAAACGTTCGATTTCGCTGAGAAATTCGGCGTTGAAGAAGCTGTCGACAAACTGAAGCAATTCCCACCGGTCAAGTTCGACCAATCTGTGGAAATTGCACTAAAACTAGGTGTGGACCCCCGTAAATCAGATCAGAACGTTCGTGGAACTGTGTCACTACCGAATGGCACAGGGAAGACATTGTGCATACTTGTCTTCACTCGCGGGGAAAAAGTGCAGGAAGCACTCGACGCTGGTGCAGATTACGCGGGTTGCGAAGAATACTTTGAGAAAGTTAAAGGTGGATGGACCGATTTCGATGCCGTAATCGCTACACCAGACATGATGCGTGATGTCGGTAAGCTAGGTAGAGTTCTAGGTCCCCGAGGGCTCATGCCCACTCCAAAAGCCGGCACTGTGACCACTGAGGTCGCAAAGGCGGTAACAGAGCTTAAGGGAGGAAAGATTGAGTTTAAAGTTGACAAATATAGTGTGATCAACTGCGCAGTAGGGAAGATATCATTTTCTGCTGAAAAACTTGTTGAAAACATCAAAGTATTCATGGAGGCAGTACAACGTGCAAAACCGGCCAGCGCAAAAGGTCACTATTTGAAGTCGTTGGTACTTTCTACCACAATGGGTCCAGGCCTTAAAATTGAACTTCGCACTGTCGAATCTACATAAGGAGTAGCAAAAATGAGACCAGAAAAACAACTCCTATTAGATGAAATCGAGGGTCAGATTAAGCAGAATGGATCCTTTGTGATCATGAGCTATTTTGGACTGGATGCAAATACAGTAACGGACTTTCGCCATACTATTGCAGAATTAGGTGGGGATGTAGAAGTTACTCGCAAGAGAATCCTAATCAAAGCAGCTCAAACTGCAGGCATCGAACTCGACATCAACACATTGCCAGGGCACATTAGCCTAGTATTTACTGGTGAGGATGCCGTTCAAACAGTAAAAGCGGTTTTCAAACTAAGAAAAGACACAGATAAAGCTGTGGAAGTGCTAGGCGGACGATTCGATGGTCAGCTCTTAAATGGAGAAGAAGTCGAGAAATTGTCTAAACTGCCTGGAAAAAACGAAATGCGTGCACAGCTTTTGAGCGTGTTCGAAGCTCCTATGTCACAGACTGTGGCGGTTATGGAGTCTTTGTTGTGTAGCGTTTTGCATTGCTTGGAAAATAAATCTAAGGAAGAAAGTTCCAACTAAGAAAAGTTAAAAAATCAATATTTTTTGAAATTAAGAGAGGTAAAACCGTGAGTGCAAAGATTGAAGAAATTGTAGATCAACTCAGCAAGCTTAGTGTGTTAGAAATGTCTGAGTTAAAGAAAGCTCTTGAAGAACATTGGGATGTAACAGCAGCAGCGCCCGCAGCCGTTATGGCTGCAGCACCCGCAGCTGGAGGTGAAGCGCAAGCTGAAGCCGAAGAAGCTACGGACTTCCAAGTTACTTTGGAAGGATTTCCTACTGACAAGAAAATAGCCATAATCAAAGTGGTTCGTGAAGTCACTGGATTAGGACTTAAAGAGGCTAAAGAATTAGCTGAATCTGCACCAAAAGTCTTGAAAGAATCTGCTCCTAAAGCTGAAGCCGAGGAAATCAAGAAGAAGCTCGAAGATGCAGGAGGAAAAGCCTCTTTAAAAGGATTGTAAAATTAATGCAGCGTAGCAATGAGGTTGGGAAAAATTAGAGATTTGGAGATTTTTGAAAGATTTTTTTGCCAGATCGAAAAACTGAAAATCAGTTATGCTCCTAAGAGTAGGTGGTTTGAGGTTTTATCGATATGGTGGGAAAAGAATTAAAAAGCTTCCATCTGTAATTTTTCCCCAACCTCAGTGGGTTGCCTTGTCACCCTTGCTTCGCTGCTAGTGATAAACACAGGAGCATGAAGCATTTTATGCACCTGAGTTTACCTCTATTTACTTAAAATCGTACATTTACCAGGGAGCCCCTTATAATGTTACAAAGGCCACGAAAACGTGTCGGTTTTGCCGAAAAGGAAGATATTATAGATCTGCCTAATTTGATTGAAATACAACTTAAGTCGTTCAGTCAATTTTTACAGATGGATCTGTTCCCTGAAGAAAGGGAGAACATCGGATTGCAAGAGGTGTTCAATGAAATCTTTCCGATAAAATCCTATGATGAAAAAACCATCTTGGAGTTTGTCTCATATAGTCTAGGCGTTCCCAAGTATTGCCCAGAGGAGTGTATCCGTAGGGGGATCACCTATAATGTAACCTTGAAGGTGCAGTTTCGGTTAACGGACGAAACAGGAATCAAAGAGGAAGAGGTCTACATGGGAACCATACCCATTATGACCGAGAAGGGTACTTTTATCATAAATGGCGCCGAAAGGGTTGTCGTTTCCCAACTTCATAGATCCCCTGGTATCTGCTTTGAGCAAGAACGACACCCACGAGGGAATATCATCTATTCATTCCGCATCATTCCTTATCGAGGAAGTTGGCTAGAAGGGGCTTTCGATACAAATGACCTTATTCACATTTACATAGATAGAAAAAAGAGACGCCGAAAGATTTTGGCAACAACATTTATTCGTTCTCTAGGATATTCCACAAATGCCGATATCATCGAAGAGTTTTTTAGCACTAGAAAAGTCAAAATCAAATCACAAAAAGAATTTGAAAAACTCGTTGGAAAAATCCTCGCCGAAGATGTGATCGATGAAGAAAGTGGACTACTCTTTGGTAAGGCTGCAGAGAAACTTACAACAGCAATGCTGAAAAGAATGCTAGATGCCGGAATTGGAATTGTTCGAATCGCTGAAGATGCTGATGAAAACAGTCCTGTCATCAAGATGTTAGTGAAAGATCCGACCGATTCCTATGAGTCTGCGTTGAAAGATTTTTATCGGAAAATTAGACCAGGGGAACCTGCAACATTATCCAACGCTCGTTCCGCTATCATGCGTCTTTTCTTCGATCCGAAACGGTATAACCTTGGACGAGTTGGCCGCTATAAACTAAACTCAAAACTTGGTCTCGAAGTTGTTGATGAAACTTTGCAGGTCGTAACCCTCATGAAAGAAGATGTCGTCAACGCGTTAAAATATCTCATCCGACTACGTGAAGGGGATGAAGATGCATTCGTCGATGACATTGACCACCTCGGAAACAGAAGGGTTCGTTCTGTAGGAGAACTCATACAAAATCAATGCCGTATTGGTTTGGCAAGAATGGAAAAAATCATCCGCGAGAGGATGAACCTCTTCGATTTTTCCTCCGACACACTAACACCTGGAAAGATCGTTTCCGCTAAAGGCCTCTCTGGAGTGCTTAAAGACTTCTTTGGCCGCTCTCAGCTTTCTCAGTTTATGGATCAAAATAATCCCATTGCTGAGTTGACCCACAAGAGACGTCTCTCTTCCCTTGGACCCGGCGGCTTGAACAGAGATCGTGCTGGTTTTGAAGTGCGTGACGTACACCCAAGTCATTATGGTAGGATTTGTCCCATTGAAACACCGGAAGGACCAAACATTGGGTTGATAACCTCTCTTTCATCTTTTGCTAAAATCAATGAGTTTGGATTCATCGAAACTCCTTACCGCATTGTCAAGGATGGGGTTGTCACAGACGAAATCGAATATATGACCGCAGACCGAGAAGAGCGTTGTGTCATAGCTCAGGCTTCAGCTTCTTTGGATGAATTCAAAATGTTTAAGGAAGACCTCTGTTGGGCGAGATATCGTGGAGAACCTCTAGAGATCGATTCCGCAAGAGTAACCCATATGGATGTCTCTCCTAAGCAACTTGTGTCGATAGTAACAGGTCTGATTCCATTTCTTGAGCACGATGACGCTAACCGTGCTTTGATGGGATCAAATATGCAACGGCAAGGTGTTCCATTGTTGCAGCCACAAGCACCAATTGTAGGAACAGGCCTAGAAGCTAGAGCTGCACGTGACTCTGGCGCTGTAATTATTGCGGAGGAAGAAGGTGTTGTAGACTTTGTTGATGGGCAGAAGATTGTGATCTCCCCGAAAAAGAATCCTTTGGAGAAAAAAACCTATAAGCTTAAGAAATTTATTCGTTCAAACGCCGGTACTAGCATTAACCAAATTCCCCTTTGCCGAATTGGAGATAAAGTCAAAGCTAATGACGTTATCGCTGATGGCCCAGCGACAGATAGAGGTGAAATAGCACTCGGAAGAAACGTCCTTGTCGCTTTCATGCCTTGGATGGGTTACAACTTTGAAGACGCGATTATCATCTCGGAAAAGCTACTCCGAGAAGATGCTTATACCTCCATCTATATCGAAGAATTTGAACTAACCGCTCGAGATACAAAGCTTGGTAAGGAAGAGATCACTTGCGATATCCCGAATGTTTCTGAAGAGGCCCTTGTCAATTTAGCCGATGATGGAATTATTCGCATCGGCGCAGAGGTCAAACCCGGAGATATCCTCGTTGGAAAGATCACACCAAAGTCTGAAACAGAATTAGCACCGGAAGAGCGCTTGCTTCGGGCAATTTTCGGTGAAAAAGCCGCTGATGTGAAAGACGCTTCACTTATTGTCCCTCCAGGAACGGAAGGGGTGGTCATGGATGTGAAAGTCTTTAGTAGACGCGATCGCCTTTCAAAAACAGACGAAGAGCTTATTGAAGAGGCCTCCAAACTAAAAGAGATTCAGCGTGAATACAAGCAGAAGCGAGCTGAACTCAGAATGGAACGCCACGAGCGAATTGGAGCTCTCCTTTTAAATGACCCAGCGCCAGGAACAATGGTGCATCGCAAAACCGCTGAAGTAATTATTGAAGAGGGAACCATCTTAACACAAGAAATGATCGAGATCCTCGAAGATGAAAATATTGAAGACCTCTTGATGCCTGACAACGAAGTGTATCGCACTCTTAAAAAGCTTATTCATGATTACGATGTCGCTTTGCAAACACTAGAAATCCAGTATAAAACACAAATGGAACACCTGCGTAAAGGAGATACCGACCTAGAGCCAGGAGTGATTAGACAGGTTAAGGTCTATGTCGCATCAAAAAGGAAGCTGCAAGTTGGTGATAAGATGGCCGGACGCCACGGAAATAAAGGGGTGGTCTCCAATATTGTCCCAGAAGCGGATATGCCTTTCCTCTCGAGTGGACAAACAGTGGAAATCATCCTTAATCCTCTGGGTGTGCCTTCTCGTATGAATATGGGACAGCTCTTTGAAACACATTTGGGCTTCGCAGCTAAACTTAAGGGGGTCTACATCAAGAGCCCAGTATTTGAAGGATTTCCTGAAGAACAGATTTGGAAGATGATGAAAGAACAGGGCCTCCCGGAAGATGGTAAGTTTTTCCTTCAGGATGGACGTACTGGAGAACGCTTCGATAGCCCCGTCGTTGTCGGATATATCTATATACTGAAGCTTAGCCACCTTGTCGCGGATAAAATCCACGCTCGAGCTGTGGGTCCCTATTCGTTAGTTACACAACAGCCTTTGGGTGGTAAAGCTCAAATGGGTGGGCAGCGTTTCGGAGAGATGGAAGTATGGGCAGCAGAAGCCTATGGGGCTGCGCATCTGCTCCAAGAATTGCTAACTGTAAAATCTGATGATGTATCAGGGCGTACACGTATCTACGAGTCAATTGTGAAAGGGGAAAATATTTTGAAAGCAGGTACTCCGGAATCGTTTAACGTTCTAATTAAAGAGATGCAAGGTTTATGCCTTGATATCAGATCGGAAATAGTTGAAGAACAAGAGTTATAAGAATTACTTTAGAACAGGTTAGATCAGGATAGGCTTCAAACGGGTCAACAAGAAGCCTGCGGTTAGAACCTGTTTTTACAACATGAGAGAGGTTAATTGCATGGAAGACCAAAAGGAACGCGAGGCAGGATTTGATAAGCTAACCATCAGAATTGCCTCTGATGCTGTCATCCGCAATACATGGTCTCGCGGTGAAATAAAGAAACCGGAGACGATAAATTATCGGACCTTTAAGCCGGAGAAAGGGGGTCTCTTTTGTGAGAAGATCTTTGGTCCTACTCGCGATTGGGAGTGCGCATGTGGAAAGTATAAGAAAATCAAACATAAAGGGATTGTTTGCGATCGCTGCGGCGTTGAAGTTACGCTCTCTAAGGTCAGACGTGAACGTATGGCCCATATTGAACTCGCAGTACCAGTCGTTCATATATGGTTTTTCAAGACGATGCCTTCCAGAATTGGAAATGTGCTTGGCATCTCCACCACAGACTTGGAAAGGATCATCTATTACGAAGAATATGTCGTTATCGATCCCGGCCACACCGATCTAGAAAGGAAACAACTCTTAAACGACCTCGAATATAGGGAAGCTCAAGAAAAATGGGGACGCGATGCCTTTGTAGCAAAGATGGGGGGAGAAGCAATATTCGACCTGCTAAGTTCCGAGGACCTACAAATTCTTCTTGTCGATCTCAAAGATAAACTTCGTCGCACTAAGTCGCAACAAGCACGAATGAAATTAGCAAAGCGTCTGAAAATCATCGAAAGCTTTGTTAGCTCTGCCAATACTCCTCAATCGATGGTCATGTCTTGTGTTCCGGTTATACCGCCAGAACTCAGACCACTTGTACCTCTTGACGGGGGAAGATTCGCGACCTCAGACCTCAATGACTTATACCGCCGTGTCATCAACCGTAACAACCGTCTCAAGGCCATCCTTAAACTCAAAACTCCAGAAGTCATCGTCCGCAATGAGAAGCGCATGCTTCAAGAGGCGGTTGATGCATTATTCGACAATGGACGACATGGCCACCCAGTGATGGGCGCAGGAAATCGACCTCTAAAATCCCTATCAGAAATGCTCAAAGGAAAACAAGGACGTTTCCGTCAAAATCTCCTCGGTAAGCGTGTCGACTACTCTGGACGTTCTGTGATTATTGTAGGACCGGAATTAAAGTTCAATCAGTGCGGTCTTCCTAAGCTTATGGCTCTAGAACTCTTTGAACCGTTTATTGTGAAACGTTTGAAAGATTTGGGTTATGTGTACACCATTCGCTCAGCGAAAAAGATGATTCAAAGGCAAAGCACAGAAGTGTGGGATGTCTTAGAAGAGATCATTAAAGGGCATCCAGTGTTACTAAACCGTGCGCCGACGTTGCACCGATTAGGAATTCAAGCATTCGAGCCCATCCTAATCGAAGGTAAGGCGATAAGAATTCACCCGTTAGTATGCGCGGCATTTAATGCTGACTTCGACGGTGACCAGATGGCCGTATACATTCCCTTATCAGTAGAAGCACAAATTGAAGCTAAACTTCTGATGATGGCACCCGACAATATTTTCCTTCCTTCCTCAGGAAAACCCGTCGCAGTTCCCTCTCAAGATATGACTCTCGGCCTCTACTACTTAATGTGCGACCCTATGTATATTCCAGAGGAGCATGATAAAAAAATCCGGATCTTCCGCGACGCTGAAGAAGTCTTGATGGCGTTGCATGCCAGTGGGAGTTATAGCTGGTTTGATGTGCCGAAAGAAACAAAGGAGCAAGAGCGCTCCTATTACACTCGAGGGATTCGCATCCATGAACTTATTAAGGTGCGCACAAAGAATGGAATCATTGAAACAACTCCCGGGCGCGTAATTTTTAACACAATTGTTCCTGAGGAGCTCGGGTTTCAGAATTATAGCCTCCCCAAAAAGAAAATGGGCGAGCTCATCATGGAGTGCTACAAAAAAGTCGGATTAGAGAAAACCGTTCGTTTCCTCGATGATCTAAAAAATCTTGGCTTCACAGAAGCAACACGCGCAGCTCTTTCCATGGGCGTTCGGGACGTGTGTATTCCTGAAAACAAACAAGAGATTATAGACGAAGCCCATGAACGTGTAGCGCAGGTCAGAAAGCAGTACGAAGACGGAATTATTACTGATGGGGAGAGAGCATCCAAAACAATTAGCATCTGGACAGAAGTTTCGGAGACATTGTCAGAGAGCCTCTTCGAAATGATCAGCAAAACCCATAAGGGGCAAAAGAATCCTCTGTATCTTATGATGGATTCCGGCGCTCGAGGGAATAAATCTCAGATTCGTCAGCTCGGAGCCCTCCGAGGACTTATGGCGAAACCTTCAGGAGCTATCATTGAGTCACCCATTACCTCTAACTTCCGTGAGGGACTGACCGTCCTTGAATATTCGATCTCTTCTCACGGTGCCCGAAAAGGTTTGGCTGACACCGCCTTGAAGACTGCAGACTCCGGATACCTGACACGACGTCTTGTTGACGTATCTCAAGATGTGATTATCACCGAAGCAGACTGTGGAACTCTCAATGGAATCGAAGTTTCATCGATTAAACAAGGACAGGAGGAACTCCTACCATTAAAAGATCGAGTTTTTGGGAGAACTGTCTGTGATGATATTTTTCTTCCAGGTGACAATACCCAAGTCCTAGCTAAGACAGGAGATATTCTTACAATTAAACAGGCGGAAGCGATAGATGATGCAGGAATTGAAACGATAAAGATTCGTTCTGTGTTAACCTGTGAAACACGTCGTGGTGTATGCCAAAAGTGCTATGGTGTCAACCTCGCAAACGGTCGTAACATCAACCTTGGTGAGGCTGTAGGGATTATTGCTGCGCAGTCCATTGGTGAACCTGGTACGCAGCTAACAATGCGGACCTTCCACCTTGGCGGTATTGCTTCTGCTGTTCTTAGCCCCGAATTAGAATCCGAACATGAAGGAATTCTTGTCTATACAGACCTCAGAACGGTGAAAAATGAGGAAGGGTATTGGATCGCTTTAAATAAGTATGGAAGCTTAAACATCATTCGTGATGAAGGGCGTGATCTTGAGGAATGTAAAAGCCTCCTTTCTACAAAGTCTATAGAACCCCTTCAAACTTTTAATGTGGAGTTGGGAACAAGGATCCTTATCGAAGATGGTGCAAAAGTCAAAGTAGATCAGACGATTGCTCAATGGGAACAGCATAATATTCCTATCATTTGCGACCGCCCCGGCTACTTGAAGTATGAAGATCTTGTTGAAGGGATCTCTACAGAACGAGAGGTCAATAAGCAAACAGGACAGCTCGAGCTGATTGTGAAGCAACACCGCGGGGAACTTCATCCTCAGATTTTGGTATACACCGATAAAGATTTCAAAGAACTCGTCGGAACCTATCCAATACCTTCCGGAGCGTTGATCTCTGTCGAAGAGGGACAATTTGCTGCAGCCGGGACCATGCTGGCGAGATTGCCGCGCGGTGCCTTGAAAACTAAGGATATCACGGGAGGTCTTCCTCGAGTCGCTGAACTGTTTGAGGCCCGCAAGCCAAAAGATTCCGCTGAGATCGCTAAGATTGATGGCATCGTCGACTTCCGTGGAGTCCAAAAAAACAAGCGTATCGTTGTCGTTCACGACGAAATTACTGGAATGGAGGAAGAACACCTCATCCCTCACACCAAGCACTTAATCGTGCAGAAGGGAGACTACGTCATTAAAGGTCAACAGCTGACCGATGGTGTCGTCATCCCTCACGAGATACTAGAGGTCTGCGGTGTGCGTGAACTCCAAAAGTATATCGTCAATCAGGTGCAGGAAGTCTATCGCTTGCAGGGGGTTGACATCAACGATAAGCATGTCGAAATCATCGTGCGTCAGATGCTGAAGAAGGTTCGCATTATCGACCCAGGTGATACAGGTCTCCTGTTTGGTGAAGAAGTCGATAAGAAAACTTTCGAGCGAGAGAATCTCAAAGTTGTCAACGAGGGGGGGAAGGCCGCTCAGGCAGCTCCCGTCTTGCTGGGAATCACAAAGGCATCTCTTAGCACCGATTCCTTTATCTCTGCGGCATCGTTCCAGGATACGACCCGCGTTCTCACCGAAGCCGCCTGTGCAGGAAAGACAGACTACCTCCTGGGCTTTAAGGAAAACA
>SDBV01009448.1_pt1 | contig 12967 bp, 7 predicted proteins | sample 2277081 | NCBI WGS metagenome assembly SDBV01 (sample SAMN10402039, study PRJNA504765) | marine sediment metagenome | isolation source: marine sediment core GS10_PC15, 223 cmbsf | place: Arctic Ocean: Southern Knipovich Ridge | collected 2010
AATTAAAAGGTGAAAGTTTAAGAAAAAAACGGTAATATTGTCAGGCCATCAAGTTCTTTGAACCTTGATCCTCATGGGGGGTCAACATCACCGGAGGAGGGGTCAGTATCACCGGAATATCCAGTGGGTATTCGAAAATTATTACATTTACTCAAGCAACTAACGGTAGATAAGAACGTGGCCCGGAAACCCGGCCTCTTCATATTGGCAAAACGTTGTGTGTAATTTTCTAAAAAACACCTTGGCATCAAGAAGGATATTGTGGGGATAGGTAATTCTGTGAAGCACTAAATTACATGAATTCGGCTGACCTACAAAATTAAGTTACACTTGGAACAGGAGGTCATTATTAGAAAAGCTTTCATATAAATGACTGTGGATATTCAAATCAATAATATAAAACTGCATTTTCAATGGAAAAATTTTATAACAAACTAATCGAAATCAAATCGAGACTACCGAGGTATCCTTCTAAAAACGATGCAACACTTATATCCAATTTATATTCGGAATATGAGGAAACATTATTAAGAATAATTGACACAAGCGATATCTATAGAATTAATCTATTCGGTTATGGAAGTGAACTATCTGACATAAAAAATCAAATTGATCGAAAGAAATACGTTGATGCCATAAAGGGGATGGAATCTGACATAGAATCTGTAATTTCATTTATAAAATTACAAGAAAATACTGATTGAATCTTGACGTACTTGATAGTACTTCTTTCCAATATTTCAATAAACTACACACAATAAATAGGACTATGAGCGGTCTGTAAGACCCAGCGAGTAGTCCCCCGCTTTCCTTCGGGGCAAGTTATGTTGAACTGCATCCCGGGCGAATTGCTATGCACTTATTGACGGTTTTTGAATTACTCGAGGGAATTTGTAGGGCGTAGAATCAGGTTGCTATTTATGTTTAAGCAAAAATAATCTGAAATGTTGCAGCCTGCAAAGGATTTTGGCCAAGAAACTAAGGGGTATTGCCATGATAGATCCAGGAGTATTTATTTGGATTTGAAAGAAAACTGATCGGGTTTCGTGTCAATAAAGCTATCCCGTAGGGATTTAGTTCAACAATGTATAAAAATAATAGCCGAAATAGTAGTAAATTCAAGGGTTTTAGCCCGCTCCAACTTTCTTGTAATTTGTCAGGAGTGCAGCACGAAATCGGCTACTATTCTTATACTGACCGTAGTAAGCAATGGTGAAAAAGCCAACGTCTCCAGAACTAACAAACGGACAAGGACAGAGTTAACACGGACTAAATTGATACGAGAATTGGACGATTGAGAAAACATATCAACAGACACACTCCGACACGCAAAGATTTAATTTTTGCCCCACGCGCATTTTTTGTTTTTCTGCCAACGCACAATTGGCACATTTGGCTTTGCCCCAACACACAAAGCCTGCCCTTCTGCAAAACCAAAGAGCCAATTTTTTCTTTCCACGTTAAAATCGTACTTTTGCAAACCGTGAAACAATTTAAATCCATATTGCTGCTTTTCTTAATGGGAATGACCATGTTCCCCTGGCAATTGATTTGTATTACTCATCCATTCGGTCACGACCATCACGAACACGATGGACCAAGTCCTTGTGAAATTCGCAGAATGGTTGCTCATGAGCCTGGAGAACATCTCTTACCACCTATGGACTGTGACCATATTTCAGACGCAACAGACGACTTCAATCGAACTCAGGTTGAAAAAATAGTTCCGACAATAAAGTTAGTTGCTGTTGCTGCAGTTCTATCTGACTTTGTTAGTTTTGAAATAACGGAGCAACCGTTATTAATCCCTCCCGAACCCCATTGCCGCTCGGCAACTCTGCTTTCGGACAGCCCACTTCGTGCTCCCCCTTTGGTTTAATAACCTTTCTTACTGATTGGAATAGCTTTCTATTCCCTTTCTAACAAGAAAGGCTTTTTTGTTTATGCCTGCTTCATTGGTCTTTGACAGATGAAGATGGGCATCAATGCTTTGTGCACCTGCCTGACGGTAAGCAGGTTGGCCAAAAATAATTTATTAATCCAAAGGACAAATTATGATTAAAATATCTTTCAAGAATCCATATTTGGCGCTTGTATTTGCCATTATAGTAGCAGTATTGGCGGGAGTGCTCATCCCAAGGATGCCGGTAGACATCCTTCCTCAATTCAAAAAATCCGCTATGCAGATCATTACCCTTTATCCGGGTATGCCTGCCGAAGTTGTTGAAAAAGACATCACCAGCCGAATGGAACGGTGGACAGGACAATCGCCCGGAATCGAAAAACAACTGTCCAAAAGTATAATGGGCGTAAGTGTCGTTACCAATTTTTACGGTGAAGACATTGACCCTGCTGAAGCAATGGCAAATTCATCGTCTTATGCAGTGAGTGATATGTATTATCAGCCACCAGGCACAATGCCGCCAATGATTCAACCATTTGACCCGACCGCTTCCAAACCCCTGATGTTGCTTACGGTAAGTAGCGACACCAGAAGCGGTAAAGATTTGTACGATGTAGCATACTTGAACCTACGCCAAATGTTAAGCGGTGTGAAAGGTATTGTTGCCCCTGCTGCTTATGGTGGCTCATTAAGAATGGTGTACGTTTATGTTGATCCTGATAAAATGGAAGCTTTAGGTATCTCCCAAACGCAGGTGATGGAAGCCATTCAGAAAAACACCACAATGATTCCGTCAGGTGTAGCCAACATCGGAAAGGTCAATTACGGAGTAAATGCCAAAGGGATGATTATTGACGTAAAAGACTTTGACGACATTGTTATTACCTACAAAAATGGTAACCCTATTTATATCAAGGACATTGGACAAACCAAAGATGCCAGTGCCATTCAAACCAACATTGCCCGTGTGGATGGCAAAGAACAGGTTTATCTACCCATTTTCAAAAGACCCGGAGCAAATACTATCGCTTCGGTAGAAGCGGTTAAAAAAGCATTACCAGGGTTGCAAGAACGGATGCCGGATGATGTGAATCTCAATGTCATCTTCGACCAATCATCTTACGTTCGAAATTCCATTTCAGGGTTACAAAATGCAGGATTGGGCGGACTGATATTGGTAGTCATCGTCCTGATTCTCTTTCTCGGAAATTTCAGGTCATCGCTAATTGTAGCAATCAGTTTGCCTTTGTCGGTGATGTTTGCCTTCATCGTGCTTTATATCACAGGACAAGCGATTAACAGTATTACCCTTGGTGGATTGGCATTGGTGTTAGGACTTTTGGTGGACAATTCCATCGTAGTGTTGGAAAATATTGACCGCCATTTGAAGATGGGAAAATCATCTTTTGATGCTGCCAAAGATGCTGCTCTGGAAGTCGCCAACCCAGTTCTAGCTTCCACCTTGGTGATAATAGTGGTGTTCTTTCCTGTCCTTTTTTTAACGGGAATTACGAAGTTTCTATTCTCACCCTTGGCAATAACCGTAGCAGGTTCAATGATTGGCTCTTACATTTTTGCATTAACCCTAATCCCAATAATGGGAGCATTTTTCTTTAAGAACAATTTACCCAACTCGGATAAGAAACAAAAGAAAAATGCGCTAGGATTTTTCAAACGATTCATTGACAGATTGGGTGTTAAATACCAAAACAGTCTTTCAGGAGTTTTGAAATTACGTTGGCCTGTTTTAGGTGTTACCATTGTGTTGTTTATCATTTCCTTGTTTTTGCTGAAAAATTCAGGATATGAATTATTTCCACAATCTGATGTCGGGCAAATGGAAATTGCGGTGCGGATGGAATCAGGAACACGCCTGGAAGATGCCAACGAAACCATCGCTGAAATGGAACAGGTCATCCGCCAGGAAACCGGAGATGATTTGGAACAGCTCGTTGCCAATATTGGTGTTTTCTACGATTTACCTGCCGCATACACGCCCAACTCGGGAATGCAAGATGCTTTTATTGGTGTACAGTTAAAGGAAACACACGAAACCAGCACGTTTGAATACGCTTCCCGCCTCAGGAAAAAACTGCACGAAAAGTTCCCAGGCGTTGAATTGAGTTTCAACACAGGTGGAGTGATTACTGCAGCATTAAATGAAGGAAAGCCTGCACCCATTGATGTTCAGGTAAAAGGAAACGACCTGAAAGTACTCCGGGAAATTTCCGAAAAAATCCGGGATACTATCCGCAAACTTTCGGCAACACGTGATGTACGTGTTTTGCAGCGGATAGACCAACCTTCCAAGAATATTGATATTGATAGAATTAAAGCTGCTGAATTAGGTATAGAACCCGTTGAAGCCATTAAAAATATGGTTTCTGCCTTAAATTCATCGGTTACATTTCAAAAAGCTTTTTGGATAGACGAACGCAATGGAAACCACTACTTTGTGGGTGTGACCTATCCTGAAAGTGAAATCGATAACCGTTTCGTGTTGGAAAATGTGGGAGTTAACAGTTCCATTTCAGGACGAACTATTCCGTTTCGGAATTTTTCAAAAATATCAGATGGAACCAATCCCGTAGAAATTAACCACCACAATTTGACAAGGGCATTTAATGTCTATGCCAATGTTGATGGAAAAGACATTGGACGTGTTTCCGATGAAATCCAGAACATCATTGATGAGATGGAAATTCCAAAGGGCTATGAAGTCAATTTTGAAGGAGAAGTTGCCATCATCAAAGATTCTTTTGGCGAACTTGGATTGGGATTGGCCCTGGCAGTTATTTTTGCTTTCCTGATTATAACACCACTATTTCGTTCGTTCAGAAAACCGCTTATTATTATTTTGGCTTTTCCTTTCGGTCTGATTGGTGTCGGCTTTTTGATGTGGATTACAGGTACTTATCTCAGCATTCAATCCATAATGGGTATCATTATGATGGTGGGTATTTCAGTTTCCTATGGAAATATTTTGGTGGACAGAATAAATGCTTTAATGGAGGAAGGCAAGCAAAAACAAGCTGCCATTATTGAAGGTTCATCCGACCGCTTCCGGCCGGTGTTAATGACTGCATCCACAACCATTTTAGGATTGTTGCCAACCGCTTTAGCGACAAACCCGGGTTCGGAAGCCAATGTTCCATTGGCCATTGCGGTAATCGGTGGAACCTTTATGGCAACCATCATTACCCTTTACATCATTCCTATTTTTTATTCACTCATCGCAAAAACAGAAAAATAATGAATACTTTAATAAAGATAAAATCAATAGCAGTTTTCGCTGGGTTGCTCTCAACACTTATTTCCTGCAACACTCCGGAAAAGGAAACTGAAAAAACAGCCAATAGCAACGACAAAATACAGAAAGTAGAAGTCGTAAAACCCAGGAAACGTTCGTTTACAGCCGAAGCGCTCATTACAGGAACAGCACGCCCCAATCAAATCGTAACCCTTTACGCAATGGAAGGCGGAATGCTGATGCAAATGCGTAAAGATATTGGCGATAGAGTAAGACAAGGCGAAACCATTGCCGTTTTGGGAAATCCTCTATTGCAACAGCAGCAAATAAAATGGCAAGCCGAAACCAAAGCCAAAAAAGCCAATTACGAAAGATTGAATTCTGTTTATGAAAAAACACCCGCATTGACCAATATCCAGATGGTGGAAAATGCGGAAGCGGAATATCTTTCTGCCAAAGCCAATTTGGATGCCGTTAACAAGCGCATCGGCTTTTTAACGCTCAAAGCTCCGTTTTCAGGAATCATTACCAAGCGCTTTGTGGACAAAGGAGCAATGATTCAAAGTGGATTAAATCAGAGCAATCCACAAGCATTGTTTGAATTGCAGGAAATCAACCCTATCCGTTTGACCATTCCTGTTCCCGAATCGGATGCCGTTGGAATTCAGAAAGGAATGGATGTTCAGGTAACCCTACCCGGATTGTCCGGCACAACCCTTGTGGCAAAAGTGAGTCGTATTTCTAATGCCCTCGACCCAATGTCCAAAACGATGCAAGTAGAAATTGACCTGGAAAATCCTGACGGGAAAATCCTTTCGGGAATGTATGCCAAAGCCTTACTACAAATCGACAGCAGGGAAAATATATTGTCATTGCCTGTGATTGCTAAAGTAAATTATAAGAACGAAGATTATGTGTTTGCTGTGGAAGATGGGAAAGTCAAAAGACTACCTGTAAGAATTGGCCTATCTAACCAAGATTATTTTGAAGTGTTGAACGATGACATAACTTCTGATACGCAGGTAATTGTCCAGGGAAAAGGCTTGGTAAAACCGGGTCAAATTGTTGAACCCATATTAAAACAAGAGTAATGAAAATATTGAAATACAGATTAAAAGAAATTTGCTTGCTATCATTAGTCTTTTTTTTGCTAATAACCAATGCGAATAAGGCCGTAGCACAAGACACGATTCCAATAAGTTTAGAAAAAATATTGGAACTGGGTGGTGCTGACAACTTAACCATTAAAGAGTATAAAGAACGACAAGAACTTTCATTGTCTGAATTGACAAAAGCCAAAGAGTGGTGGCTTCCCGAAATTTATGCAGGGGTTCAAACCCATCAACTTTGGGGTGCAACGATGAACGCAGACGGTCGTTTTTTCTTGGATGTAAACCGGCAGAACCTTTGGGTTGGATTAGGGCTGAATGCGAATTGGGATTTTGCAAACGGAATTTTTAGTGCAAAGTCTGCTAATCTTAGGAGCCAAGCGAGTCAGTATCTGACGCAAGCAGAACGCAATCAGCAATTGCTGAAAATGATTAATGTCTATTACGATTTAATGACTGCTCAACTCAATTACAATGCGTATCAGAATTTGGTTATTCAATCTGACAGTATTGTGCAGCAAATTCAATTCCAGGTAGAAGGCGGATTGCGTTATGAATCTGAATTGCTATTGGCAAAAAGCAATAAAAATCATTTACAAGTGGAAATGCTCAATGCGAAGAAGGGTTACAATAGAGCTTCGGCAGCATTAAAAAAATTACTCAACATTGAGCAAAACATAAAGTTGGCAAGTGCTGATGAATCTTTGTTGCCGTTGGATTTTACAGCTGACCTGCCTGCCGATCAGGCAAGATTGGAAACGGTGGAAGATTCCGCCTATCTCAATCGCCCCGAAATAAAAGCCAATGAACTGCAATTGCAAGCCTTGGAAACAGAACGAAAGAAACACACCACAGGCTTGTTGATTCCTGAATTGAATATAGGTACTTATGGCTCATATTTCGGAAGAATTAGCGGTAATGTCTCACCTATGTTACCCGCCCAATATCCCGAAACACAGCAGCTTTATCCAACAGGCGCATTGAATGTTTCGCTTTTGTGGAAAATTCCGTTAGGTGAATTGACCTATCAGGGAGACAAAAAGACCTTTGATAGTAAAATGCGTCTAAAAGAAATTGAAGCCGAGCAAATTAAAGTTCAGATCAATGAAGAAATTGCCAATGCAAAGTCCGATTTGCAAATAGGAAAGGAACAAATTGAAACCACAATTGAAGCATTGGACTTTACTACAAAAGCATTGAACCAAAGCATAGAAAGACAAAAGTTAGGAACAGCCAAACCTTTTGAAGTCTTTCAGGCACAGCAGTTTTTTCTGCAAGCCCAATTGGATTATTTGAAAGCAATAAGTACGTACAATAAAGCCCAATATGCTTTGAAAGTTGCTAAGGGAGAAGATTTGTAAATCCAGCCGCACAATTGCAAGCACATTGCCAAAGCCGCACGAGCCAACGCTCCAACCAAAGCTTTGTCAAAGAGCTTGCAAGTCCCTGCCCAGGAAAGAAAAACAAAAAATTTCCCTACGCCTCGCAAAAAATTAAATCTGCCAACGCACAAACCGACAGATAAACATTGACTAAAAATAGACTTTATGGAGACATTTACTTAACAGACATAATAAATCAACACGGACGGACAAAAAACCACTGCTTACAACAATTAGGTAACAAACGCAGTGAAGCCCCAGGATTGTGAAGCGCCGGATCAACTATTTTACACCTTAACAATAAATTTCAAAGTTCTCTTCGATTATCATCAGAATTTGTGTCTATCAATTTATTGTAGGGATCTACCCCAACTTCTGTTGGTTTTTGATCTACGATAATAGTTATCGTATTGTTGATGGCGGTTATTTTGTGCTTTTTAAGATAGAGCTCTATTTCCTTATTTGTTTCCCCGACTTCTTCTTCCGCAAAAATTCCAATATCTATATAATCCGCCAGAAGAGCAGAATATTCAGGCTTCCTCATTTTTTCGGTTTTGTAAGAAATTGAATCTGCGCCCTCTTCACTAAAGTACCGCTTTCCTTTTTCATCATTTCGGTACTTGCTAACGTTGAATTCTATTTCCACTTGATATTTGCCGTTATCCAACTCGGTAGATGTCACATCCACAATTCTGTTTTTGTACAATGTAATAGTCTCAAACATATCCTTGATAACATATCGAAGAGAATCTGGCGTCACCTCTCTGATGTAGTCAACCATCTCTATCGAGGTTGTATAAGGCGCTTCCTGAAATTTCACTTTCTCTATATACCTTTTTAGCGCCGCATTCAACGAATCTTCCCCGATATAATCACTCAAAGCATAGAAAATTAACGATCCTTTCTGGTAATGAATGTATCCCTGACCATCATTATACATTAATGGATTTTCTCTTTTTTGCTCGGTAGTTCTCTGCATCAAATAAGCGTCTAAAGAGGTTTTTAAAAACTTTCTCATTTTACTTTTACCATGCTGATGCTCCAAAACTTTTAAGGATACATATTCTGATAAACTTTCAGACAACATTGTTGCACCCAATACATCCGCCCCGATAACCTGGTGTGCCCACCATTGATGCGCCACTTCATGAACCGTAACAGCGAATGGATAATCAACACCGCCTTCTTCAGAATCATCCACATCGGCAATAAATCCGAGTCCTTCCGAAAATGGAATCGTATTTGGAAACGACTGTGCAAAACCTCCACGTGTTCTTGGGAATTCAATAATACGCACTTGCTTGTGTTGGTAAGGGCTAAAATTTTCGGAATTATAAGCTAAAGACGCTTTCATGCCGGCCATCATTCTATCAAGATTGTATTCATGGCCTTTGTGATAATATATTTCAAGATTAACATCGTTCCATTTGTCTTTTTTTATCTCATATTTCCCGGAATTAAAGGCATAAAAATTCAATATCTTACTATCCATTTTATAGTGAAAATACCTGCGACCATCGGTAGTCCATTCCTTCTGTAAGTATCCGGGTGCAATGGCAATCTGATCTTCTGATGTACTTACCGTAGCCTCAAAATCTATCCAGTCTGCATCTTTTGAAATATATGTATTTGATAGCGCGGTAGTATCTGATGGAGGTGGTTTCAATTCATTTTTTGGCAAACCGTATTTTTCACGAACTTCATCATCTGTTAACTCACCTCCACTATAACTAAGGGAAGGGAAAATTTGAGAATTATTAATAAAAGTGCCATTGCTTCTTACAGGAGAATTGTTTCGTAAGAATCTATTTGGCTTATTGTGTACTGCAAACGATAATGACAAGCTGTCACCAGGGTTGAGAGGTTCTTTCAACTCATATATACTAAAATTATAGAGCGTATCTCTGGAAACAAGCTCATTGGGATTATCAAATTTGAATGTAATAGGGTAATCATAGTAGTTTAATAAAATACTATCAATCGGTTGATTCGACTTGTTTACCATTACGTATGTTCCTTCGGCATCGAAATTCAATTCCTTCGGGTAAATATTTACATTTACTTTTACCGATATAATTCTTGGTTGAATGAACTTTTCATACTTTTTGTATTTCTTTTCCCACTCTACAGTCTGCTTTTCGCTTTCATTTAATGAAGTTCTTTCGTTAAGAATGTTATTTTCATAATAAATACGAAATCCTAATGCTAAAAATCCAACCAGCAAAATGGAGAATCCAACCAGGGAAGCTCCTTTAAACCGGGATTTGGCAATGAGGAGTCTTTCTTTAAAAGAAAATGGTAGTCCCCTGACCCAAAATAATCCTGAAACAACTAACAATGTAAGCCCACCGAGCAGCCAATACAATTTGTAAACCAGGTAGTTTGTTAGTGAAATTCCATATCCGTTCATATCTGAATAGGAGAATCCGGGAGCCTGGTTGTATTTAAAAATGGATTGTTCGATTCCAATTAGACTTAAAAAGGGCATACCAATGGAAATTACCAACATAACAAATAGTCCCAGATATGCATTTCCTATAAGTGTTTGAACAAACAATGCTAACAAGGCCCAAATTGCAAAATGAATAAAGTTAAGCAGATATAGTTCCTTTAAGTAATGGGCAATCTCGAAATTGTAGTAGCCATTATAAACCTGTATCGAAATTCCTCCAATTAAAATTACCAATAGCAATACAAACTGCATTTTAAGCAAAGCAATAAGTTTTGATACCAACAGCGTCCAGTTGGGAACGGGGGCAACATCTATTAATTGGTTCACACGTGCAATTTTGCCCCTGTGTATCAGCATACCTGCATATAAAAAAGTAGTGATATTAATAAATAGAGCGAAGCTATTTCCTGGGATTAGCAGCACCTGCCAGGTAGCGGGCAAGGTTTTGGTACCAAAGATTTCACCCAACACCATAGAGGTGATTAATATAAAGATCAAACCTACTAATACAATACTCATAAAAGGCCAGCTCTTTACGATGTATTTAAAATCCAAATTGGACAACCTCCATGTTGTTTTTAGATTTTGAAGGAATGAAAAATTGAAATCTACTTTTGGTAAGATAACCCTGGTAATGCCACCAAAATTCTGCTTTGTAGTACGCTCTCCCTTTTGCTTTCTGAAGCTGAATGAAATGGCATTCTGCGTAAAAGAGAAATACCTGAATACGAATCCGAAAACAAATGTTGCAATTGTAAGCCAAATCAGCCTGTTGTAAAGAATGACCCCTTCGATTGGGAGCATTTGTTCATTCTGTTCCGCCACTGTCCAATACTTCGTATAATAATTTGCAGCTTCCTCTCCAAAAGGATCGATCAATGCAGAAAAATATCTGTAGTCTGAATCAACCAATAGGGTTGCAACGATGCCCTGGAGCAACATTAGTAATATTACTGTGATAAACCCTGCCGATATATTTCTTGTAAAAGTTACCACGGCAAAAACGATGGCTCCAAACAATAGCACATTGGGGATAACATACGCAAAATAAGTTTGGAGATAGGCTAAAAAATTGAAGGTTCCAACAATATCCTGATTGGTTCCCGGCAATCTAAACCCAATGAACATTGCCATACCAATTGAAAGGACTATAACCAGTACAATTAGAACGGAACTGAAGAACTTGGCAAATAAGTAATTGGCTTTGGTAAATGGATAAGAATATAAAATAGTATGCATTTCACTCTTATAATCCCGATAGATGGAAACTCCAATAATAGAAGGAAACAGGAAGAAAATAAAAGTGGTTAAACCACTTAATAAACTGTTGATTCCAATGGGGGAATTAACAATTTTGGAAGAACCTGTACTTACTGTCAAAAAGTCAAATAGTCCTGCTGTACCTCCTGAAATTAACAAGGCCAGAAGTGAAAAAATACCTAAGTATATGTAAAAGGCCGGTTGCCTAAACCAATACCTTAACTCGTATTTGAATATCGTAGTAAACATGCTGTGCATTTTTTAGATAAGAGGTGTAGTATTAAACTTCTGGAACAGTTTCTTCTGCTTTTAGGGCGATAAAATACACATCATCTAACTGCGCTGGGGTGGCCTTGAAACCGTCTCCCGGGTTATCGAACCCTTGAACCCTTATATTCATAGTATTGTCCTGATTGTAGTTTGAGGACAAAATATTGTAACTGGCCTCCATACTTTCCAGGTCTGCACGTTCTATTATTTTTGTCCAGATCTGACCATCTATTTCTTTGGTAGCTTCTACCGGAGTGGTGTGTTTTAATATTCTGCCACCATTCAAAATGGCCATTTCATGACACAGCTCTTTCACATCATCTACAATGTGCGTTGAAAAAATCACGGTGCTATTTGTGCCAATCTCACGTAAAATATTTAAAAAACGATTGCGTTCTGCAGGATCTAATCCGGCCGTAGGTTCGTCGACGATAATTAACTTAGGGCTGTTCAATAGTAATTGCGCAATTCCGAAACGCTGTTTCATCCCTCCGGAATACCCGGCAACATATTTTTTGCGGATGTCATATAAATTGGTGATCTCCAAAACCTCCTTTACGAGTTTATTTCTGTCGGGTTTTGAACCAATACCTTTTAAGGTGGCGAAATAATCTAACAAGTCCTCTGCTGACATTTTAGGATATACACCGAATGACTGAGGTAAGTACCCTAACATCTTTCTTAGCGCCATCTTGTCTTCCAGCACATTGATATCGCCAAAAGTAATGGTGCCGGAATCAGGACTTTGCAAGGTAGCGATGGTTCTCATCAGCGTTGATTTACCTGCACCATTTGGCCCTAATAATCCAAACATGCCTGTACCAATTTCAAGGTCTAAATCATCAATGGCTTTCACACCATTTTTATATGTCTTTGTTAAATTTCGTATAGTTAGCTTCATAGAATTTTAAAGGTTATTAAAAAATTGTAATAAGATAGGTAAATTATAGTTTTGTATAGCTATATATACAGATCCTATATTAAATACAGCTACAGCCGGTAATCAAATAAAGAAATAAATTGATTAATATCAAATTCGGTTCACAGGAAACTTCAATGTGCTCCGGTGAACAAGTGACGTTTCACTGGTAACTTCATCCTTCCGTTCAAATCCATTACCTATTGGTTTTGTTATGTATTTTCTTAAATTGAAACCTGACCTAATATTTATAATCATAACCTTCAAAAAATTTGCAATTAATTGGCCTACCGTTATAAGGCACCTCTAATAACTCCATTTTGTTTCCCAACTTGGGCTTTTTCCCAGCTACTGCGTTACCAAAATACTCATTTAGCGATGCTAAACTCCGTTTTTGGTGCCTTGTATCTGAAAAAAATACC